>Ga0116165_1002157_pt1 | contig 14217 bp, 18 predicted proteins | sample AD_JPNMR1_MetaG_FD_89885 | JGI IMG/M metagenome (GOLD analysis project Ga0116165, IMG submission 89885) | Active sludge microbial communities of municipal wastewater-treating anaerobic digesters from Japan - AD_JPNMR1_MetaG | ecosystem: Engineered > Bioreactor > Anaerobic > Digestate | place...
TTATGACAGAGTGGAAGATATTAAATACGAGAGAATACAATAAATAATGCGTTCTTATTTCTCTATAAAATATAAAGAATTAGATTATATAGCACTACTTCGCGGGCGCCTTGAGGCTGAGCGCCTTCCCAAGGACTTTTCCCCTGAGAGGATTGTGCCTGATTTTGCCTTTAATGTTTTAAATCCTTTGGGACTTTTGTATAGGCCTGTTGTTGATGAGGCGTATATAAAAAATGGAGGTAAAAAGCCCATCTGGCCTGACGGAAAGCCTTTTGCGGTTTGTCTCACCCATGATGTGGATTTGGTGTCCACGCATTCATTCCGTCAGAAGGCAAGGACACGCGCCGAATACATCTTGAATGGCCCCTCCGTTATGAGGAAAGCACGAAGCCTGGCGGGATTAGGCTGGGATGTTGCGCAGGCGATAAAGTACGGGAGAAAGCTGGATCCCCTACACTGCTATGAACGCTGGCTGGCGGCAGAGGCGGCGGTCGGCGCGCGTTCCACGTTTTTCTTCTGGCCGGGATGGAAGGCCGTGGGCAAGCATCATCCTTCCGACTGCAGCTACGACATGACGGATCGGGTCGTCTTCGACGGGCAGCGCTGCACGGTGGCCGAGATGATCCGGGAGATCGACCGCCAGGGCTGGGAGATCGGCCTGCATCCGTCCTGGTATTCCTTTGACGATGCCGAGGAGATGAAGCGGCAGAAGGCGGCCTTGGAGTCGGCGCTGGGCAAGGACGTGGTCAGTGTACGGCAGCACTTCCTGCATTATGACATCCGTGTAACGCCGCGCGTTCAGGCTGAGGCTGGATTCAAATATGATTCCACGCTGGGGTTCAACGACAATGTGGGATTCCGTTTTGGGACCTGCTATCCGTGGCGGCTTTACGACCTGAAAGCTGAAAAGGAATTACCGATCATGGAAGTGCCGCTCATCATCCAGGATGGCGCCATGCTCTCTCCGGTGAAGGGCATGCGCCTCGATGAAGATACCGCTTTTCAATATGTCGTGCAGATTGCCGACACCGTTGAGCAAGTCGGCGGCGTGCTGACGTTGCTCTGGCACCCCAATGCCATCATCAATTCGCGCTGGTGGAATCTTTACCTCCGCAGCCTCGAATATCTCAAAGAGAAAAATGCCTGGTTCGGCTCTGTTTCAAACATAGCCAGGCATTATTTTGAACTAAATTCACATCTTGCCCGGATATCCTAAGTATATGGGCAGAGGGGGACATAATGAGGCATAGTACAGAGCAGGCTCTCATCAACCAATTAAATAATCTTGCCAGTAATTCTCAATTATGTAACGGTATTTACCCAACTGTAAAATTATCAAAATGCTCAACGGGAGCTCTTCATGATTTTATTGATATTTATATCTGTGGAAAAGCACAGTCGGCTTCTCGAATCTACAAAAACTACAATTATTTGTTGGGACTCCTATCCATGATCAACAATAATCGTCAATTATTGAGCAACAGCGATAACCAAATATGGGGCCTTTATAGGCAGTCTAATTCTGCTGCCCCTCCGAGTCATCACCAACTGTCGGGCATAGCAAAGGCCTTGATCAGCGGGGGGTTTTATCCCTAATGAGGGATATAATGGTATCGCTTTTTCAGACAATATGTTAAGTTACACCCGAGTCTAAAAATCGGGAGGATTTTATAAAATGACCCAGAGAAGTTTACGTTCAAAGCATTCACCATCCTTTAAGGCAAAGGTAGCCCTTGAGGCTTATAAAGAGGATAAGACATCTACTGAACTTTCAAGTGAATATGGTGTCCATCCAGGTCTTATAAGACACTGGAAGGGACAGCTTGTCCAGAATGCACCCCGGATATTTACAGGTAATAACCACATAGACAACAGTACCGATAAACTCATAGAAGAACTCTACAAGAAGATAGGTAAACTTTAAGATGGAGCTTGAATGGCTTAAAAAAAAGTCTCATCTTCTCCCATAGAGGTAAGAAAGATGCTTATAGATAGAGATGATAATATACCCCTTACAATTCAGGCCTCCCTTCTCTCCATCTCCCGTTCCACCATATACTATGAACCTGTAGATGATCCCTACGATGATATACTCATGAGGTTAATAGACGAAATATACACAAAAACACCCTTCTATGGCTCGAGGAGGATAACCCAGGTGTTAAAAAGGATGGGCCATGATGTGGGCAGAAGAAGGGTGATAAGACTCATGAATATAATGGGTATTGAGGCCATATATCCAAAGAAACATACATCCATACCAAACCCTGATCATGTAATATATCCCTATCTCCTTAGGGATATCCCCATAGTCTCTTCTAACCAGGTATGGGGGAGCGATATAACATATATCCGTCTGTCAAGGGGTTTGTCTACCTCATGGCCATTATGGACTGGTATTCAAGGTATGTCATATCATGGGAAATATCAACAACCCTTGATACAGAGTTCTGTATAAGGGCCTTGTATAAGGCACTTAGCATTGCTAAACCCGATATATTCAATTCAGATCAGGGTTCACAATTTACAAGTAAGGACTTTACAACCATACTTATTGCCAGGGGTATCAAGATAAGTATGGATGGCAAAGGCAGGGCAATAGACAACATATTTACAGAAAGGCTCTGGAGGTCTCTAAAATATGAAGAGGTATATATAAATGACTATCAGACAGTAAGGGATGCCAGAAATGGTATTGAATATTATTTAAACCTATATAATAACGAAAGACCTCACCAGTCCCTGAACTATATGACCCCTTATGAGGTGTATTTTGGAAAACCCAGGTATTGATAAACGGAGATTATGAGTTTGATTATGATATTTATTGTATACAAAATAATACAGGGCTGTAACTTAAGAATTGCTAAAATTTGTGTTGACAAGCGTGACCAGTTTAAGGCTCTCCTATTCTAGCTTTTCCTTCCCAAGGGGGCGGCTAGCCGATTGAACCAGGCGGGCATCGATGGCCACCCCCTCGTTGGAGAACTGGAGCAAAATGGCGTGGTTGATCTCCGTCATGGCCTCCTTCGACAAATGGCTCAGAAACTGGGAAACGGTCGAATGGTCCGAAGACGGACGTTCAAGCGACAACCCCAGGAAACGCTTGAAGGAGAAACGGTCGTTGATCTTCGTCTCCAACTTAGGGTCCGAATCGATACGGAACCACTTCTGCCGGAGCAGTGCCTTTAAAAGCAGAAGCGGCGGATATGCATCGGCCCCCTCGGCGCTTCTGCCGATGGAATAATGTTTCCGGAGAACCTCTTCGACCCGGGACAAGTCGATTACTGCGTTGATCCTCTCCATCCGCTCAAGGGAGCGGTTGTGGTCCATGGAACGACGCAGCGTAACATCGGCAAACGAGTACTTGGAATCCATCTTCTTATAGCACATCAGGGGTCCCCCAGGCAGGAATATTGGAAAAACTATGACAGAAATATGAACAATTATCAAATAATATCAATTTATTATCTCAATTTTCCCTATAATTGTCCAACAACATATGAAACGATGGAGTCACCAACAAGGTTCTGCAAAGGTCTAACATTATGTATACGATTGTCTCTCTAATTGTTTTATTATTATCCTGGTTACTTTTTAGTAAAGTTGCCGGTTCACTAAAACCAAGTAAACTTAATTTAGTAAGCTTTGTTTTTTATTATCAACTTCTTATATGTAGTTTTATCGGCTCAGTATTGATTATTAATGATTGGAACGCAAATCACTTAACATCTTTGCTCAGTGATAGCTCTCAACTCTATGGTTGGCTGTCTGTTCAATACACAATGTTGGCAATGCCCTTAGGAATGGTATTCATTACAAGACTTTATAGCTTAAATTCAATTACGAGGTTATTTGAATCATATCTTCAGGAACAAATAATTCCAAATGCGAGTGACACCACTAAATACCCCCTCTACTTTCTGAGCTTAATTTCTATAGCGGCATGCATTTATACCTATATTAAATTGAAACTGGGAATTCAAGAAATACCCATTTTCTATGTGCTTCAGGGAGTTGATCCTAAAACCTCATCCTTATTAAGGCAAGAGGCTGCACGGGGAATTCAAGCAAGTACGACCATAAAAAATTATTTTGGGATTATCCTAACGCCACTACTATCATATATTGCTTATACATACTGGATGGTAACAAAGAAAATAGAATATTTATTATGGTTTCTAATAATGTTTATTGCAACCTTTTTTATTCTCTTTTATGATCTGCAGAAATCCCCTTTCGTTTTCTTTTTAAGTAGTCTTATTTTTGTTCACGTTCTAATCTATGGTCACATAAAGATACGCAATATATTTGTGGTAGGCATAATTGCATTCATTTTAATATTTTTAATATATTTATACGTATCACCTTATGATGATAAAATATTTCTTATCGAGGTTATCTTAAAGAGAATTTTTTTAGGTCAGATCGCTGGCACCTTTTTTTCCTTTGAATATTTCCCTCATCTATATAATCATCTAGGATTCTCATCATGCTTAGCATTTTATAGATCATTGCTTGGTTTTGATGTGAGTGAACCTGCTTCGAGGCTCATTATAGCTGCCTATGATCCTGTTAATTTTAAATTAGGCCTTTCAGGCGTGATGAATAGTCTATTTATATCAGAGGCGTGGGCAAATTTCGGCCTTATTGGAGTTATCATAGCCCCTTTTTGGGTTGGTATGTATCTTCAAATATTATATCTTTTGTTTTTACGTTCAAAAAAGACACCAGTAACGGTTGGGCTATTAACTTACTTCTCATATAAATTTACGATTACTAATGGCTTTAATGAATTTATATTTAATGAAAATCATTTGTTTATTTTATTAATATTCTTATTTATACATTTTACATCAGAAATTATCAAATACTCTTCTAAAGGAGTTGAAACATTTTCATCATGAGGATCGCTTATGTCACAGAATGGGATACAGGTTCAGAGGATGGTGTTCTGAAAAAGATCACCGAACAGATACGATCTTGGCTAAATGAAGGGCACGAGACCAAACTTTTTGCCCTCTCGAAAACTGGAAAAGTCTGGGATGGTCTTAGGGATCTGCCCAAAGAGTTTATTTTCAGCCCACGTGTGAGGTATAGTATTTTCAGATTTAAGGATATTGTAAAGAAGGTAGAGCACTGGAAACCAGATATTGTATATCTACGCTCTATGATGTACTACCCATCTCACGAAAAGCTATTAAACTTACCTGTTGTAGTAGAAATCAATACTAAAGAAATAAGCGAGATTAAAGCATCATCAAAATTATGGGCATTTTACACTTTAGTTACCCGTGGTCGAATCCTTAGCCGCTCAAGAGGGATTGTTGCTGTTACAAATGAAATAGCTCAGGATGTAAAAAGGTTCAAGCAGCCCACGATTGTAATTTCAAATGGTGTTAATATTGAAGCTTACCCCGAACTACCTCCTGCTACTAACCTTTCGCCACGATTGGTTTTTATAGGATCCGTCAATGCACGCTGGCATGGTCTCGAAAAAATAATATGGCTGGCAAGGTATTTCAGGGAATGGCATTTTGACATTATCGGGCCGATGACAGATCTAAACATAAATCTAGATAATATGAATACATATGGGAATCTGAGCAAGGTGGAATATATGAAAATTATGGCCGCTGCAGATGTAGCTATAGGGACTTTGGCACTCCACAATAAAGGAATGGATGAGGCATGCCCGCTAAAGGTAAGGGAATACCTTGCCTTTGGAATTCCAACAATTATAGGGTATCAAGACACCGATTTTCCCAAACCTGTACCTTTTGTCTTGCAATTGCCGAACATGCCAAACAATGTACAGACCCATGTGGACCGTATTAAAGAATTTGTTTTGAAGTGGAAAGGACATAGGGTGGCACGGGCGCAAGTCCTACACCTGGACAACAAGATAAAAGAGAAACAAAGGCTTTTGTTTTTTAAACAATTAATGGAAGACAAATAGGGCGTTCCTGTTAAAAGAAGATTTTCATAAAGCGATCAAAAGAACAAATGCATCATAAAGAACGAATCCGTGTATTGCAGGTAATCCCAAAGCTTGGCACTGGTGGTGCCGAAAGATTAGTGCTTGACCTCGCCAAACACCTGGACAGCAGGCAATTTGATGTATCGATTGTAAGCCTGTATCCATTTTCAGGTGAATCGTTCGAGATGGAAGCCGCCAACACAGGACTGCCGATATTTTACCTGTCCAAGAGGCGAGGTTTAGATTTAGAAATTTTTATTCAAGTAACAAAATTAGTAAAGAAATTTCAGCCCCATGTTGTACATAACCATCTGTATCTGCTCTATACATTACTGCCTGCCTGCCTTTTGAGCCGAGTGCCAGTGCGCATCCACACAGTTCACAGTATAGCGACACGGGAAGTCTCTGGTATCCATAGATATATTCATAGGTGTGCCTTTAAACACCTGAAAGTCATTCCTGTTTCTATATCTTCGATTGTACTCGAGACAATAAGAGATGTTTATGGCATCTATGAATCACCGGTGATTTACAATGGTATTGACACAGATCGATTCATACCTTCTGAAGCTCATCGTAGAATTTGGCGCCTTAAAAACGGAATCCCAGAGGATGTCATGGTTTTTGTAAATATTGCTCGCTTTCAAACACCAAAAAATCATCGCCTTCTTATCGAGGCGTTTTATTATACTGTACAAACTATACCTAATGTTATGTTGCTTCTTGTAGGTGATGGTGAATTACGTTCAGACATATCAAAAATAGTCAATGATAAAGGATTGCAGAACAGTGTCAAATTCTTAGGGGTAAGAACAGATATACCAGATATTTTAAATGCAACAGATGTCTTTGTTTTGTCATCTGACTGGGAGGGATTGCCAATCAGTATTATTGAGGCTATGGCAGCAGGGAAACCTGTTATAACAACTGACGTTGGAGGTGTAAGCGAATTAATTATAAATTATAGAAATGGAATTTTAGTTCCTCGAGGTGATGTTCAACAGTTAACAGAGGCAATGAAAAAATTAGCAAAAGATCGAGAAATGGCTGATGGAATGGGCAAGCAAGGTCGCCTTATGGTGAGGGAAAAGTTTGATGTTCAAACTATGGCACGCCAGTACGGTGAATTATACCTAAATTGTCTTTTGAAGCATAACAGGAAGAATTTAGAAGATATGGAACCGTGAAATATTAATTGATGTGTATGATCTAAAGGTTGAAAATAGATTTTTTGATAAGCAATGTTGTAGAACTGTAGGGAGACTTATGACTAAGACTCTAAAAAAGCATTGCTATGCAGTTGAAAAAATCTCACTTGAAGAAACAGAAAGCCTGTTAGGAAGCTCAGCAAGATGGGTGGAATTAGTGATTAAAAGGTTAAAGCTATTACTTTTGAATGATGTTATCTCATTGCGTGTACTTGATATTGGATGAGCTCAAGGCCGATCACTTTTGGCATTAGATAAGTTGGTTTTTAAGGCATATGGAATAGAACCATCAGAAAATGCCCCTATGATTGCAACGCAACTTGCTTGCAGTCTTAATTCAAGAATCATGATTCGTGACGGAAATGCGGAAAAAATACCTTTTAAGGATAATTTTTTTTGACATTGTACTTGCAATGAGTGTAAAGGAACACGTTCAGGATTTGGACAAAGCCTTGGAAGAAATATATCGAGTGCTTAAACCAGGTGGGTTGTTTTGGTTTTATTCACCGAGCTCTATGTGTCCTTTTCAAGGAGAAATAAAAGGGTTCCCTTTTTTGGTTGGTATCCTAATCGTTTGAAGCGGCACATAATGATTTGGGCACAAGATAAACATCCTTTTCTTATCGGCTTTACAGACATTCCGGCTGTTAATTGGTGGACGTATAGGAAAGCAAAAGCAAAACTTTGTAAAGTTGGGTTCTCTCAAGTCTGGGACAGATGGGAACTGAAGAACCCTGAAGAATTATCGGGTATCGGTAAAGATATATTATTACTTATTAAGCGTTGGCCCTTGCTGAGGAGATTTCTTGACATAATTATACCTGACTGTTCTTTTGCGGCAAGAAAACCTCGATAGAATTTTGAAAGCAATAATTCGTTATATTGGTATCCGGATTATGAGAATTAAGTATTCCTTGCTTGTAGTTAATTTGCAGTTAAGGTCCACCCATTTTTACGCTTTTATTTCGATGTCAATTTTATTACCCCTGATATTTTGCTTTATATCGTATGCTGATGATAGTTCAGTACAACTTCAGGCAGATTTTTCTGGCTGGCGTGGTGGTATAGGTATCGCCCTTGGAACACCGTCCCGAAATATACCAGATATCTCAGAGATGGGTTACGAGATAAGCTTGGGTGGGGATGACCTGCATGCTGTAAAAGCTATGGACATTTCTGTGTTTCGTTACTGGAATAGCGTTGTCGAGACATCACTGAAAGGTGCCGGATATGATTTCAGTAATATGTCTGACAAAGATGAAGAGGCCAGATTAGCCTTTGATGCATGGATGCAACGAAATTATGGTATTAAAGGTCTCTCAAAGTATGTCAATTTCCATTACCATCCTGAAGGTGAATATGGCGATGTGTATGGCAGTATGGATCTAACATCCGAAAATGAGCTGGTTAACGCTGAACTCAATAGATATATTCAGGGTTTTAAAAAGGATGGGATTAAGCATGGCGGCATCGGTATTGATAATGCTGGCAAGGTGCCTTAGGTGTTTCTTGAGGCCTTGACTCCCCGGTTGCACCCACTTGGTTTAGGCATTGCTGCAAACGGGTGTCCAGATAATTATCTACATTACCTAAGCTTTTTTGGCAACGAAGGATTCCCGTTTTCTATATTATGCGAGGAAAGCACATAAAATGGGGTTTCGTGGTATTTTGGGTGAATTCACTATGAGCACCTCTCAAGCGGTGAATTGGAAGCCTATTTAAAAAACAAGGTGTTCAATGGTATTATCTTTTTCGGCTATACCAATGGTGGAACAGGCGCGGGGGCGCGTTATTCAGCTTATTATGCAAGACCCGATGTATATGAGCACCATCGGTGGATATTGCGTAAGATTATCCCCATTTCCAGTCCAGTGCAACGTGCTCGACGCCAAAAAGACCTAGCAGCAAGGCCTTCTTCAACAGAAATGGTAGATAACGCTTTTACCGAAACATCTTTGAGTATTAATTTAACAGCTAAAGGTAAAATAAAAGAGATGAAAAGCCCTAAAGAAGGATTTAAACACATTACAGGGCGTTCCAAAGACACAGCACCTACGATTATCCGTTTTGGAAATAATATATCCAGAGGCATTTATCTTTTCGTAGATTCGGACAGACCAGAGGAAGTGATTGTAAATGCAGACAAAATTAGCTTACCAAACGATGCAGTAGTTTTTAATGAATTTTCTGAAAAAATATTGGAGGTAAAGCCCCTTAAGGTTCTCTTTCTTTTAAGACGTCAGAAGGACCCACTGTAGTTCAACTGGGAAGGACGGATGTTGTAGCAAAGAATATCTTATCGCGTATAATTGAAATTTTAAATCTACAACTTACTCAGAGGGCTTTAGATAGAGAAATGGGCATTAAATTTCCCCATAAAGCCTGGTCGCGATTCTGCCAGGGTGGACAATGGGTTAAGGACGTATCACATAGCGGCAAAGGAAGTTGTGCCGTGAAAGGCGTTACATATACTGGTTCAATGCCTAAATGGAAATATTTCAATCGTCAAGGGGTGGCTCAGTTAGTGGTTTTGAACCAGACTTTACCAAAACCAGTAACTTTGGAAAGTTTTACTAAGGCGCAAGATGTTATGGTTTCTAATATAGTAGATTTGAATAATCTTAAGAATCGGTGGAAACATTTCGATTCCAGAGAGGGCTAAAATTATTCAATGCATCTCTATCTTGATTATCAGGATGGAAACTGGCCAGAGGTGCATACTGTTAGCTTTTCTTCCGGAACCCACGATTGGGAGAAAAAAGTATAACTGTGAATCCAACCCATCCAATTAAAACAGCATTAGTGTTAATTGAATTTCATCAGCCACAGGGTGCTGCATGGTTCGATGATATAACGCTTACAACTGGAAATGATAGGAAAAAAAATCTTTTGGCTGCTTCCAGCTTCGAGGATAAAGATAGGCATGCCGATGAGGCTAAAAAAATAAGCAGTGAGTATGAGGCTCATGTACAAATGTTTATCAATGAAATACAAACCGCCACACAAACTAATCTATCAGCTGATTTAATATCTTCGTTTGAACTTGAGCTTGAAAAATTGAAATCCCTCATTATAGAAAAAGGACTGTAAGTCTATTTCCCAAGGGAACCGCGTGACCTGAATGATGCTTTAAAAAAGCTGAATCTATCTAAAAAGGTTTTGGAAGTATCATTATAAGAATTTATATGAAAATAGCTTATATTACTGCCCATACACCATATGGAACTGGTGAGACATTCATTTTAGAAGAATTAAATACCATATTGCAATTGGATGTCGATGTTATAATTATACCTCGTAATCCACCAAAAAAGGTTTTCCATAGTATTGCAAGAAATCTTTTGGAAAAAACGATATGGCTACCTCTTATAAATACAGCCATCACCATGTTTTTTTTGAAGGCGTGTTTTAGGCAAATGGTTGTTTTTAGAATTGTTAAAAATATATTCAAACATTCCAGGTCAATTCAGATGATTATCAAAAATCTAGCAGTTTTTCCAAAGGCTGTCTATATCAGTCAAAGACTAATGAAAGAAAATATACAGCATATCCATGTCCACTGGGGTTCAACAACTGCAACTATGGCATGGATTATATCTGAACTCACAGGTATTCCTTGGAGTATGACTCTCCATCGTTGGGATATTATGGAAAACAATATGTTGAAATTAAAAGTGGAAAAGGCTGCCTTTACTCGTTGCATTTCCCAAAAAGGTCGGGAAGAGGTGTTGGAGATAACAGCGGGTGAATATGAAGAAAGAGTCAAAGTATTGCATATGGGGGTCAAACTTCCATATTCGATAGCATCTGAAGTTTACCCTTCAAACCAAGTTTTCACTATTGCCTGTCCAGCAAATCTCTTACCCGTAAAAGGCCATCGGTATCTGATTAACGCTTTGAAATTGCTAAAAGATAAGGGAGTGGAGGATTTTAGATGCCTTGTGATTGGTGATGGTCCCCTTGAAGAAAAGATTAAACAGGATATTACACGCTACCACCTTCAGGATAAAATTGTAATGAGAGGGCGTATACCTCACGATGAACTCCTTGGCATGTATGAGAAAGGTGATGTTCACGCGGTTGTGCTCCCGAGCATCGTTGATGAGAGTGGTGAAAAGGAAGGCATTCCTGTTGCACTTATGGAGGCAATGGCGTATGGGATTCCAGTGGTGTCTACTAAAACTGGTGGCATTCCAGAGCTTTTATTGGATGGGGCTGGGTTGTTAGTTAATGAAAAAGACTCTGAGGAATTAGCAAATGCTTTATATAAACTTAAATCTGATATTTGTCTTTACCAAAGTTTGCAAAAAAAAGGCTATGAAAGGATAAGTGGGAGTTTTAACTCGGAAATTATTGCAAAAAAGCTGGTTGAATTGATGAGGGCAAATTGTGATGTTTGAACGATATTGGATTTTATTTAGCATTGAAACAGGTGATTGTCGTGAAGGTATTCCTCCCTATGGGCTTACCCATTCCTTTCCCACAGGAGGCTACATTACCTGGGCAAGGTATAATCCTACCATTGGAAGTCTTGGCAGGAGATTATATGAATTGGCAAATAGCACGGATGAGGTTGATGTAAAATTTTTATCCGGATATTATGCTGGACTTAAAAAAGATGAAAAGAGTCAGAGTGCCATACTGACAAAATTTTTGTTCTTGCCAACATTGGTGACAAGAAATTAATTCATTGAAAATATAAATCTGTGTTTATTTTAAAAGTGAATGTAATAACAAAAAGTTACTGAGAAGTTTGCGAGGGTACCTAATATGATTATGAACATAGTAAAAAGAGCGTTGATCTTAGCGCCACACACGGATGATGGGGAGTTTGGATGTGGAGGTAGTATTGCCCGACTTGTTAGAGAGGGCAAAGAGGTTTACTATGTAGCATTTTCTACTGCTGAAGAATCTGTCCCTGAGCCTTGGCCGAAGGATATTCTAAAAACTGAAGTAAAAGAAGCGACAAAACGATTAGGTATTCCCGAAGAAAATCGTATAATTTTTAATTTCAAAGTTAGGGAACTAAGTTATCATAGACAAGAAATTTTAGAGGAAATGGTAAAAATTAAGACGTCAATTGGTCCTGATATAGTTTTCTTGCCTTCGACCAACGATTTACATCAGGACCATTTTACTGTATCAATGGAAGGGATTAGAGCCTTCAAGAACCTAACGATTTTAGGTTATGAAATTCCGTGGAATAATATTCAATTTCAAGCAGAGGCCTTCATTATTTTATCTGAAGAAGATATTGATAAAAAAATATATGCACTTGATGCATATAACTCGCAAAAAGGCAGAAGTTATGCCAATGAAGAGTTTATAAGAAGCCTTGCAAGAACAAGAGGAGTCCAGATTGGAGCCCGATATGCAGAAGCCTTTGAGGTGATACGATGGGTGATCTAATAGGAAAACCACCTTTGAATGATTTAACAGTCAAAGACGTTGCCGATTTCCTTAAAGTAAAATACTATGGCACGAATTTTTCCATTAAAACTGCAACTTCATTAGATGAATTGCGCAATCGTGGGCTTGTGTTTTCAAAGAGCAAATTAGAGAATGAGGTATTAAATAGAGCACGTCAAGTATGCTTTATTGTAAGGGAACTGCCCGACTATAAAGGTGAGCATGCCTTTATTATAGTAGATAACCCTAGATTGGCTTTTGCAAAGGTATTAATGGAGTTTTTTTTAGAAAAAAAAGAACCTAGTATCGGTGTAAATACTGTCATCCATCCTACTGCGGAGATCTCTCCTACTGTAACCATTGGAAATAACTGTACAATTGGAAGAGATGTAGAAATTGGAGACTACACAGAGATAAGGAATAATGCTACTATTGCAGAAAATGTTAAAATTGGTAAGCACTGCCTCATACGCTCTAATTGTGTTATTGGAGAAGAGGGATTTGGTTTTGAATACGACATGGATGAAAAACCTATAAGGATTCCCCATTTGGGGGGAGTTAAAATCGGAGATTGTGTAGAAATCGGAAATTTTGTGTCAATCGCCCGTGGGACCTTGAAAGATACAATCATATCCTCTTACGTAAAAATTGATAATTTGGTTCACATTGCCCATAATTGTATTATCGGGGAAAATACTTTGATTATAGCCTGTGCTGAAGTAAGTGGGAGTTGCATTGTAGGAAGAAATTGTTGGCTTGGTGTTGGGTGTACTACAATGCAAAAAATCAGGATAGGGGACAATTCCGTAATTGGTATAGGGGCAGTTGTAATAAAGGATGTGCCCCCTAATGCTATTGTAGCCGGTAATCCAGCTAAAATAATAAGGTATAAAGAAGTTCTAGAATGATTTTAAGTATCATTTCACAAAATTTTAAATCATTTTGATTTACATGAGACAGCTTACAGTTTGGATATTACAGACCGGTGAACCGCTGCCTATTGATGAGGGGTCGCCTCGGCCGATGCGGGCGATGAATTTGAGCAATTCGCTGGTTAATGCAGGACACAGGGTTGTTATTTGGAGTTCTTTATTCGATCATCAGACGAAAAAACATCGAACTTCGAAAATGCAAAGCATTACGGTTAATGATAAGCTTGAGATAAAATTAATATCAAGCTGTGGTTATAAGAGAAATATTAGTTTAAAACGCATCATAGATCATATCGAAATGGCTATTAATTTAAAGAAAATGTTAAGAAAATGTTCTAAATTACCAGATGTTGCATTTGTAGGTTATCCTCCTATAGAAACAGCTGCTGTAATGATTTGGTGGCTTTCTAAAAATGGTATTCCAACTTTATTAGATGTCAAAGATCAATGGCCAATAATTTTTGCAGAAGCAATGCCTACAAAATTGAAACTGTTAGGAAATATTATAATTAAGCCTTATTTCTTATTAGCAAAATATGTTTTTAAAAAAGCAACTGGTATTTCAACAATGGCAAAAGGTTTTCTTAAATGGGCTTTAGGGTTTGCTGGCCGTGAACAGACTGAGTTTGATAATGTTTTTCCTCTCGTATCAAAAATTGGAAATATAACGGACGAAGAATTGAATAAA
>Ga0116165_1002171_pt1 | contig 14166 bp, 13 predicted proteins | sample AD_JPNMR1_MetaG_FD_89885 | JGI IMG/M metagenome (GOLD analysis project Ga0116165, IMG submission 89885) | Active sludge microbial communities of municipal wastewater-treating anaerobic digesters from Japan - AD_JPNMR1_MetaG | ecosystem: Engineered > Bioreactor > Anaerobic > Digestate | place...
AAGAATGTCGGCGCAAGGCTCGGCACTGTGAATGAGAAAGATTCCGGAAGCTGTGTTACTCCCATCGGTATGCCTATCAGCGTAGTTGCGATAATTCCGATGAGGATCGCACCTTTGACCTTGAGGAGCATCAATACTACGATTATTACCAGTCCGATGATCGTCAGGATCGAATCAGGGCTTGTAAAGTCCACTATCGAAGGTACTATTTTGCTGAAAGCGCCGGCTGCATTTGCTTCTCCGTCAGGCGTAAAGCTGAGGATGTGGCCGCCGATCAGACCGATGTATGCGATGAACAGTCCGATACCGCCGCTGATTGCGTACTGCAGGGATTTCGGGATCGCATAGATGATCATTTTCCTGATTTTTGTGACTGTAATGACGATGTTGATAATACCGCAGATGAAAACGATTGCCAATGCCTGTTCCCAGGGCAGTCCCATTCCAAGACACACCACGTAGGTGAACATGGCGTTGAGCCCCATTCCTGGTGCCTGCGCATACGGTACGTTAGCCACGAAAGCCATGATGAACGTTGCGATGGCAGCCGCCAGGATCGTCGCTACGAATACGGCACCCCAGTCCATGCCAGTCTGGCTGAGTATGCTCGGGTTCACGAAGATGATGTAAGCCATCGTCATGAATGTGGTTATGCCTGCTACGATCTCAGTCCTGGCATTCGTACCCTGAGCCTTGAGTCCGAACAGCTTGTCCAACATAAAATTCCCCTCCCATGAGATTTAAGAGATAATTACTTAACGGACGTTCGGCACGCCCGGTCAAGCCTGTACCGCAAGACGCCAATGTTCGTACTTTCATTCCTGAGTTATACTGGGTTGGTACATTATGCTTACGTAAAACTGTAACTGCCCGCTAAAAAACGTTCATATGGTCAAAGTCCTCCGGACCCTTATATTTCAAGCATTTCACGTCGTTATTCCAATATTCCTTTCACGTTTCTAATACTATCAAATGAGAACTCATTTTGTCAACCAATAAAAACACAAAACACGAACATTTTCGATGGTCTCTTTTGTATTATTCGTATAATCGCGCATATTCATTTAAATGCTCGCGAATCCCCTTATATGCATATCCCGGCAAAGCTTTTACGCGATTATTCCGCAAATCCCTTTTTGCCGAGGATGAAGATCGCTGCGAAACCAACGATGAATGCCGCGGCGGATGCCGGCAGCTGCCAGCCCCGGGGGATGCCGGGGTATACTTCCGCCAGAGAACCTGCAACAAAACCGATTATGAGCATATATGTTTTTCTCGGATATTTCTGCAGGAATCTCTCAACTGCTTTCGCAGTGCCGAATGTCCCGAGGGCTATGCCAATGCCCAGCGGGATAAGGAACGGGATGTTGAAAGTATTTATAGCGTTGAGCGTGATCTCGTACATCCCGAGCACCAAAAGCATGAACGACCAGCTTATGCCCGGGAGCACGACTCCGACAGCGATAATGAATCCCGAGATCACCAGGAAAATATAACTAGTCAGGCTCCCATCGGTCGCCATGTCTATCATAGCCTCGGGCTCAAGCGACATCAGCATGACTATGGCTGCACCAAGCGCAAGGAATATGTAATCGGAGGCACGGCTCCATACACTCTGCGCGGAGGGTCCGTTTTTCAGCACATCTGCTTTGCCTGCGGTCACAGTATCTCTGCTTTTTTGCGGGCGTGCCGTGCTCTCCCGGACGGCAGCTTTGCTCTCCCGCCTGCCTGCTTTGTCTTCCTTTATATAGTATCCGTCTTCCCGGGCGCAGGCTTTTTCCCCGCGCACACCGGAACGACTCTCCGCCGCCTTTTTGAAGAGCAGCGGCAGTCCGCCTATGATGACGCCCATGATAAGATACCGCATTATATACGGATAGCTGGTCATCGCGCCTTCCATCAGGCGGCTGAAGATGAGTACTCCGGCTGCTCCTCCAATCCCCACCTGTACAAGGAACAGCAGGTTGTTCTTAAAATCCCTGAAAATAGTCGCAACGCTGTGGACCAGCCTGTCATATATCCCAAGCACGATCGCCATTGTTCCGCCGCTTACGCCCGGCACCATCATGGCGATCCCGATCACGATACCTTTGATAACATTCTTAAGATACTCCAATTTGCACACACTCCCGCTTAAGTAGTCAATCTGAGCGATCCATTTGTTAAGGTCTTTTATTTTCGGGCTTATCATTTTTCACACGCCTTGCTTTCTCCATAAGTTATATGCTTATTGCAGGCATGTCTTTTTTCACAGGTTATACGTTTTTGAGGGCTTTTGTACTTTACACGTCTTTGAAATGCTTCAGCGCATGGCCGTTGAGATAATCAAAATACTTCCCCTGGTACCGCCCTTCTTTTACCATCTTTTCGACTATCATATCATGGATCTTCCACCAGCTGGTATACCAGTTGCAGAATAGCGACCTGCCGGAAGGCGACCTTCCGATAAGCCGCTGGACCACGATATCCGGGTCCAGGTATTCAAGAAAGCTGATGGTCCTTTCGATGAACTCGTCCATGCTTAGCGGCGCGAACCTGCCTTCCTTGTAAGCCCGGCCCAGCACGGTGTTTTCAAGTATGTACAGCGAGTGGCACTTGACCTGGTCCGTTCCAAGGGCAGAAAGCACTTTTGCCGCCTCGATGACGTCGCAGATATCATCTGCAGGCAGGTCGTTTATCATATGGACGCAGACCTCAAGGCCTGCTCTTTTGATCCGGAGCACGGCGTCGATGAACTCGGCCAGGCCGTGGCCCCTGTTGAGCCACCGAAGGGTATGGTGATTAACAGACTGCAGCCCAAGCTCGATAACGATGTCGACGCCTTTCTCTTCCTTTAACTGCTTCAGGAAGTCCACGCGCCTGTCGTCGATGCAGTCGGGCCTGGTCCCGATGTAAAGGGCGACTATCCCTTCGATGCACGCTTCGTTCATGGCTTTTGAGAATCTGTCGAAAGGGAGGTAGGTGTTTGAATAGTTCTGGAAATATGCGATAAATTTTTCAGCGCTGTATTTTTCGCCAATATAGCGCATGTTGGTTTCAAGCTGTTCCCTGATGCTGTTTTCCGCCGGCAGCGTCTCGAAGCCTGATCCCTCGATGCCGCAGAAAATGCAGCCGCAGTATGATCCTTCGTCAACAGCGCAGTCTACGGTGTCGTCGTAATTTTCCGCGCGGCTGCCGCCGTCATCCGTCTGTGTCCTGATCACGGCGTCCGTTTCCATCCTGACAGTGCCGTCCCTGTTGGGGCAGCTCGTACTCAGGCTGACGGGCAGTTTGTATACTTTTGCCCCATATCTTTTTTTAAGGTAATCCGAAAACTTATTGTAAACCATGCTCCGATACCTCTTCGGAAGCGGGGACGCCGAGCCGGCATCCCCATTACTGCTTCATTGAAAGATATGCATGTATGAATTTATCCAGATCTCCGTCCATCACTGCCTGCACGTCGCCTGTCTCGTAGTTGGTCCTGTGGTCCTTCACCATCGTGTATGGACAGAATACATACGACCTTATCTGGCTGCCCCAGGCGATGTCCATCTGGACGCCCTTGAGGTCTTCGATCTTCTCTTTCTGTTCACGTTCCTTCAGTTCCAGCAGCTTTGCCTTGAGCATTTTCATCGCGGTCTCCCTGTTCTGTATCTGCGACCGCTCATTCTGGCATGCCACAACGATGCCTGTCGGGATGTGTGTGATCCTTACGGCCGATTCGGTCTTGTTGACGTGCTGGCCGCCCGCGCCGCTGGATCTGTAGGTATCTATCTTGAGGTCTTCAGGGTTTATCTCAACCTCTATTTCCTCATCCAGTTCCGGCATCACATCCACCGATGCGAAAGATGTGTGCCTCCTGCCCGATGCGTCGAACGGCGATATCCTGACGAGACGGTGTACCCCCTTCTCGGAACGGAGGTATCCGTATGCATTTTCGCCGATTATCTGTATCGTCACGCTTTTGATCCCGGCTTCATCCCCGTCCAGGTAATCCAGCGTTTTGACCTCATACTGGTGGTCTTCGGCCCATCGGGTATACATCCTGAGCAGCATCTGCACCCAGTCCTGCGCCTCCGTGCCGCCCGCCCCCGCATGCAGCGTCATAATGGCGTTGTTCCTGTCATATGGGCCGCTGAGCAGTGTTTCGAGTTTGAGCTTGCTGTATGAGTCCTTAAGTCTCTCCAGTTCCTGCTTCACTTCAGGTATGACCGATTCGTCCTGCTCTTCGATGCCCAGTTCATTGAGGACTTTGAGATCCTCGAGATCCGAAAGCAGTTTTTCATAGGTTTCGACTTTTGTCTTCAAAGTCTTCGTTCTCTGCAGGACCTTCTGGGAGTTCTCGATATCATTCCAGAAATCCGGTTCTGCAGCCTTGTTTTCCAGTTCCTCGATTTCGAGTTTCAGCCTGGCGATGTCAAAGAGAAGCCCCCATTTCCTTTATATCTTTGCCCAGGCTCTCGATTTCCTGTTTGAACTGTTCCAGTTCAAGCATCCTGATCAACTCCTTTGTTTTTTCTCTTCTATTATATTTTTATATAGATTGTGACAATGCACCTATATACTATAACAGAAAACGGGCGGTTGTAAAAGTTTTTTATGGGGACAGTTCTCACTTTTTTGGCATGTAACGACGTGGTGCTGTTCCATCTGAAGAAAAAAAGCCTGCCGGATATCCCTGAGAATCAGCAGAAAGCTTACGAGCGGTTTGTCACTGCCGGCTTAAAGTACGGGCTCCGTCACCTGTTCACGAAAAAGCAGTTGTCCAGGGCCCTTCACAGCGCAGGGATAAACTGTGACGCAACTCTTTCAGAGATACGTTATATCCAGTGGCTCTGCCTTTTTCGATGTTATCGGGAATACGTTCTGAGAGCGGAGTGCTAGTACGAAAGAGTGAATCGTTGGTATGAAGAGTGGAGCGATATTCCGAAAGAGCGGAGCGTCGGTCAGAAACCTGGTCCGAACCCGATTATGTAAAAGGCATAAGTGAGAGGAAACTTTAACTTGATGCTATTTCCCATTATTTGACATCCGGCGAAAAATGCTGCACTATATTCATATGAAAGGGCATATTAGTCACTTTTCGGCTGCAATGATGTGGAATATACCATATATCGAATCTGTTATCGGGGACGATGCCCTGGGCTGTGACAGCTCCGATATAACAGTCAACAGTTATAATGCGCGTTTCCGCATTAACGGCAAAAAAGTCCGTTCAACAAAACTGGTTCTACCGGAGAAATCAGTAAAAACACTTAACGGGAAAAGAGTATCATCACCGGAGTTGCTGTTTTTGGAACTTGCAAACAGGTTGGATATTCATCGCCTGATCCTGTTAGGTTTGCAGTTGTGCTCGCACCCGCCCGGCAACCCGTCATTGGCTGTTACGACAAAGCAAAAGCTTGAAAAATTCGTTTCAAAAACCCCGGGACATCGGGGACATAAAAAAGCGTTAAGAGCCCTTAAATATATAGAAAACGGTTCCGCATCGATTATGGAATCACTAGCATATATGATCCTGACGCTGCCATACGTATTGGGTGGTTATGGCATGAGAGGCGCCATTTTCAACTATGAAGTTAAGCTGAACAATGATATGAGCATACGTCTGAAACAAGATCGCTGCTTTGTGGACCTGTATTTCAAGCAAGCAAAGGTAGGGGTCGAATATGACAGTTTTGCTCATCACAACAGGCCATCAGAACAGGGCAAGGACTCAGTACGTTCAGCCATCCTCGGGAGACAAGGCATTGAAATCTTACACATGAACACCATTCAATTATATGATAAAAATGCATGCAGAGATTTTGCGCATAATCTCGCCGCCCGCCTCGGCAAACGTATACACATACGTACCAGGAAGTTTGAACAGATGCATAATCACTTGAGGACTTTATTACCTGTTAGAAGCAATGTATGTTTTTGAGCGCAATTTGTACCGTTTTTTCGTTTATGGGCTGTAATTTTTGTTAAAGTTACCATTTTATAGCTTTCTTGTTTACATAAAGCCCGCTTTGTTGCAATTATTGATGTAAAAAGAAGCTTGACTCTTAACTTGAGCGCCCATAAACGAAAATTTGGTACAAAAAACATAGAAAAGTTTGAAGTCAGACCTTTCCAGCGCCCATAAATGAAAAAATGGTACAGAAGGATAGCGTTAAGCGGTGCAGTAGCACAGCGGTATATAAGGACAGAGTAATAGTTCAGAAAGATAAAGCTAGTGGTACAGGAGGACAGTGCCTGCCAGTGTTTTACAAGCCGCCTTGTCACGCTTCGTGTACTGGCTTATCATACATAGCTTTGTCACGTTCCCTTTACCTGCTTACCACATTCAGGCTAGTTTCACTTTCTGTACCAGCTATCGTGTGCAGCCTTGCCAAATTTCCTGCATCTGTTCATCACGCACACAGCACTGTCATTTTTCCTGTACCTGCTTACAACATGCGGCCCGGTCTCATTTCCTGTGCCTGCTTACGAACCTTTTGATCCGCCTCATTGCCTCGGCGATATTCTCGTACGAGTTGGCGTATGTGGCCCTGATATAGCCCTCGCCACAGGCGCCGAAAGCTGTGCCCGGTACCGTGAGCACCTTCTCCTCCATGAGGAGTTTCTCGCAGAATTCGTCGGATGTCATGCCCGTCGATTTAATGCTGGGGAACACATAGAACGCGCCCATCGGCTCGAAGCAGCTGAGTCCGGCGTCCCTGAATCCCTTGACCATTACGCGCCTTCTCCTGTTGTATTCCCTGACCATCGCCTGCACTTCATCCTCACAGCTGTTGAGAGCCTCAGATGCGGCGTACTGGGCCATTGTCGGCGAACACATTATGGCATACTGGTGGATTTTATTCATTGCCTCGATGAGTACATGGGGCCCACAGGCGTAACCTATCCTCCATCCGGTCATTGCAAATGCCTTTGAGAAACCGTTGATCAGGATCGTTTTGTCCTTGATTTCAGGATAACTTGCGAATGAAACGTGCTTTCCGCTGTAAGTAAGTTCGGCATATATCTCGTCGGATATGATTATCACATCCCTGTCCTTAAGCACATCGACGATCTTCCTCTGGTCATCGGCCCGCATCACGGCGCCTGTGGGGTTGTTCGGGTACGGGAGGATGACAACCTTCGTCCTTTCCGTCAAAGCCTCTTCCAGTTGTTCCGGTTTGAGCCTGAACTCGTCTTCTTCTTTCAGTTCTATGACGACCGGAGTCGCCCCGGTAAACATGGTGCATCCCTTGTATGCGACAAAACTGGGCTCAGGTATGATGACCTCGTCGCCAGGTCCGCCGAGCGCTCTCAGCGCAATGTCTATCGCTTCGCTGGCGCCGACAGTCACTATGATCTCCGTTTTAGGATCATATTCCACGTTGTACTTCTTTGCCACGTACCGTGAAATCTGCCTCCTTAGCTCGATGAACCCGGGATTGGAGGAGTAATGGGTATGGCCTTTTTCAAGGGAATATATACCGGCTTCCCTGATCGCCCAGGGGGTGACGAAATCAGGCTCGCCCACGCCCAGGGAAATGGCGTCCTTCATTTCATTCAGCAGGTCGAAATACTTCCTGATGCCGGAAGGCGGCATATTCCTGACCGTCGGCTTTATCATTTCCTGAAGGTTCATAGTCTCAGCGCCTCTCTTTCGTCTTTGCCGTTTTCTTCAAATATCACGCCGTCGTTCTTGTATTTTTTCAATACAAAGTGGGTAGAGGTGCTGACCACGCCCTCCAGCGGAGCAAGCTTCTCGGCCACGAACAAGGCCACTTCCTTCATGTTCTTGCCTTCTATGATCACAGTCAGGTCGAAGCTGCCGGACATGAGGTAGCATGCCTTGACCTGCGGGTACCTGTATATGCGCTCTGCGATCTTGTCAAAGCCCTGGCCTCTCTGGGGAGTGACCCTTAACTCGATGAGTGCCGTAACTGTTTCCTTGTTGGAGTTGTCCCAATTTATAAGCGTGTTGTAGCCGACTATGACCTTGTCTTCTTCCAGCTTCCTTATCGCCGCCTGTACTTCTTCAACGCTCATGTCGAGCATGAGGGCAATTTCTTCAACGCTCGCCCTTGCATTTTTTTCGAGGATCTCAAGGATTTCTTCCATCTTGCTGCTCATAATGAACACCCCTTCTGCGCGTTTTGCCTGATATAAAATTATTACAAATTAATAATGCAAAATATCGGTTCAACACAGCCGGCTTCGATACGACCGGCTTTGATCCGGCCAGCTCCGGCGGCATCAGCCTGCCGAAGCCGTGGTAACAAAAAACTCCTTCATCCCTTGCAAGGGACGAAGGAGCAATCCGCGGTACCACCCTAATTAACGCTGTAAGCGTTCTCTCATTCCGGGCACATTCCAATGCCCTTCCCCTGTAACGTGAGGCCACGCTGACTTTTGCCCGGCTGTCTCAAGACTCCGGTTTTTCAAGCCAGTGCTCCAGGGCTGCCTTCATCCTGCTCCTTTACCGGATCGCACCGACCTCCGGCTCTCTTTGAAATTCACAGGACTACTCTTCCCCATCATCGCCGTTATATGTGATTTTCATAGATTATAGCAATTACCTGCGGCAATTTCAAGTGTTTTTTGGAAAAACTCCGGACTTCCGGCTGACAAGTCGCCTAATAATCTGCAGATCCGCCGTTCCATGTATTATTTGAATACCCGGGCGCGTTCTCCGCACCGGATCCATGATCCGAAGCTGTTGCCGCTTCCGCCTCCGCCGTTTCAGTATCGGCCGTTTCTTCCGCGTCGTCCTTCAGGATGTCCGTAACACGACCGTCATATTCCGAAAGCTGTTCTTCGTATTTCTTGAGCAGCTTCACGATCTCCGTTCTCATATTCCTTATATCGCTTCGGATATCGACCAGCTTCTCCCTCTCCTGCTCGTTGGCTTCCTCGAGCCGCCTTTTCTCCTCTGCGGCTTCGGCCCGGGCGTCTTCCAGCATGGCTTCGGCTTTTTCCCTGGCCTGGATCAGCACATCGCCTATCTTTACCCTGGCTTCATTGATTTCATCGGCGTTTTGCTGCAACTCTTCATACTTCGATTTCAGTTCCCTGTTCTGATTCCTGAGTACGGAAATTTCGTCGTCTTTACTCTTTAGTTTTTCATCGAACTCTTTAAGCATCCGTTCGATATACGCATTTACATCGGATTTCTTGAATCCTCCCATGAAAGAAGTCCTAAACCGTTTTTCCCGAGCCACAGGAATCCCCCTTCTCAAAGCAATCTTCTTTCTATATATTCAATACCGATTCGCAAATTCCTGCCTGAATAAAAAATAATCTTTTGAGGAACGGGTCTGCGGAATATATGGCTGGAAACGTTCCAGACCGAAAAATTACAGGTTCTTATCGATCAGTTCTGCAAGTTCGCTTTTGGTCCTCGCGCCGACGACTTTATCAACTACCTGTCCGCCTTTGAAAAGCATGATCGTCGGAATGCTCATGATCCGGTACCTGTATGATATCTCATTCTGTTCGTCAACGTTCACCTTGCCTATCACGGCTTTGCCTTCGTAATCCCGGGCCAGTTCCTCGATTATCGGTGCAACGGCCCTGCACGGACCGCACCATGCAGCCCAGAAATCCACGACCACAAGTTTATCAGTTCCGTTCAGTATCTCATCAAAATTCTCTTTTGTCAAAGCTAACGCTTTTCCTTCTGCCATTTCAGTTAACCTTCTGTCAAATAAATGCTTCATTTCTATTATTGTTACCCTTAATTTTCATAATAAAACAGGCAACAACGGCATGAGCATTGTCCGGAATAATTCTGATCTATTTTTCCAGTGTTCTCAACACGAGGTTTTCACCGTCGAGATAAACGATGTACTGGTCAAGCATCGTGATGAGCCGGCCTTCGTACCTGATCAGCTTACGGTCCTGTGCGGCCGTCACGCCCTGTCGGGCGGATGCCGGGACGTTTTGTCCGGATGCGTTGCCGTTCTGACCGGATGATACGTCATGCTGGCCGGTAGATATGTTATTTTGGCCGGATGATCTGCTGTTCCGGCCTGATGACCTGTTCTGCCGTTTTGATCCGTTCAACTGCTCTTTCATACCATCCAGCCAGTCAGAGAGCCCATTCTTAAAATCGGACAAACCGTTCCGCTGACCGGTCGATCCGTCCTGTCCGACCGATCCGCTTTGCTTCTCGGATGATCCGTCAGTTTGGCCCTTCCGGCCTTCTACGCCTTTCACGCATTCGACAGTCCTCGCCTGCCGGTCAGCTATATAAACTGACCCGTCGGCCGTGATCATTATGTCATCTGCCGCTGCCGGATCACTGAGGCTGATGCTGTTCCATTCAGCCGCTTCCGTCCCTGCTTTTCCGTATCGTATCTCCGATACACTGCCCGACTTGTCCGTAATACCCGCATATATGACATCCCTGCCGTCTATATCCAGCAGCAGGTGGGCCTGTTTCACAGGAATATATGAGGTTTTCCCGGTTTTGCCGTTCCTGACGCGCGTCCTTTCACCGGCAACCTGGTATACCAGGTTGTCGGAGTACAGCGTTTCCTTTACCACTGTTGTAAGGTCCGTCTTGAACATAAGGCTCAGGTTGTCCATTATATCGAACCTGTAGATCCTGGCTCTCGTTTTGCTGGTCTGTATCTTCGGATAAACTATGTTGGTCATGGGGGACAGTTCTATATCAATGACGGCACTGCCCTCGGGCAGGCCCTTTATGTCCGGGTAACTCCTGTCCAGGTCGGGGATAACGTCATGCGTGGATATCCGGACACGCCCGCTCCTGCCTTCCGGCTCCTTTATGGCATATATGAGCATTTCCCTGTCCGGGAGCCACCTGTGGTATGTGATTTTCCCGCCGGCAGGCCCGAGCCTTTTTATTTCCCTGCCGCCGTCCAAATCCGCGATCACGATCTGCCCGTCAAGCATGTAAGCGGCATAGAGGCTGTCATATGACACGCTGATATCGTCCGCTCCCTCAGGCAGTCTGTAGCTCCGGTTTTTGACGGCGAGGAACTCCGCTTCATACATCGTGGATTTAAAGTGCCCCCTGTTGGGAAGGTAGACGTAATTCAGCCAGGAAAGGAATGCGGTCTGAAGGATGACAGAAATAAGTATCCACTTGTAAATCGTTTTTATGTTTTTCATCTCCTGTCACCTCCGACTTAGCCGATGCCGGCCTGTTCGCCCTCCGGCATCACCACGAAGACCGAAGGCACCAGCCTTTCGCCGAGTTTATCCGAAGGCCTGTTGATTACCTTTCCGTTATAATACATCGTCGTTGATGAACCGCCGTCAAGATTTGCGGCATTTACCGCGCCGTACTCGAGAAGGATGTCCTGGACTTCTCTCAGTGTCGCTCCCAATGATTCGATCGTGCGTCCGTCAATCACAAGCAGCAGCACTTCGCCGGTCTTTCTCTGCCCGATCGCCGTACGGGGAGCGATGCCCCATCCTCCGTCGCCTTTTTTGATAGTCGGCTTGCCGTTGACTATGAGAGGAGGGCCGAAACTTACGCCTTCCTTCACCCCGTACTCCATCAGCTGTTTTATGGCATGCTTGCCTACTATGAGCATCCCTTCATTTGTGAATGCCACTGTTTCCTGCTTTACATCCTTGCCCTCATACTGGTCGTAGACCACCTTGCCGTCGTGGATGATATACCCCATCGGTATGCCGCCGGTGCCTGTCCATCCGCTGTCGAGGAACCCGCCGGCGTTGATGCCTGCGACCCCGCCGTTGTTCTTCGCTATCCGGCTCGTGGTCTCTCCTGATTCAGGGAACAGCGACGAATAGCCGACTATTATCCTCGTGGGATCGTGCACCACCATGAGCTTTCCCTTGAAATCGCCGCCCTCGATGTTGTAAACTTCGATGGTGCTGTCATGTTCACCGCTGAGTTCGATCTTCTCGATCGATTCACCCTTTGCCGTGGGGTCGTCGGCGTAGGAATCCCTCAGGATCCGCGCTATTGCTTCATCTGAGAGGAAAAACTTCGCAATGTACTGGTGTCTCAGCGTATTCCACGACGCTCCGACAATGGTCCCCTTTACTTCCTCAAAGGGGCCGTAAAAGATGAGCAGAGGCATCGTGACCAGCGCAAATATGAACTGGAAAACCAAAAACGCGAAGAGACGCTTTTTCCATGATCCGCGCGCCGGTTTTGCGCTGCGCCGGATCCTTTCTTCCGTGCCTGGATTTCGCCTGGTTCTTTCCGCGTGGCCATGCCTTGTTCCTCCTGCATTTGGGCTGCGTGTCACGGTTGTATATTCCAGGCGCGAAATGTCCGCGTATCCCCGGTACGTTTCGTCTGCGTATGCCGGGTATGATCTGCTTTTAAATGTTTTATTGCCGGTTTCAACGGTTTTGTCCATCCTGACCCCTCTCACACCGGCAGACGGTTTCATCCTCTGCCGGAAAACAATCAAATAAAATGCATACCGGATTATACTGCCGGGCAGTCATATAAGCAAACCTTATACCTTCTTCTCTTGCCGAACGGTTAAGCAACTCAATTCTATATTGGGCTTCTGCTGCTGAACGTCCAAGCGGCTCAATCCCATATCCGGCTTCTCCTGCCGAACGTCCAAGCAGTTCAACCACATATCCGGCTTCTGCTGCTGAATGTCCAAGCAACTCAACCCTATATCCGGCTTCTCCTGCCGAACGTCCAAGCGGCTCAATCCCATATCCGGCTTCTCCTGCCGAACGTCCAAGCAGCTCAACCCCATATCCGGCATCTGCTGCAAGCCGCCCGATCGTATCGGTCAGCCGCCTGTCAGGCTGTCTATGCCGGGCAGTCAGAAATTCCGATTCTCAGCCGGACCTGCCGTTCCGCCTTGCCCTATTATTTTAATGGAATATGGGCTGAAACGCAATCTGCGATACTTAGGCTATGCCGTACCTGTCAAGGCTCCTGTGGAACTTCTCAAATATGAGGCCCGCCACGAACCATGCCGGACCGTAGGCAAGCGTTATCAGGCCGTTCACGGACAACCTGTCCGAGTAGTACCACGGATATGCCCCAAGCACGTTGTACAGTATCGTCCCGCTGGCATACTCGATGATCCATATCACTATTACCCAGACGATTCCACGCAGCATCCAGTTCCATCCGGAGATCGCATCGTGCAGCGGTTCGAGGAAAACGGCGCAGCCATAGATGAAAAACATCCAGAGATTCGACTGTCCGGGAAGGGTCAGGTCCCCGCCGAGCAGCGAGTGCATGCCCGTCCAGACCATCTCGATGCCCCATCCCGCCAATCCGTAAAATAAAAACCTCTTGAGCATAATACCGACCTGCCTGTTCCGAGGCGATTTTTATACACTGCTAGTTTAAGCAGATATAGCCATTTCTTCCGTGGAAAATTTTAAATATATTGGCTAAAAAAACTTAACCAAAATTTAATTTTAGATTGAGAAAAATGTGCTATCATTAATAAAACCTGTAGTGAATATTCTGGTTATGCAGCATTATATTAAGCAATTCACACAATCAATGGAGTGATCGAATGAAACCTGTAGGCAGAATAACCGTACAGACAGTGATGCCACAACGGATTTTCCGGCTCAGGGACATCGCAGCCAATCTTTGGTGGACCTGGAACTGCGAAGCCGCCGATATGTTCAGGATGGCTGATCCGTCGCTGTGGGAAGAGACGGGCGGAAATCCGGCCGCTTTGATAAAAAGGATCGGAAATCAAAGGCTGGAACAATTGGCCGGCGACCAGGACTTCCTGAAGATATACGATAATGTCGTCAGCAAATTCGATGCTTACATGAACCGCACAGACACTTGGTTCAGTATGACCTACCCGGACCTGGACGGCCACATGGTAGCGTATTTCTCCGCCGAGTACGGCCTCAGTGAGACTATCCCCATATACTCGGGTGGGCTTGGCGTGCTTTCCGGCGACCACTGCAAATCTGCCAGCGATCTGGGTATCCCGTTCACGGCAGTAGGCCTTTTTTACAGGCAGGGTTATTTCAACCAGAAGATAAACCATGAAGGCATACAGGAGACAAGTTTCAGTACCCTCAATTTTATCGAACTCCCTGTCAGCCAGGTGACCGACAAAAATGGCGAACCTCTGTATATCAGCGTGGAACTGCCCGGCAGGACAGTCTACGCTTCGATCTGGCAGATAAAAGTAGGCACCGTAAACATCTACCTGCTCGACTCGGATGTCCCATCGAATGCCGAGCAGGACAGGC
>Ga0116165_1002195_pt1 | contig 14080 bp, 7 predicted proteins | sample AD_JPNMR1_MetaG_FD_89885 | JGI IMG/M metagenome (GOLD analysis project Ga0116165, IMG submission 89885) | Active sludge microbial communities of municipal wastewater-treating anaerobic digesters from Japan - AD_JPNMR1_MetaG | ecosystem: Engineered > Bioreactor > Anaerobic > Digestate | place...
CGGACAGCTATTGGAAATATTGCTCGTCCTGATAGCCCCCCATAGGTATTCCCAAGAACCGGTCTTTTCAGGCCGGTGGATATTCGCATGGCACGAACGGTATTGATAGCCACGATCGCATCAGCCCCTCCCGATTCTGCAGCTCTTCCAATAGCGGTAATGTCAGTGACATTCGGAGTCAGTTTCACCCAGACCGGTCTTTTCCATTCTTTTACTGCTTCAGTACATGCATGAACCAGATCAGGATTGGTTCCGATCTGGGCCCCGAAACCAGCTGCATGCGGGCAACTTACATTCAGTTCAAATGCCTGTGCTTTATCTGCAAACCACCCGGCAACCTCATGAAACTCGTCTGGGTTTCCACCAAATATGCTTACGATGACCGGTTCACCATCGAGTAAAGCCAATTCATTGACAAACTTTTTGGAGGGATTAGGTAGACCCATCGCATTCATAACCCCGTCTTCCAGCACAACAACGCACGGCCCTGCATGCCCATACCGTGGCTCAGGACCAATTGATTTGGTCACAACCGCTCCCGCACCCTGTCGGAGCATACGCAATAACGAAGAGGCACAGGTTCCAAGGACACCCGCTGCAAGAATCAGGTGATTTCTGACAGGCACACCTGCTATCTGAACAGGTTCCTGACTCAGCTGAATCATGATGAGAGAGATGGTGATGATGGTAATTATCTATTCTTCGTTCCTACGAGTATGGGATGACCAGCCTTGCAGTATTCGGTACCGGGCGCATTGGAGGTGGAGTTGCGGCCCGTGCCGTATCCAGTGGTCTTGTACATCATCTGGTATTGTATGATTGCAATGAGGCACTCCTTGAAGCGCAGCGACTTGATATCGAACACATGCGATGTCCCGTAACGGTTTCAGTCAATCCACGCGACATAAGAGCATGTGACATTATCCTCTATACTGCAGGCCTGCCACGAAACCAGAACATAAAAACAAGAGCAGCGCTCCTTGACTGTAATGTCCCGGTTGCATCAGAACTTGCCGCGCTGATTCCGCACTATAAAGGAATTATTGTTGTTGTTACAAACCCTGCCGATATCCTGACCTATTATCTCTGGAAAATTACGGGGATAGCAAGAAAGCGGATCATCGGGTTTGGTGGTCAACTCGACAGTGCACGATTTCAATATGAACTGGCAAACAGATCCATCCGAGGTGACGGATTCATCCTCGGCGAACATGGTGAACATCAGGTCCCTCTCTTTAGTAAGACCGGCCATGATGTTGACTTCAATACACGGGAAGAGATTCTCTCAAAACTGCGAAATGCCAGCATGGAGATCATCAAAGGAAAAGGTGCCACAGAATATGCACCGGTCTATCATATTTGGAACCTGATTGCATCAGTACTATCTGATGCACAAAAAGAACTGATATGTTCAGCAGTTCTTGATGGGGAATACGGGGTTTTCGGGTGCTCACTTGGTGTTCCCGTAACAATCGGAAGAGAAGGCATCCTTTCCATTCATGAATGGGATCTTGACTGCTGGGAATGGGATCATTTTCACCAGGCCGCATCATTTGTATCAGATCTCTGTCGGAGGATCACGCATGAATCCTGAAACCATACAGTATGTCTCTCCTGAGGAGAGAATCCGTCTTGGCATCAATCAGGTGGAGTACTCAACTGCTGCGGACGGGCCTATTATTCACATATATGGCCGTACTGAAACCGGGGATCTGAAAGAGATCATGGTTACCGGATTTTTTCCCTATTTTTATGTGCTCGCCTCACAGGCATCCAAAAACCATCCGGACCAGGTCATCAGGGTAGATCCAACCAGATACCGATCCATACATGGTGAGGAGTTGTGCAGATTATATACCCGGCGACCAACTGATGTCAGGGATATCAGAGGAAATTATACGCATTTTGAAGCGGACATCCCTTTTGCTACCAGGTATCTTATTGATGCAGGAATAACCGGCGGGGTTTCGGTCCCCTCCGGCTATACCATTGTCCCTTATACTGATATCCAGCCAGCAGATGTTCATGCTCCCTCAAGGTACTGCCTTCTGGATATTGAGTGTGAGGATGATAAAGGAGGTCTGCCAAATGCTGACCGTGATCGCATCATCTGTATTACCGCATGGGACTCCTTTGATGATTACTATACCACATTTCTTCTTCAGAATGACCTCAAATCAATCCATGAGAAAGACCTGTGCAAAAATATCCTTCCAAACGGATGTTTTTGTAAGGAGACTCATTCCATCAGGATATTTGAAGATGAAAAAACGCTTCTGATGGAATTTTCTGCATATATCCGGCAGAATAACCCGGATATCTTATCAGGATGGAACTTTACTGACTTTGATTTACCATACATTTTCGGCAGGATGCGATCGCTCAGTCTTCCTCCTGACAGTCTTGCCCGGTTACCGGGAATGAGCGAGCGTACCGGTGTCAGGGGAAGAGTTGATTTTGATCTGTTATCCGGATATAAAAAGATGCAATCATCCAAGCTTGACTCCTATCGCCTTGATGCAGTGGGTGAACGGGAGGTTGGTGATGTAAAGGCATTCCATTACCAGCCAGGAATGACAGCACGGATGTGGAAAGAATCGCCACATGAACTGGTTGAATATAACTTTAAAGATGTGGAACTCTGTGTAAAAATTAACCAGAAAAACAACATTATTGAATTTTATCAGGAGATTGCACGATATGTAGGATGTCCCCTTGACCGGACATTAAACTCATCCAATGTCATTGATATCTATATCCTCCGCAAGGCGCATGGAAGATTTGTCCTGCCTTCAAAGGGATACAGTCCAGGGGATGAATTTGAAGGAGCTACCGTTTTTGAACCCAGTTTTGGCATTCGCGAGAATGTTGTTGTCCTTGATCTGAAATCCCTCTACCCAATGGCGATGATGACAATCAATGCATCTCCGGAGACAAAGGATCCTGACGGGGATCTTATCGCACCGAATGGAATCAGGTTTCGATCAAAACCGGACGGTCTTACGCGGAGTATCATCAGTGAGCTTTTGCAGGAACGGGATCTGAAAAAGAACAAACGAAATGAGTACCCCTTCGGTTCCCACGAATATAAGCTCTATGACATGCAACAGAATGTCATCAAGGTCATTATGAATACCTATTATGGGGTAAGTGGGTATTCGCGGTTTAGATTATATGACCGTGAGATTGGGTCTGCGGTCACATCAGTTGGCAGGGCTATCATAGAACATACGAGAAATACCATTGAACAGATGGGATATAGTGTCATCTATGGAGATACAGACTCATGCATGATTCAGATACCGGCCACGTCTCTTGAGGAGACCATTACCAAAGCAAGAGAGATAGAAGCGGTCCTCAATGAGAGTTACAATACTTTTGCCCGGAATGTCCTCCATGCTGAAAAACATTACTTCTCAATAAAATTTGAAAAGGTCTACCGCCGGTTCTTCCAGGGAGGGAAAAAGAAGCGGTATGCAGGGAATCTCATCTGGAAAGAAGGAAAATCAGTCGATGAGATTGATATGGTCGGGTTTGAGGCAAAGCGATCAGACTCACCCATCCTGACACGCAAAGTCATGAAAGAGGTGATGAACAAGATATTGAGGGGTGCTGATCTTACAGAGATAAAACAATACCTTGGAGATATCATTAAAACATACCGATCCGGAGGGTACTCTCTGGATGAGATCGGCATTCCAGGAGGTATTGGCAAGGAACTGAAAGACTATGGTACCGATGATGCCCATGTAAGAGGAGCGACCTACTCAAACACATATCTTGGTACGAATTTCGGAAAGGGAAGCAAACCAAAGAGAATCTACATTAAAACCGTGAACGGTAACTATCCTAAAACAGATGTGCTCTGTTTTGAATATGGTGACCAGGTGCCGGCAGCGTTTGTTCCTGACCTGGAACTCATGCTTGAAAAGACGATCAAGTCACCCATCTCCCGAATCCTTGAACCCATCGGATGGAGCTGGTCAGACGTGGATCCGAGCCGGACAACCCTGTCAGATTTCTTTTAGGAGGAACATGAAGGAGAATCAGGAGGGAGAGAATATCCGGTTTTCCATACCCCGAATAGTCATTGCCGGAATTCAGAGCGGGTGTGGAAAGACTACCATTACCCGTGGCTTGATGGCTGCTTTAAAAAAACGCGGTCTTGTTGTGCAGCCATATAAGATCGGTCCTGATTTTATCGATCCCAGTCATCATACCCGTATTTGCGGCAGGGTCTCCCGGAACCTGGATGTGATTATGGCCGGTGAGGAGGGGGTTTTGGAATCCCTTTACGCTGGATCTGCAGGTGCAGATATTGCTGTTATCGAAGGCGTAATGGGGATGTATGATGGCATGGACTCAGTATTTGGCAGTACTGCACATATCGCCAAACTCTTAAAAGCCCCTCTTCTCCTGGTAATCCCGGTTCATGGAATGGCAACAAGTGTTCATGCCATTGCATCAGGCTTTAAAAATTATGACCCTGATTCCACACTCGCTGGAGTGATCCTCAACAAAGTTGGAAGTCGCCGGCATGCAGATATTCTCAAAACCGGTGCAAAGATACCACAACTTGGATTTATACCGAAGGATTCCAGATTTCACACAGAAAGCCGACACCTCGGACTGGTAATGGGTGATGAAACAACAACTGATGAGCCGGTCGATATTATTGAAGAATCCTGTGATATTCCTGCAATCCTGAGCCTTGCATCCTCTGCTCCGCCACTTACTATCAGAATGCAGCATGCAGAACATCCTTCATACAGGGTGAAAATCGGGGTCGCCAGAGATCCGGCATTCTGCTTTTATTACCAGCATAATCTGGATATGCTTAAAAAATCAGGGGCTGCATTAATATATTTCAGCCCGATGCAGGATCACCTCCCTGATGTGGATGCCCTCTATCTAGGTGGGGGATACCCGGAACTTCATGCAGATATGCTTGAAAAAGGACCTGCACGTGATGAGATACGGGCTGCATGCGATGACGGACTTCCGATATATGGAGAGTGCGGAGGGCTTTTATACCTCACCAACGGTCTGTCAGGAGAGAGAACCTACCACTGGACCGGGGTTCTCCCGGGAACAAGCGAAATGGCACCCAGGTTTCAGGCTTTAGGGTATAGTGAGGGACAAACCACGGGCGGAACATCGCTTACCCCAAAAGGCATTGATGTAAGAGGGCATGAGTTTCATTACTCATTTGTTATACCTGACCGGGACGCTTCCTATGCTATCCATCTTACAAGAGGAAAAGGGATAATGAATGGATATGACGGGATGTATGTTCATGATACCGTCGGCTGTTATACCCATGGATGGTTTTCACAGCGCTTTACAGATACCATAATCAGGGCTGCACATTCCTGGAAACGGAGATAGGTATATCAGATTTGAATAACCTGTCTGAATCGCTGCCCAAACATAGGGAAGAAATCCTTTTTCCGTGACATTACTCCTTCAAGAATCACAGGCTGATGGAGGTATCCAAGTTTTGATATCAGACCATGGTCACCTGAGGCAAACAGAAAACTTCTCTGTCCGATGACATCAGTCACCAGAACAATACTTATGTCATACCCATGACTGGTCTGATACCCGGTAAGGGCCTCCTGGATCTCTCGTGCATTCGACTCAGCAAAATCCCGTGATCCTGTCATGATCTGAGCAATAGATACCGACCGGTCATGAAGCGTGAAATCTTTGATATCCCGCACAATGAGTTCCTCTATAGGGACACCGTCAAGATTCATCCCTTTGTTGATAAGTTCACTCCCAAACTCTTCCGGCTTTATCCCGGCTATCTCTGCAAGGTATGCAACCGCCTCCCTATCACGGTCAGTTGTTGTTGACATCTTGAGCACAAGGGTATCAGACAGAATTCCGGCAAGCAGGATTGTAGCGATGGCTTTATCCGGTATCACCTGCTCTTCCCTGTACCGCATCGTAATGATTGTTGAGGTGGACCCAACCGGTTCATTCCTGAATCGTATTGGCTGAAGGGTTGCAATTGTTCCAAGTCGGTGATGATCGATGATCTCCAGAATTTCTGCGGTCTCAATTCCTTCTACAGCCTGGGCATATTCATTGTGATCAACCAGGATAACTGATTTGTGAACGTCTTCAAGGAACGAGTTTCTCGAGAGCATTCCGATAAAATGACCATCTTCATCCGTTACGCAGGCCGTCCGGTATGGTGAGTTTGATACAATCTGGGCCGCAGTAGTAACCAGATCATCCCGATGCAACGTCTCCGCATCGGTTGCCATAATCGTCTCAACCGGTCCTGATAAATGAAGAAGCCGCCCGACACTGAATGCATCCAGGGGAGTGGTCAGAAGCGTGACACCCATTTTTTTTGCACTCTCCCGTACCCGCTCACCGAGATGAGCACCTTCCGCAATAATTAAGGCGCATATACCCTCTGCAACCAGAGCAATCTGGGATGGTTCATTGTCACCGATGATCGCAACATCCTGCGGACCAAGCCGGGCGAGTGAGATATGGAGCGCATCAATAACAATCGATGCATTTCCATGAATCTCCTCATGTGCAGCATTGATTATTTCTGCCTGAAGGATTCTTGCAAGTGCTTTCAGGCTGATTGGTCCGACTTTGAGGGGAAGACTTGCATGGGGGCTTACGTACGCCCGTGCAAGACCATGTTCACTGACCAGCCCCAAAAACCGGTTCTCATTATCGACAATAGGAATATTTCTGATGTCGTATTCATCCATCAGCAACGCTACATCAATGGCCGGAATATTCATGGGGGCCGTTTGGGTATACAGAAACGGAATATCACCAACTGATGGTTCTACATTTTCGATGAGCACCGGAGCATCAAGGCCTGCAACTTCCAGTGCATACTGGGTTTCAGCATTCAGATCACCGCATCTGGCAGGTATATACTGCCCTGCATGTATCTGGCATAACAGCGAGGCATAGGCAACAGCACTTGCAATGCTGTCAGTATCTGGTTGCCGGTGGCCGATAATATAAACTGGCTGCATAGAATGTATACAGAGAATTGCGTGCTGACGTTAGATATCAATTACCGATCCTTTAAATTGTCATGGAAGAATAATCCTTACAAGGCGGAATCATGAACCTCAATGAAGAGATTGATATTACCAGGGTAACCGGAGTCATTCAGAAATTAATTGGATATATCGGCGCAGTTGCCCTCCTCATTGGTGGGATTGCGATGTATGTTGAACTTCCCGTCATCGGAAGAGTAACGTGCCTGTACTGCCCGACTTCATCAGGATACCTGTACATTATTCTTGCATTTGTAGCGGGCTTTCTTGTGTATGCTGAAAAAATTAAATTCTTATACCTGACTGGAGGTCTCGCTTTTATTCTTCTGGCATATGATGCATATTCTGCGACTACAATCGGGTATGCAGTCCAGAATCTTCTTTCCGGAGGTCTTGCTCCCTCGATGGGCGGACAGATGGACCCGGTATTGACCCAGATGATACAGAACACTGAACTGTCAATTCCTATTGCGTGGATTGTCATTGGACTTGGAGCTTTGTTGCTCGTACTGGCTCCCCAGATTGAAGGAAAAGAGGATACAAAGGCGCCATCAGATCCACGCGAGGCTCATCTTCAGGAACGAATTCAGGAGCTCGATAAAATTGTGAATATGTATAAGGACGGAGATATATCAAAGCAGGAGTTCAGTCGTCTCAAAGAAGAGATCCTGGGTACCATACAGAAAAAGTAATATTTTATTCCGTTCATCCGCCACAAACCTGAATCCCTACCCTTTTTTCGTGATATGGTCTTCTTTGCAAAGAGACAGATAAGCCATTTGAGGAATCGGGGCATACTGTATATGGTACAGAAACTTCTGAACAGATCGAATTCTCTCTCATAGAACGGTATTTTGAAATCGAACTCATTTCCTACCATGAAGAATATTACTATCAAAGGTGCACGAGAGCATAACCTGAAAAATATCTCTGTCACCATCCCCCGTGATCAGCTTGTTGTCATCACCGGTCTCTCAGGTTCAGGCAAATCAACCCTCGCATTTGACACGCTCTACGCAGAGGGTCAGCGGAGATATGTTGAATCACTCTCCTCATACGCCCGCCAGTTCCTTGGTCTCATGAATAAACCGGACGTGGACGCAATTGAGGGATTATCCCCGGCTATATCTATTGAGCAGAAATCAACCTCAAAAAACCCACGTTCAACAGTCGGAACTGTAACCGAGATCTACGATTATCTCCGGCTTTTGTATGCACGAATCGGTATTCCCTACTGTCCGGAACATAACCTTCCCATCATGGGCCAGTCCCCCGAACGAATTGCCGAACGGATAGAGGAAGAATGTGCCGGTCAGATAACCATCCTTGCTCCTCTTATCAGGAAAAAGAAAGGGACATATCAGCAACTCTTTAAGGATCTGAATAAGGAGGGATTTGCAAGGGTCAGGGTAGACGGGGAAATATACCGGACGGATGATGAGATAACACTTGAACGGTATAAGATGCATGACATCGATCTCGTGATTGACCGGCTCGATGTTTCTGATCACTCACGGCTTGTCGAAGCATGCGAACAGGCTGCTGCACGATCTGACGGACTTATTATCGTCACCTGCGAAGATGGTTCTGACCGGATGTATTCAGCCAAAATGGCCTGTCCGGTCTGTGGGATAACCTTTGAAGAATTACAGCCGCGGATGTTCTCTTTTAACAGTCCCTTTGGTGCCTGCCCGGATTGTAAAGGTCTGGGGTTCCGGATGGATTTTGATCCTGATCTCATTATCCCAGATAAGGAAAAATCAATTGCAGAGGGGGCAATTGCAACCTATAGGAATTTTCTGGACGGGTACCGGTCACAGTTAGTCGGAGCGGTCGCAAAACACTTTGGATTTTCTGTCAATACTCCGATAAAAGACCTGACCGAGAAGCAATTCAACGCCCTGATGTATGGATCACATGAGAAGATCTCATTCCATATGAGCTACCGGCAGGGTGAGGGAGAATGGTCACATAAGGGAACCTGGGAGGGGCTGCTTCCTCAGGCTGAGCGTCTGTATACGCAGACGAATTCTGAATACCGGAAACGAGAACTGGAGAAATTCATGCGAATCTCTCCATGTCAGGCCTGCAATGGAAAACGGCTGAAAGACAAGATTCTCGCCGTCCGTATCGCTGATAAAAACATTATCGATCTGACAGACCTCTCAATAACTGCGAGCATTGCATTCTTTACCACTCTGAAGCTGACAGAGAAGGAAGAGGAGATTGCACGTCAGATTCTTAAGGAGATTCTTGCACGGCTTACATTTCTTGAAAGGGTCGGTCTTGGATACCTGACCCTGTCCCGGAGTGCCGGAACACTCTCCGGTGGTGAAGCACAACGGATTCGTCTTGCAACCCAGATAGGTGCCAATCTCATGGGAGTGCTCTATGTGCTTGATGAACCATCCATCGGACTGCACCAGCGGGATAACAACCGACTCATCGACACCCTCAGACAACTCCGGGATCTCGGTAACACTCTGATTGTTGTCGAACATGATGAGGATACCATACGGGCCGCGGACTGGGTGATTGATATGGGCCCTGGTGCAGGACTGAATGGCGGGGAGATAATTGCCGAAGGAACACCTCATGATATCGAACAGAATGAACGCTCACTAACCGGTGCGTACCTCTCCGGACGGATGCTGATAGAGGTACCGAAAAAACGACGAAAAAATGATCGGTATATCACCATAACCGGATGTCAGGAAAATAATCTGAAAAATATTACCGCGAAAATTCCGATAGGGACACTGACGCTCATCACCGGGGTGTCCGGATCCGGCAAATCATCTCTTATTTATGATACCCTCTATCCTGCATTGCAAAAGATGGTCTATCACTCCAGGGTAGAGGCAGGTAAGTATTCGACTGTGACCAGTGATGATCCTATTGATAAAGTCATTGTCATTGATCAGTCACCCATCGGCAGAACTCCACGTTCAAATCCTGCAACCTACACGAAGGTGTTTGATGAGATCCGAAACATTTTTGCAGAAACAAAAGAGGCAAAGATACGGGGGTACAAATCAGGCCGGTTCTCGTTTAACGTCAAGGGAGGCCGGTGCGAAGCCTGCCAGGGAGACGGGCTGATAAAAATCGAGATGAACTTTCTTCCTGATGTCTACATCGAATGTGAAGAGTGTAAGGGAACCAGATATAACCGGGAGACACTCGAAGTCAAATATAAAGACAAATCCATTGCTGATGTTCTGGCAATGAGTGTTGATGAGGCAATAGAACTTTTTTCAGCCATACCCAAAATCAGGAATAAATTACAGACCCTTGTAGATGTGGGACTTGGATACATCAAACTTGGGCAGAGTGCGACGACACTCTCCGGTGGTGAGGCACAACGTATCAAACTAACCAGGGAACTGTCGAAACGGGCGACCGGACAGACGGTGTACCTTCTTGATGAACCCACAACAGGACTTCATTTCCATGATGTCCGGAAACTGATTCAGGTATTTTCAGAACTTGTTGCAAAGGGAAACACCGTCATTGTCATTGAACACAATCTTGATGTGATCAAATCTGCAGATTACATCATCGATCTTGGTCCGGAGGGTGGAGATGCCGGTGGAGAGATCATTGCAACCGGAACACCGGAAGAGGTAGCGGCAAACCCTGCCAGTTATACAGGAATGTTCCTTGCCAAAATGCTTACCCAGAAAGAGAAGCATTAAAAGGCGGGGATAGATTTTCAAGCGATGATATTTACTTCAGGAATGGATAAGCAGTATCCGTGACAATCGATCTGACAAGCATCCCTGAAGATCCGGGATGTTACCAGTTTAAGGATGAAACCGGCACAATTCTGTATGTCGGGAAAGCCAGGAATCTTAAGAAACGGGTATCAAGTTATTTTCAGAAAAAAAGCAATAACCCTCGTCTGGATATCCTTGTCTCACGTATCAGGGACATTGATGTAATCGTTACTTCATCCGAGATCGAAGCACTTATTCTAGAAAACAACCTGATTAAAAAACACCAGCCCAAGTTTAACATTAATCTCAAAGATGCAAAAAGTTATGCATTCATTCATATCTCCAATGACCCGTTTCCCCGGATAGGAATCGCACGTGATCGGAAAGATAAAAAAAACGGGACACTTTATGGCCCTTTCGTCTCCGCAGCAGAGCGTGACCAGATACTCAGATTTGTAAAACAGACATTTCACCTCAGAACCTGTAAAAAGATGACAAAACGCGCCTGCCTTCGATCCCATCTTGGAACCTGCGCTGCTCCATGTATAGGGAAAATATCAGAGCCGGAGTATCAGTACCTCGTAAAAAGTGCAGATTACCTTCTCAAAGGAAAAAACCAGGATCTTATTACTGATCTTAAAAAGGAGATGACAAGACTTGCTGAACATGAGGAGTATGAAAAGGCACTCATCATCAGGGACCGGATAGCCGCGATAGAACATCTTTCCCAGCGACAGTATGTGCAGCGACAGACACGGTCAGATGAACATGTCATCAACTACCTTGTGTCAGGAGAAACAGTGTATCTCATTCTCTTTCATGTCGAACGCGGATCGCTTACCAGTAAAGAAGAGTTTGTTTTTCCGGAAACTGAAGAGTTCCTTGATGAGTTTATCCTTCAGTATTATTCAACAAATAAACCGCCCAATGAACTTATACTCCCTTCACTGCCCGGATCAGGTATATCTGAATACTTAACTCATATCAGAGGAACGCACGTGACACTGACTGTCCCGAAACAGGGAGAGAAAAAACACCTGCTTGATCTTGCCTCTAAAAACCTGGAAGTCTCCTTTTTTACCGGAAGGATAAGACTTGCAGAACTTGGTGAAGCGTTACACATGAATACCCCACCGGACGTGATTGAATGTTTTGACATATCGCATCTCGGGGGAACCGGAACGGTTGCTTCCATGGTCTTATTCAGGGATGGAAAGCCTGATAAAAAGAATTATCGCAGATACAAAATAAAAACTGAAAAACCATCCGATGATTATGCAGCAATTGCTGAAGTGGTACGACGTCGGTATTCCCGGCTTCTGCGGGAAAATGGTCCGATGCCGGATCTTATCGTGATCGATGGAGGACCTGGACAGGTGAAGAGTGCTCATACTGTCCTCCAGGAACTTCATCTTTCCATCCCCATAATTTCCATAGCAAAACGGGAAGAAGAGATCTATATTCCTGGCAGAAATACTCCGCTTTCAATTCAAAAAAAGAGCCCGGCATCACTCCTTATCCAGGAGATCAGGGATGAAGCTCACCGGTTTGCCATCACATATCAAAAGAAACTGAGACAACAGAGTATGAAAGAATGACACAATTTGAACTGGTTTCAACTTTTAAACCCACCGGATCACAACCAGAAGCGATCAGAAAACTCGTCGATGGTGCCAGAAAAGAAACATCATTTCAGACCTTACTAGGAGTGACTGGATCAGGGAAGACCTTTACGATGGCAAATGTCATCGAACAACTCCAGATACCAACCCTTGTTATTGCCCATAATAAAACACTGGCAGCACAGCTATATCATGAATTTCGTGACTTCTTTCCAAAGAACCGGGTTGAATACTTTGTTTCATATTATGATTATTATCAGCCCGAGTCATATATTCCTCAAAAGGACCAGTATATCGAGAAAGATGCACAGATAAATCCAAAAATTGAGATGATGCGCCTCTCGGCAACTGCTTCACTCTTAAGCCGGAATGATGTTATCGTCATTGCATCAGTATCCTGTATCTATGGTCTTGGCCGGCCTGATACGTATAAACGAATGGGTTTTGATCTTGGGATCGGCCAGAAGATAAGCAGACGGGAGATTATCAGCCGTCTGGTTGATAACCTGTATGAACGAAACGAAACAGAGATTGTACCCGGGCGGTTCAGGGTCAAAGGGGACATCATTGACCTGGTCCCAAGTTATTATACCAATATTATCAGGATCGAACTCTTCGGGGACGAAGTCGAACGGATCACCGAGATCAACCGGACCACTGGAAACCCGGTCGAGCGACTTCGGCATATCTATGTCTACCCGGCCAGTCATTATGTCATTGATGAGGCACAAAAAGAGCAGGCACTTATCGAGATAGAAAAGGAGATGAACGAGAGGCTTCCGTATCTTGGAATGTTAGAAGCTCACCGTCTTCGTCAGCGGACTCTCTATGATATCGAGATGATTCGAGAGACGGGATCCTGTAAAGGGATTGAAAATTATTCCCGGTTCTTTGACGGAAGAAAACCGGGCGAGAAACCATATTGCCTGCTGGACTATTTTCCAGAACGATTTTTAATGTTCATCGATGAGAGTCACCAGACCCTCCCCCAGATCAGGGCGATGTTCAATGGTGATCGATCGCGGAAAATCCCCCTTGTTGAGTATGGATTCCGCCTTCCATCTGCATTTGATAACCGGCCACTCAGGTTTTTTGAGTTCGAACAATACCTGAAGAATGTCATCTGTGTATCGGCAACACCTGGTGACTATGAACTTGAGCACTCAAACCAGATTGTCGAACAGATTATCAGACCAACAGGTCTTGTTGACCCGGTTGTAGAAGTCAGGCCAATCCAGGGACAGATAGAGAATATAAAATTCGAGATCCAAAGAACCATTGATCGGGGAGACCGTATCCTGATAACAACCCTCACCAAGCGGCTTGCAGAGGAACTCACCGAATATCTCCTGTCACATGGGATAAAAACCCGTTATCTTCACTCAGATATTGATACTCTGGAACGGACTGAGATCATCAGAGAACTAAGACTCGGAACCTTTGATGTTCTGGTTGGCATTAACCTGCTCAGAGAGGGACTTGATATTCCGGAAGTAGGGTTTATCGGGATACTGGATGCAGATAAGGAAGGATTTCTTCGGGATGCACGAAGCCTTATACAGATTATCGGACGTGCAGCCCGAAACTCTGATGCATTCGTTGTTTTGTATGCAGATACCATAACCGGATCCATGCAGAAAGCAATTGATGAGACAGAACGGAGAAGGTCTCTTCAGATTCAATATAATAATGAACA
>Ga0116165_1002209_pt1 | contig 14040 bp, 21 predicted proteins | sample AD_JPNMR1_MetaG_FD_89885 | JGI IMG/M metagenome (GOLD analysis project Ga0116165, IMG submission 89885) | Active sludge microbial communities of municipal wastewater-treating anaerobic digesters from Japan - AD_JPNMR1_MetaG | ecosystem: Engineered > Bioreactor > Anaerobic > Digestate | place...
AATGAGGCATCTGTTATCCGGCTCATGGGAGCTCTTTTAATGGAGCAGGATGAAAAATGGCAGACAGGCCGTAAATACTTTGATATGGAGCTATATTACCATACTGTCCGGGATAATGACTCATGTCACGAAGCTTGCTGGTCTGTTTTTTCAAAAACAGATCGCCAGGCTGCTTTACTCCCAGATGGGAATTTGATTCAGCCCAAAAAGTATGGCACGTGCTCTATACGGAATATGAATGGAAAGACCTACCGAAAGACAAACCGCGCTTTACGGATAATTCAAATGATTTTAAAGCTGTTTTGACCGAAATAGAAAAGCTTGCCCGGATGATTGCGTGTGATGGTTTTGCCGGGATATTTCAAAAAGCTTTTTCTGTTTTGGAAGGCGATCGGGATACGATAAAGAATCCCGTCTTGCCGCAAATCCCGGAGAAAAACAGGCGACTTTTTGAGGCTGCATGCATTGCGGATGTTTTTGGCGGAATGGGTTCCTGGAATGACAGCCCGCCCTATATGGCACACGAAAAAGGCTTGGATAATGAATATGAGAGATTATCAGGTGAACTTTTGACACAAATCCGCCTGGCCATACTGTATGCGGTTAATGAGTGGTAATAGGTACTGCAGTACATTATAAATAAGTATTTGGAAGGTACATAAATGAAAACGCTGAAAGAATCCAGATGGGCAGAAATCATCATCTCACTTCAAAACAGTGATGGAAGCTGGGGTTTTTTTCATTCCCTGAGCTGTAATTTCAAGTGTTCATCAATAACAACCGAACAGGCATTAAGACGCCTTCAGATCCTGGGATTTACCATGGATGACGAGCCCATCCAAAAAGCCGTATCCTATATGCACAGCTGCCTTGCAGGAGAGAGGCAAATACCTGACAGAAGGGAAAAGCTGCATGATTGGGACCTCTTTACTTCATTGATGCTTTCAACATGGATTCGTCGATTCACATCAGATGATCCCTTGGCAAACCGCACAGCGGAGCGATGGGCTGAGGTTATAAGCAATGCGTTTTCAGACGGCACATATCACCACGACCGTTACGTCAAGGCTTATAAACAGGTATTCAAAAAAGCGCCCCGAGGGGGAAGATTTGTCGACTTTGTTTCCTTTTACACCGTTTCATTGCTCGCCGATTTCCTCGAAGCACCTTTGGAAGAGGCATTGTTCGATTACATCCTCAGCCATGATACAGGAATCTATTACATCTATGAACATTGCTTGCTGAACACGCCGGAGGTATTCAAATCGAAGCAGGCCAGCAGGTTTATCGGAGCTATTGAGCTTCTTTCGGAATACAAAAACCCCAGATGCAAGGCAAAGCTGAAGTATGTTGCAGATTGGCTTCTTCGCAACAGTGAACCGGATGGTACATGGGATATGGGCTCCGCTTCGAAGGATGGCATGTATTTTCCATTGTCTGATTCATGGCGGCTTGAGGAGACGAGGAAAAAAGACTGTACCTACAGGATATCCAGGCTGTTTGAGCGCCTGGGTGCTGAGCAATACGGCATTCAATCCTGATGCAGGGATGGTATAATATAGCATAAGTTTACTATCGTTTTACCAGCTTCACCGGCGAGCAGGGAGGCCTGTTATGGATCAGAACGTTATCGCGATTATATGGGATTTTGATAAAACCTTGATAGATGGCTATATGCAAAAGCCCATTTTTGAAGCATACCATGTTGATGAAAACGCATTTTGGCAGGAAGTCAACAGCCTGCCAATGGAATACAGAAAACAAGGGATTCGGGTAAATAGAGATACGATATACCTGAACCATTTCATAACCTGTGTTCAGCAGGGGATTTTTCCCGGGCTGAATAATGCCAGGCTGCGCGAGTTCGGAAGCCGGTTGAATTTTTATCCCGGTGTTCCTGAGATTTTCAGAGAACTGGAAGAAGCCGTCTCAAAAAATGAAAAGTATAAGCCCTTCAATATTGCTGTGGAGCATTATATTGTCAGCACAGGCCTGGCAGAGGTTATAAGAGGTTCCATCGTAAATGATTATGTTAGGGGAATATGGGGTTGTGAATTTATTGAGAAGCCCATTAAATCAGCTTTGGAAATACGGAAATATGAAAAAGATGCAGAGCCCTGCGAAAGCGTCATTTCGCAGATAGCTTATGCCATTGACAACACATCCAAGACGCGTGCAATATTTGAGATCAATAAAGGCTCAAACCTTTTTGAAGAAATCGACGTGAATTCCAGGATTGCGCCGGAAAACAGGAGAGTGCCCTTTGAGAACATGATCTATATCGCTGACGGGCCAAGCGATGTACCCGCCTTCTCAGTGATAAAATCAAACGGCGGCAAAACTTTTGCGGTATACCCCAAAGGGGACCAGGAAGCTTTCAAACAGGTTAACCAGCTCATTGCCGATGGAAGAATCGATATGTTGGGAGAAGCGGATTATTCCAAAGATACCACAACCTATCTGTGGCTGAAGAACCAGGTGTTATGCATCGCTGACCGCATCTATGAGAAAAAAAGGGAGCAAATATCAAAAAGCGCTTCCAAAGCGCCAAGGCATCTTTAAAGCAAAAAAAATAGGGCATGAGGTTAATTCAGGAGCCGTTTTGGATTAATACAGAACGCCTTTGTGAACGCACTGATTCAGTTCATGGCAAAATTTCTTGCAAATAAATAGGATGGAGGAAGTAATATGTGGTCAAAGGAAGAGTTTTATCGAGAAGTTGTACTTGTCAACAGGGAGCTCCTGAAGGATCCTGAAAACCTCAAATGCACTTGTCCCAAAGTAAAATGCGAGTGGCATGGCAAATGCCGGGAATGTGTGGCCTTGCACAGATATTACAAGGATCATGTGCCGAACTGCTTCCAGCAGTTTATTAACGACAAAATTAAGGCTATTGCCCAGATCGGCGAACTGAATGTGGTTGAAAAGGGAAAAACACCGCCCGAGTATTGGGATTATGTGCGTGAGCAAGACAAGAAAGGTAATGAATAAGACGGATTAAGGATGCCTTTTGAAAACATTCCAGAGAAACCGCAACCATCTGAGGCTGAAGAATCAGGTGAGGAGGATACGGTATGGAAAAAGAGGCATTGAGGGAGCAAATCCGGGCATTTATAGGGATAAAACCAGAATGGGATGTACCGGATTTCTGCGTGATGGATGAACAGGCGTGTGATGGGTATACAAGGCTTTTAATCTGCTACCCGGGCAGCGAGGATGATGATATCCCGGCGTATTTGCTGGTGCCGGAAGGAGAAGGTCCGTTCCCGGCAGTCTTGGTCCATCATCAGCATAATGGGGAAAGGCATTTGGGCAAAAGCGAGGTTTGCGGCCTTGCGGGCAATCCTCTTCAGGCCTTTGGAGTGGAATTGGTTAAAAGAGGCTTTATGGTGCTAGCCCCGGACTCCATATGTTTTGAAGACAGAAGGCCGCATATGAAAGGCATCGTTCCGGACGAAAAAAATGACTTTATGTACCATTTCAATGAAATGTGCTACCGTATCGTAAAGGGAAGCTCATTGATGAAAAAAGTCATAGATGATGCCAATATTGGGTTTAGCCTGTTAAAACAACATCCGAAGGCTGACAAACACCGGATCGGGGTTTTGGGCCATTCATACGGCGGAAATACGGTTCTTTTCCAGATGGCCTTGAACGAGGAAATCGCTTTTGGTTGTTCAAGCGGAGCTGCCTGTACATATAAGCGAAAAATGCAAGCAGGAACCGGAATAGAGATGGCGGAGGTCATTCCAGGCTTTTATCAGAAGTATGACATTACGGATTTGGTTAAATGCATGGCACCACGTCCGATCTTGTTGGTTTCGGCAACAGAGGATAAGTATTCATCAGATGCGGATGAAATTGTATCGGAGGCCAGGCCGGTATTTGATCAGTATCATGCTGCAGATAAACTGGTTCACCTGAGATACCAGGGAGGGCATGCATTAACTGAAGAAAGATTTAAGCATATCCTTGATTGGCTCGCAGAAACCGCCAGTCGCATCTCTTAGAGGGGGTAAAATGATGTGCCATATACGCGCCGCCAGAAAACACGATGTGGATGAGCTGAACAGAATAGCCTGCGAATCTGAAGCCTATTGGGGCTATGATGAAAAGTTCATGGAAAGATTTAAAGAGGTTTACAGGATTACGGAAGATTTTATCTGTTCCAATCCAACTTTTATCCTGGTTGAGGGAAGCCATGTCATTGGCTTTTATGCGCTGATTGAGACCCATGAGGGGACAGAGCTCGAGTACTTTTATATTGATCCTCGTTTTATTGGAAAAGGCTACGGTAAGAAAATGTGGGAACGTTTAATCGATTACTGCCGGGAGGCTGGTGTTAAATCATTTTCACTTGTGACAAGCCCACAGGCCAAAGGGTTTTATGAGCGAATGGGTGCCGTAGTGGTCGGTGAGGTAGAATCGCTGTTGAGGGAAGGCCGCAGAATACCAAGATTAAGATATGAAATAACATAATGCATGCAGGTTTTTTATACCAATCATTAGGTAAAGAAAGAGAACTGGGTAGCCCTTATGGATACTTCGGATGCTTTGGCATTGGCTGCTGCAATCCTGAGCGTTGTTACAGCTGCACTTAATGCGGCATCTTTTATAGCATATGGCAGAAAGAGTATGGGAATAAGGATTAGACGATATCATGGAGCAAATCAAGAATGAGTATAAAGCAATTTCTGGTTTATAAAATGCTTAAAAGATAGGAAAAGAGAGATTTAAAAACTCTGGCAAAGCAAGAAATCCCTGATGGCATAAAGGAATTTTCTGGTATTCCATATGTCGACGATGGGCACAGAGGACATCTTTTGGATATCTATTATCCTGAAAATGCTGCCGGTAAATTGCCGTTAATCATCGATATCCATGGCGGAGGATTTCTCTATGGATACAAAGAATCACGCTGAGCGTCATAAAGAATTTTTGTGTCAAATGCAATAAATGTATTGATAACTGCATCAGAAAGTGCTGGGTTACATCAGACGGGTATCCGAAGCATGATGGGGAGAATTGCGAGTTTTGCTTTAAATGCGTGCATCATTGCCCGAAAGAAGCTATAATATTATCCAATAAAATCAGGAAACGGCCTAAGCTCAATGAAAGTTTTTACAGGGGCCTGAAAGACGGCATACTGCAGCAGATGCGCGATACGCATTGAGAAATGAGGCTAAAAGATGTCCAGCCTGGAATTGGTTTTGGCAAACATAGCATTAAAAGAGGCATACCTGGCGTTTATTGCGGAATGTCGTGACGACATCATTGCGACGAACTTTGACGCTGTGATTCCGCTTTCTGATACTCATACCGTTGAAGCAGACATTGAAAAACTGACGGATTTTCATCTTGGGAAAGGGCTTCCGGACAACTGGGTTCCTGGCAGCACTTACTGGTTGATTGAGGACAAGAACAGGATTATTGGCACGGTCAACATTCGGCACTGGTTGAATGAAGCCCTGATGTTCAGAGGAGGGCACATTTCCTACTATATACGGCCTTCTGAAAGAGGAAAGGGTTATGGAACCCGCATGCTGACCCTGGCATTGGAACGCTGCAGGGAAATGGGGCTGGAAAAGGTACTGATAACCTGCAAAAAGGATAATTCTCCTTCAGCAAAGATTATCCAAAAGCATGGCGGCGTGTTGGCTTCGGAAGGCGTGGATGGCCCGGATATCATACAAAGGTATTGGATTCAATTATAAGAAGGAGGATGGCGTTGCAGAAAAACCGTCTAGCGCCTGTCCTTTTGATAAGTTTATTAGTCATGATTGATCAGGCCGTTAAGATCATCATTTCCAGATGGTTTTTTGATCGGTGCTTTGGTCTTGTTGGAGATATGCTTCAATTTTCTCCCGTGCATAATACTGCCCTGTCCTGGGTGAACTCATCACTGAACCTGGGGATTGGCTTTATCCCGCATTTATTGCTCAACGCTTTTCTCGTGGTGATTGTGGTTCTGATCTATCAATATTGCAAAGGCAAATACGCTGTGGGCAAGGGCGCTGATGCCATATTCATCTTTTTTATCGCCGGTGCGCTTTGCTCACTGATTGACAAGATCTTCTGGCCGGGAAGCCTGGACTATATTCATCTAAAAGGCTTTTTCACTTTCGATTTGAAAGATGTCTATCTTACAGCGTGCGAAGTATTACTGGTTGTTTTGGCTATAAAGTATCGGGAGGCATGGCATCAGGTAAAACTCAGGCAGGAAGCCAGGGATTTTGCCAGATATGTTTATACGAACGTATGCCGTGAAAAAGCAAAAAAGATTCCCAGGCAGGGACATGAGTATGAATGAACGACCACTTGAATAATTTCGAAGGAGTAGCAGGGAATGATGGTCAGGAAGGCTTCAATTGAGGATGTAATCCGCATTGCGGAAATCCATGTTACGGGATGGCGCTTTGCCTATCGGCAGATTATATCGGATGAATTTCTTTTTAAGGATATGCTCGTTCCCAAAAGGATTGACGCGTTTACCAGGGCCATGGAGGAACGTAAGGATGATATCTACGTATTCGAGGAAAACCACATCGTAAAAGCGTTTATGATCATTGGACCATGCAGGGATACCGATAAGCCTTCATCTTTTGAATTATGGGGGCTGTATGTGGATCCGTTCATGGTCAGGCAGGGCATAGGCTCCAGGCTGATGCAGTATTGCGAGCAGAGGGCATTGGAATCCGGGTATAACGAAGTTGTCCTGTGGGTTTTGGAGGATAACGCCATCGGCAGGCGCTTTTACGAGAAAATGGGCTATGCCTATGACGGAACCAGGAAGTATCTTGATAAGTTTGGTGTATACGAGATCCGGTATCAGAAACTGTTAAGGTAAAATAAAGAGAAGGATCGGATGGTTGGAATGTATGAAGGTTGAGTACACGCACACGATTTCCGTGGAAGACTACAACAAACTGCGAAAATCGCCGGCTGGAGCTACAAGCTTTTTGGTTTTGATGAGAGGCCCAATGAGGAATTGGGAGCGGGTATGACGCAATGGATTTACGGAGAGCAGACGAATGAAACAACATGAAATGGGGTGCCGATAGCTTAATATCAAAAAGGTATTGCTCACGTGCGACAAGGATAATGTCGCATCGGCAAGGACCATCATCAAGAACGGTGGTATACTTGAGGATGAGATGCAAAACGGAGACAAAATCGCTCAGAGGTATTGGATCACGCTTGAATAACAGTATGCCTGAAAGGCATGGTTGGCAGAGATGTGAGGTTGCTCAATGGATCCCTATCGGTTGCTGAATGCTGTCATTTCACGATATGTCGATATACTCAGGGATAATCTCATCGGTATTTACTTGCATGGTTCCTTGGCCATGGGATGTTTTACAGAGCGCAGTGATATCGATTTCCTGGTCGTTGTCAAAGATCCCCTGGACAATCCAACCAAACGGGCCCTGGCGGATGAGTTGCTGCAGTTTCAGGGATTGCCTGAAAAAGGCATCGAGATGAGCGTGATCCTTTTACGGTATGCGCAGGATTTCAAATATCCCACCCCTTACGAACTGCACTATTCCGAAATGGTCAGGGAGCGCTATCTCCGCGACAGGGACTATATATGCTACGGTGATGCCGATAAGGATCAGGCGGCCCATATGACCGTCATCAGGCATCGGGGGATATGTTTGTATGGTAAACTAATTAAAGAAGTCTTTGCCAATATACCTAAAGAATGTTTTATTGATTCAATACTCTGTGATATAAAGGATGCAAGGGAGGGGATCCGCCAAAATCCTGTTTATTACCTGCTTAACTTGTGCCGTGTCTTGCATTATTTGAGACACGACAAGGTCCTGTCGAAACTGGAGGGCGGCCTTTGGGGGATTGAGCAATTGCCAGAAAAGTTCCGACCTTTATTGGAAAACGCTGTTGGTGCCTACCGGGATCAACAGCACATTGCGGAATGGAATCATGATGAACTGATCGATTTTGCTCAGTTTATGATGAAGGAAATATACAGTTTGGTTGGCTCAGGACAAGGGGGAGAATGACATGGCCACATGGAATGAATTATTTCTGGATGAAAAAACATAGCGGTTATGCCGCAGCCGGAGATCTACAAATTTGCCAGGAAGGGTTGAGGAGGTTTTTCCGGGCGAAAGGCTCAGGTTCTGTGATTTTGCTGCGGGGCCGGAAGGCATGTCCTGCTCCTGGCATCCCTTGGGTATGAGGTCTACGGAAGCGATATTTCCGAAAATGGCATTGCAATCACCCAAAGAAAGCTGGCAGAAAATCATTTGAAGGCCCGGTTGGAGGTTGCGGACATGACCGAAAACCCTTTCGGTGAGATGAAGTTTCATGGCGTCTTTTCCAGGGATGCCCTGCACCATAACACATTAGACAATATTAAGAAGGCTGTTGGCATCATCCATGACCGGCTGGAAAGCAACAGACTCTTTCTTGTAAATTTGATGTCAATCAAATCCGGCAGCTATGGCAAAGGCACTTAGATAGAACCGGGCACTTTCATCAACGACAGCGGTCTGGAAGCCGGCGTGCCCCACCATTACTTTGACGAAGCGGGCATAAGGGAGCTGTTTACGGGCTGGAGATTTCTGATTTTATCGGAACAGGTGAACAATTATATCGAAACCGAAGCTGAGTTTTATAAAACCAATCCGTTCCCCTATACCAAATGGAACATCCTTGTCCAAAAGGTTTAGGTTTATGAGCAAACGATAATCTTGCCAGGCAATATCTTTCGTCATGAGACTCGGATGGAGTGGTGCGGGAACGCATTTTGTCATGACCTGAAGACGGAAAACCGCAAAGGGGGATAATTATGCCTTGGTGTCCGGAATGCAGAAGGGAGTATGAGAAAGGATACAAGGTTTGTGCAGACTGTGGTTCGGAACTTGAAGATCATCCGGATGGAAATGTTTTTCACCATGCGGCCTATCTTACAACAGCATCCGATTCAATTGAGGCTGATCTTTTGGAAGCCATACTGCGGGAACATCATATCCCTGTCATGAGAAAGTATCGGGAAAGCGGTGCGTATCTGAATATCATCATGGGAAACACCGTCATGGGAATTGATCTTTATGTACCTGCCTCATCTCTTGAGGATGCCCGGAATTTGATCCGTCCTGATTTACAGGATGAAAATGACGTTAACATGTATGAAGTTCCTGATACTGCAGAGGATACTGAAAATATTGAAAAAGATGAGAATGACGAGATTTTGGAACTGAGGGATGAAAAAACGGTTATACAGAGAAAAAGCATTTTAATGGTTTTACAGATTATATTTATATTGGCTTTATTATTGGTTCCGTTTATACTTTATTTATTGAAATTCGATACGATTACTTTGATTACGGTTTTGATAGCTGTGGCGGTAGGTATATACAGTATAATAAATAAAGTAAAAAACTGATATAGGATTTTTTTAGTGAAGATTCTGTCTGAAAAGCCAGAATCAATGCATTAGGGATATGCTCCAGATAGTAAAACGGTAACAGAAGAAATAAGGGGTAGAGGTATAATGAAGCTTCGTATAAACTCCTTGTATGTCTGTGTAAAAAATATGAACAGGGCCATTCGTTTTTATGAAAAGTTCTTTGAACAGCCTGTTTCGATAAGGGATGATGTATTCAGTATCTTTATTGTTCATGGGTTCCGTTATTGCTTGTTTAATAACCAGGCTGTCAATGATCCTGTTACCTGGGGTGATAATTGTCTGCCAAGCATTGAGGTAGATGATATTCATGAAGCTTACAACAAGGTTAAAGAACTGGGTTGTCCAATTGTCTTTGAGTTGACGAGAATTGGGGACAATATGGTTTTTGAGTTTACTGATTCCGAGGGAAACGATATTGAAGTTTATGCAAAGGCGTCAGGGGGATGAGCATATGAACCGATTGGTCGGGAAAATCGGAGCCCTGGTTACGGGTCTTGCCGTGTTGGCTTTTGCCGTATCCATGATTGTCGCTCTGTTTTATCCGTCGATATTTGCCAGCTGTTTTTCCAGCATCTTTATTGCTATCGGCTTTGTTCTCTTTATGTGTGCCATATATGCATTGAACAGCAATGAAGAGTACAGAGCGGCAGGTATGGCAGGCATTATTTTCGCGGCAATTTATGCCACCATCATCTTCCTGGTATATTATGCCGAATGCACGACAGTCAGGCTGAACGGCACCTTAAGTACCGAGGCATTGTCCATTATCAGCTTTGGCTATACAGGCAGCCTGTTTTTCAACTATGATCTTCTGGGCTATGCTTTCATGAGCCTTTCAACCTTTCTGGTTTCGTTTGCTGTACGTCCACAAAGCAAAAGCGACACGATTTTCAAATGGCTGCTCAGGATACACGGGGTGTTCTTTTTCTCATGCCTGATTGTGCCGTTGTTCCCCATCTTTACACGGGGTACCGACAGCATGATCGGTACGGTTGTGCTGGAGATATGGTGCGCTTATTTCCTGCCTGTGTGCATGCTTGGGTATAAATACTTCCGCCATCATGAGAACGGCAGATGATAACTGCGGGTTGCGGTGGTATTGTGGTAAATTGGAAAGTCTGGGTTCATTTAAGCAATCATGATGTATACTTGTATCAGACTGAAAGAAAGGCGCATGGAAAGCGGAGCAAAGTATCTTGGATAATACCCTGGCAGGCTGTTGGTTCCTGTATTGAGATATCTTGGGATGAATCCTGTCTATATTACCTGTGATGCGGATAATGTGGCTTCCAGGAAGAACATTGAGGCATTGGGTGCAGAATTTCTTGGTATCGAAAGGATTACGGAATCCTCGCCGTACTGTCCCTATTACCCGGAAAAAGCCAGAGTAAAGCTGAGGTACAGGTGGGAAGTCGGCAACAAAGAACAGGATGATAAACGGGAGGTACAAGATGGTTTTTCCGAAAATGATATTGTTTGATTACGGGCACACCCTGCTCCATGAGCCGGGTTTCAGCACCTTGCGCGGTGAAGAGGCGCTTTACCGGTATATTACCGTAAACAGGAACAACCTTTCTCCCGGAGAAATCCATGCGTTTTCATCCAAGCTTTATGAAGAAGCCCGCGCCGCAAGGGATATGGGCTTTGAACTTTCGGAATGGCAATTGAGGAAGATGCTCAATGAATATCTCGGGATAGAGCTGTCCATATCCATGGAAGAAGCCGAAAGGATCTTCTGGGAGCATACTTCCTATGGCGATGTTATGCCGCAGGCCGATATCATGCTGGATTACATCAACGCGCAGGGCATTCGCAACGCGGTCATCAGCAATATCAGCTTCTCCGGCAAGGTTCTGACAGAACGCATCAACCGCCTTCTTCCAAACAACAGGTTCGAATTCGTCATCGCTTCCAGCGATTATGGGTTCCGAAAACCCAACCCCTTGCTTTTTGAACTGGCGCTCCGCAGAGCCGGACTTGATGCGTCCGAGGTGTGGTTTTGCGGTGATAATGTGGTTGCTGATATCGAGGGTGCGGCAGGCGCAGGCATCTTTCCCGTCTGGTATGAGGATCTGACCCTTGAGAACCCCTGGACCAGGAAATACAAGGGGCTTCGCCCGACCTGCGAGCATTTGCATATCCATGAATGGCGCGAGCTGATCGAAATATTGGAAAGGTTAAAGCAATAAATCGGCAATCGCACAAGCGGTGTGATGCATCTACGCATGTCCAAAGGTATATACAAGAAACAGCAGGACGTTACGCCCTGCTGTTTAGAAGACTGGTTTGGGTTTGAATATTACTGATTCTGGTTGGTTACGTCTACCTGTGGATACTGGTTACCGGTGTAGGACTGGAATACCTTCTTAACAATATTACCACCAATGGTACCAGCCTGACGGGCTGTGATGTCGCCGTTGTAGCCCTGCTTCAGGTTAATACCGAGCTGGTTGGCAATCTCATACTTCATGTTCTGGAACTGAGTTCTGCTCTTGCTGTTAGTAGCCATTGTTTCACCTCCTCACCACTTATTATTGTTGGAATGGATGAAACTATGAGTAGAACGTTTTGGATATTTTCCAAAAAATGCTCATTCGGTTTTTTGCCCACATAAAGGTTTCAACGCACAGCCATAATTTATGCCGGCAAATATACGGAAACGTTTCTCCGGATTGATTCGGCAAGAAATCAAAAAGCGCAGGCGACGGCAACCTGTGAAAGGAATATTCCGATTGATTGAATCTCAAGCGCAACCATATAACGGATGCGCTTTTTTTATTCCAGGCATAACATCATCCTTTTGAGAGATATTAATGGTGTTCGGGATTCGATGCGAGAAAATTTTGACGGAGACAGGTGAGCCAGATGAGAAAGGATAAAATGCGCCATTATAAATTCCTGCTGGATCAGCACCGGGAAAACCGGGAAGAAATCATCGAAGACATGGAAGGATTACGCATGGGGGAGTATGACAGTTTCCACCTGGACGAACTGTCGGGCTATGACAACCATCCGGCCGAAATTGCGTCGGAGCTTTTTGATATAGAACATTACATGGCCTTGAAAAAACTTCAGATGGAAGAGGTGAAAAACATCGAACGCGCCGAAAGGAAAATAGAAGAAGGAACCTATGGCCTTTGTGAAAACTGCGGCAAGGAAATCGACAGAAGGCGGCTGGAATTGCTTCCGCAGGCACGCCTTTGCATCGACTGCGCCAGGAAAGAAGATGAAGAGATCATCAGCACCAAGGAACAGACCATGAAGCGAAGACCTGCTGAAGAACAGGTGCTCGACGCTGCCGAAATGAACCGGGACGGCGTGCGGAACGAGGCGCTGGATGATCTCATGCACTATGGCTCATCTACGGATATTGAATAACGTCCATTCTTTTTCAATGTCATTTTGCCGTACTTGAGCTTCATGTAGACATCCAGGCAAACGGGCAGGTATTTGATGTCCTGGTTGTTTTCGATGGCCACCTGATCCCCCTCGAATACGGGAACGCCGTTGACCAGGCGCAGGTTCATGGTGGCCTTTTTCGGTTTATCACTGACACGGCAAATGGCTCGTGTTGTGACTTCCTCCACATCCTGTGCCAAAGCGAACAGGTGAGTGCTGCCTTCAAAGGGATTGCCAAAGGCATCCACTTTCAGGCCGAAACAGATGACAGGGATGTTGAAATCGGTCACAAAACGTGCCAGATCCCATACATTATCACGGCTTAAGAACTGCGCTTCGTCAATAAGGACGATGCTCGGTGAGGCAGACTGCCCGGCTTCGACCGAAAGCCGGTTATACAGCCAGTCCTTATGGGGAAGAACGAGAAAATCGCATTTTCTCCTGATTTCGCCGTTTTCAAGCCGGCTGACAATATAATCGCCTTCCTTGGTATCGATATGGGGTTTCAGGCAGAGGATCTTCCTGCCGTTATTCTTCTCATAATCGTAGGCTATCTGAAGGAGCTGGGTGGATTTGCCGGCGTTCATCACCGCGTATCTGAAATAGAGCTTAGCCATGGTTTTTCTCCCGATCCTGATTGATGGCCGTATTACGGCTTTTATGACATACAATGAATTTCGACAATTTTATTATATGAGAACCCTGTGTGATATTCAATCATCCAATCAATGCATCCTGCGCATATTTACCTTGAATTGCCCGAAAAGCTGAAGTAAGCTATAATTGCCTTATCGTTAAAATTTATGGACGACGGGAGGAGTCGTTATGAAATTCAGGATTGTACATGCCAACATTAATGTCACGGACATCAATCGTTCTGTAGACTTTTACCAGAAGGCGCTGGGGCTTCATGAAGTCAGGCGTAAGGAGGCTGAAGACGGCAGCTTCATCCTTGTTTTCCTGGCTGATGATACCAACACCTTCCAGATCGAACTGACCTGGCTCAGGGATAAGGAAGGTCCCTATGACCTGGGCGATAACGAATCCCACATTGCCTTTGTTACCGATGATTTTGAAAAGGCGCATGCGCTTCACCAGGAGATGGGCTGCATATGCTATGAGAATGAAGCCATGGGAATCTACTTCATCGAGGATCCGGATGGGTACTGGCTGGAAATCATCCCCGAAAAACACTGATGACCCAATCG
>Ga0116165_1002222_pt1 | contig 13995 bp, 18 predicted proteins | sample AD_JPNMR1_MetaG_FD_89885 | JGI IMG/M metagenome (GOLD analysis project Ga0116165, IMG submission 89885) | Active sludge microbial communities of municipal wastewater-treating anaerobic digesters from Japan - AD_JPNMR1_MetaG | ecosystem: Engineered > Bioreactor > Anaerobic > Digestate | place...
ATTGTAATAACTTCTAAGATGAAGGTAAAAACTTGGACAATAGTGTAGGAAACATTGAATAAATATGGATTAAAATGGGGAGGAGATTTTGTTTCAATGTATGATCCAGTTCATACTCAACATCCTTATTCATATTCACTAATAGAGTAGATTAAATAGAATAATATAAAATCAATTACTAAATTTGTAGATATGATTAATAAAGAACCAATTGTATCATTTAGAGAAACCAATTTGAAAAATAGAGTATAACAAAAAGGGGCTTTTAAGCCCCTTTTATTATTGTTGTTCCTACTCATTGTTTTGTTTATTGTTTACATGTAAACTATCAATATACTATATATCTTCTGGTGATACAATATTTTTCTAAAGAAGTTTATGTTTTAAGTTATTATACTAAAGTTTAACGTTTTCTAAATCTTCTTGAAGTTCTACATCTTGAATAGATTCTATAAATTTAACACCCATATTAACAAAAAATACCCCTAAATAGTTAGTAAAATCATTCTATTTCTGTGTACTCATTCTCTTAATCAATATCTAATTTATTGTTTCAACCAACCACGTTACAAATGAATCAGATCTAAGTAAAAACACAAATATAAGTGTTGTAACTATACTACCACCTAAAAAAGACATTAAAAAATTAATTATATTCATATATTAAACACCCCCTTATTATATTTCATCATAAACATAATAAATATTAAACTAACTAGAAATACCCTATTCCTATTCTTTAGTTAATCCAACAATTAAATACAAATATGGTTGATTACCAAATAATCTTTGACCTAATGTGTTTGTTATTGTACTTATATCTGTCATATCAATATTAATTAAAGGATTATCTTTGGTATTATAAACTATACCAGTATTTAAGGGTAACTAATTCTTTTTATCATATGTTAACTAATTTATCTAAGATTCACCCAACCCTTGAGTAACATCAATAATACTCTATGGTATATACTCATTATCAATTTTAAGGTTTACAATAACACCATTATCCATAATAAGATTACCAGATGAATCAGTTTTTCCAGTATCAACATAAACACGTAAATTTTGAATTATTGTATCTCCTATACCATCTGGAATAAACTATAACTTGATCTATTTTCTATAACTGTAATAAACTACATTATCTTCCTATGGAATCTATAATGGAAATTGTAAATCCTAATCATCATTATCCTATAGTTTAAATCTAATAGGTGGAGTAATGACATTAAACACAATATCTGGTATATTAAATTTTGATGTTACATAATTATATACCTCATTGTTTTGAGTAGAAATAAAATTGATTTTTGAAGGATATGATTTACCATTAAAAATATTATTACCATGAAAAATAGCGATTTGAGTTTTTACTCCCATATATTACACACCCCTTCTATTCTATTATTATACTATCATTGTTGATGTTATATTCATTATACCGAATATTAATTGTCTTGTAATTCTCATATTTCTATTCTTTCTCAATACTTGGTGTACTTTATAGTCAATCATTGTTCCATGTGGATAGAAAATATTATGTATTTCTTTTTCTCTATTATCAATTCCCTTAACATTCATATAATGTTTTAATGAAATATTTGGTTCCTCCTACTATTTTTCAAGAGTGATTCCATTTTCTCCAAATTGTGTAATATTAAATCCCTACACTATACCAAATTCTCTCCATTCAAAATTCTACTCATATGGTTCAAAAATCTATTGAACCATAATAAACTCAGGAACAATAAAATCTGTATAAGTTTCTGGGAAATTTAACTCTGAATTTTTCTATATATATGGTAACCATTCAATTACTCTTTCTGGAACAAATTCACCTGTTTTTAATCTTCTCAATATTTCTATTGTATCCATTATAATTGTATTTTCATCTAAATAATATTGTGTTGGAACCACAAAAAAGACTTGAACTGGTTTCCTTAATGAATATGATCCGTAATAATGATTATTTAATGTTGGTGATATTGTGGATATCTCTGGTGTTATATATTGTGTTCTGGAAATTAAAGAATTATGGAAATAAAAATTCTAATCTGTTTCTGGGACATTTAAAGACCTCAATGTTTCATTGAAAATTTTTATAGATGAATATGGTTGTGTAGTTCCTCTAGCTACAGTAAATCCATATTCATTATATTCAAAACCCCAGTTTGATGTTTTATCCCATTCAGAATATCCTGTTCCTACTTCCCATGAGTGAATACCCAAATAATTTCCGATTTTATACTCCGAGGTAGAATTTTTAATACTTCTTATTCTTTCAAAAAATATATCATCGGTATCCATATTAAAATATCTATCATATTCAGATTTATCTAAAATACCATTATCAATGAATAATTTCATCTATAAAAGTTTCTAAAACATTTCAGAAATGTCATTTTGTTCTTTTCTAATTTCTACATTCCCAGTATCAACATATTCAATAATGTCTCTATAAAATCCCATAAAAGAACTTTTCTTTTGAAACTCATTCGGTTCTGTCTTAAATGATTGTTTTATTATTTTAGATTTATTATTTTCAAACGTAACATGTTCCATAGTTCCATTGAGTTCCTTATTTACTACTTTTAATTTACCCATGTAAAATTCCCCCTTTTACTATTTAAAAATTTATTAAATCTATTAAAGTAGTCGTTTCATCATCTTCTTCTTCCATTGATTGAAATAATTCTTGTAATTGATCGGGTTCTAAATTTTCTAAACTTTCCTATATATCATTTTCTAAAGTGGTTGTTTCACTTTCAGGTGTAGTCTGCTACTATTGTTGTTGTACTTCTTTTAATAATTCATCCCTTATACCCTGTAATTGTATTGTACTATTCTTACTAATATTTTGTGTCTATGTTTTTACTTCATTATTATCTTTAAGTTTTTGTTGGGTTTTAGATACTTCATTATAAATTTTACTAGAGTCAAAAATATTTTGACTCACCTTATCCAGAGTATCACCAACCCAATCTAATCCTTTTTCCATAGAATTCATACTTTTATCTATTATATTTCCAATTTCATCCACCATATTGGTAACTTTTTTAATCTATTTAAACATTATCCCACCTTCTCAGTTCACTTTTTAAGTTTTATTTATTTTGGTAAAAACGCGAGTATAATCCACTTTTAAGTTTTTAATAATTATTCAAAACTTAAATACAGAAAAATAAACTAAAGAGGTGATATTTAATGAGTACTAGTGATATTATTGATTTATTTATATAGGCGACAAAAGATAAACAATCATTTAAACAATTATAGTCTGAATTAATTGATTATTTTACAAACACACCAGTAAGTATAATAATTTCTAACTTGGAAACATTAATCGAGTTTCTTAATCAGTTAAAAAAGAAAGTCATTACATTTACTATATTATATGATGAAGAATTAACTAATATAATAGATAATATTGATGAATTCCATTTATATCTCAAAAGTATATATACAAAATAGGAGCAAACTATTAAAAATATCACTTATAACAAAACTGAAACAGAAGAAATGGTTACTGAAAATTTAAAAAAATTAACTATCTATACCAATATTTTATTGGAATAGGATGAAGAAAATGTAAAAAATGAGTAGGATCAGGTAACAAAAAATGAAACCCAATCCATTTCTGAATTAGATACTGAAAATCCTACTGACTAGGATGAAAATAAAAATATAGACCAAGAAGTAAATACACCCAACGATAATACTAGTGAACAGTAGAATACAAACGATACATAGATAGTTATAACACCTAATGATATACCAGAAGAAATATCAGATAATAATACGACAACATCACAACCAACAGAAAATATGATATATTATGAATTAACACTAATTGATTTGTTACAATATAATTTTAATCTGGAGTATATTAAACAGTTTATTAAAGATTTAACTAACTTAATAACAATTATTATGAAACTCGAAAAATAGGAAATTGAAAAATTACATTTATAATTGGGGGTTATTTAAAAAAATGATACCAAATAACTCAGTATTGAATAATATATTGTTACCACCATTATATAAATCTTTTTATATTGGAAAAGTAATAGATAATAATGATGAATCTAAAACTGGAAAATTGAAAATTTCGATTCCTGAGTTAACATAGAATGATTAGATTTGGATTAAACCACTATTTAAAAATTTTACACCAATCCCTAAAATTGGTGATTATGTTATAGTAATTAGATTTGGATATTCCATAGAAAATTTATTTTATATACATAATACGTTTATCAAATTAAAAGATTTTGAAACCCAAATAAAAAATATTATAGATTAGAAATCAGTAATTAATAATAATTACGACAATTTTGTATGGTTTGGGTTAATCCCAAATGTTTATATTTCACTATATGATAATAATAAATTTGATTATAAAGGAATTGTTATTAAGACTAATGACCATATAATAATGTTAAAAGATACAAATAATTCTGGTAACTCATTTTTTAGAATTAAAGGTAATCCATATTTAATTCAAGTATTAAATAATACAATGGTTTTACAAACCAAAAGTCCGAATATTGTTTTATTTGGTGATGAAAATAAAATAGAAGTTAATTAGGAAGAAATCCAGTTAAATTCAACAAAAGTGTCAATGAGTTCTATAACTATTACTAATACGGAAACTATTAGAAATATAATTAATGAAGAGTTATCTAAAAGAACTACCCCACCATCTATATCACCTGGAAATAATAGTGATACATATACATCACCTGGAAAACCTGGAAATAATGGTGATATATCTATATCACCTGGAAATAAACAACCAAATAACAATAATAATACACTATTATTAGGTTCTTGGAATACTGATAAATTAAATATTGAATTACTTAAAAATATTCAATTTAATGATATTACATTTACAGGAAATAATTATTCAATCGTATAGAATAGTTCTATAGATTTTCATTCAAATGATTTAAAAATTTCATAGAAAAACAAATTACAAATTGAATAGAATATGTTCATTTTTAAATCTAATGGTGATTTTTTATAGAATTAGAATAATTTTACTTTTATAGGTAATTGTTTTTCTATATCAACTAGTGATTTAAAAATTTCATAGAAAAATACTATATTTACCACTAACTAGTTAAATATCAATACAAAGATAATGTTGGTTAATACAGAACAATAGAATAATGAATATAAAGTTATCAGAAAATCGGATTTAGTGGAAATTGTTAATGGGTATAATAGTATTATAAATACATTACTAGATACATTATCTTCTGTACTATCGGTTGACAAAATTACAACATTTAGTAATGTTTTAATATAGTTGTCAGAATTAAATAGTAAGGTATCTCAATTAGGGTCAACAACAACTTATGTGAGGTGATTATAATGGAATTTGAAACCTTTAAATCTACAATCATTAATTATTTGAAACAAAAATATCCTAATTATGATTATAAAAATAGTTCATAGATTTCATAGTTTGTAGATTAGTTAACATACCTTTAGACATATTTAAATGAAAATATTGAATCATAGTTTAGTGAAGTATTTTATGATAGTTAGAAAGATGTAAACAATCTTAACTCAATTTTATCCCTATATCAATATGATAGACGATATGTATTACCATAGTTTGGATCAATTAATTTATTACTGGATTTATCACAATTCAACAATATTAAATATATTAAATACACTATTAATAATTTGGTATTATCTAATAGAACGGATCCTAGTATAAAATATAGAATTATACATTATGAGGTTAATAATCAAGATTTTATAGAACCTACATCTAATAAAATTTCTATACCAGTGTTTGTTTATCAAACTAATATTGAAACATAGTCCTATCTTGTTACAAACAATGATATTGATATGTTTGAAATTCAACTCCCGAATGAATATTAGAATGTAATTTTTGAATCAATTAAAGGAAATTTGATAGATAAATTTAACAATGTTTATAATTGTTATTTTTAGAAGGATTTTATTGAATTGTTTGAATTTATTAATATTAAAAAGGTTGATGGTGAAGTTTATTTACTTTATTTTAGTGAAAAAAATCAAAGATACTATATTATATAGTAGAATTTCTTTAACAAAAAACGTATTGAGGGAACATTGAATATAGAATATTCTTATTCATTTGGAGAATAGGGGAATGTTCATACAAATCAACTAACAATAGATAGTATAGATATTGATTTAGAAATTTTTACAAATAACGGTATAGTTAATAAAAAAATTACATCTTTTGGTGATATTTTAGTAGATTTAACACATAGTGAGTTTAACAATGGGAAAAACAGGGAAACAATAGATGAATGGATTTAGAATTAGAGATTAAATAGAACATTCGGACGATAGATAACAAGATCAGATTTTAATATGTGGTTTAATTTGTATATACACAATTACTTTTTATCAATTTATGATTATAGTTACTCAATTTCATATGATTATTCATATTTCTCAAATTCTGTTATTATTTACCTTTATTTTTACTCCAATATATCAGAAGAAAGAAAAATTGAATTATTTAATATTATTAAATCGTTTTTTGAACAAATGGTTCCATTTGGTATGTATGTTATTGTAAAAGAGTAGAATACTGTTAAATTATCATTGAATGGAAACATTAGTTATAACAGTTCTATAACAACACAATAGAAACTCCTTTCAGAATTATAGAAAGTACTTTATGAATATAATTCAAAATTTAAATCAAGGGAATTACAAACAATTGAAATCTCAAAAGTGGAATTACAAAAAACAATTTTTTCAAAATTAAATGGTGTTGTTAATGTAGATTTAAAAATTTTCTAGAATAATAAACCACAATAGGATACATTTAAAATTAAATCAAATTCCGTTGTATTTTTTGATGAATTACAAAACTTTATAAATAATATAACATTTATTCAAATTAACCAATGATAATATTCCCAGATAAAAACTTAAAAATAGAATAATATAATAATAAATCTGGGGTGATAAAAATGAGTTATAAAAAAATTCTCATTGAAAATAATGAGGTAGATATTTCCAAAAAGGATAATAAATATAGATAGGTATTTATGTTACTTGATACAGTAAATGATAATTTAAGATATTATCCAAAAGAATAGTATACAAATAATTACCCACAATTAAAACAAAAAATAGAAGAAAGAAGATTGTTAGGTGAATTGGAACATCCATTTACCGATGATGTAAATAGAATATATACTATAAATCTTAAAGAAGTTTAGATTATGATTACCAATCTAGAATTACAAGGAAAAACTGTTTATGGGGAGTTTCAAATTTTAAATACACCAAATGGTGTTATTCTGAAATCATTATTAGACCATAAAGTACAATTAGGTGTATCTCTAAGGGGATTAGGTGACACACAAACAAAAATTATTGAAGGAAAACAAGTGGAGTATGTTATTCCAGATACATTTGAAATTGTTTGTTGGGATGTGGTTCATACTCCTGGTTTCTCAGATTAGAAAATTTTAATGGAAAGTGTTAAACATCTAAAACGTATGGAGAATAAAGGTAAACTTACTAATTTTGAAGAATATATCTTAACTGAATTTGTAAAAAGAATCAAAAGATAATAAATATTACTTATAAAAATAAAACATGGCTTCAACTTCCGAAGCCATGTTTTTTTGTTTAATAAAATTTTTATTGGCGAACAAATTTTATAAATTTAGACTATTAACTATTTAAGAACAGTCAGTAAGAACTCTCGTGACTTTAGTCATGAGATGAATTGCTGGCATATAAAATTGTTGTTCCTACCTAATAAAACCAAATCCCTTGGATTAATTTGCTTGTATCTCTCAGAAACTTGTAAGTAGTTACCCCAAATATCCTGTACATATACCACTGTCCCTACCCCTCAGGACTGTTTAGATATATGCGACAGAGCATGGAGCTTGGGTATAACCCCATGGTGTCATGACCTGTCTAACGTAGCCCCGTCAGTGTATCACTGGTGGCTGAGGGTAGTCAACTAAGGATTTTTCAAGCCTCCGACTTCAGTCGGGGAGTAGTTGACTTATCGGTTTCCCATTTTCATCTTTGGTAATTATTAATCTAATTTCTAATTCCCCAGATGGTATATGTTCCTGTGTTTCTCCAGTATCTAAATTGGTAGTTGTATATACAGTATATTTATTACTAACAATATAGTCAATCTTTACATTTATTGTCTCATTTGATTCTATATTCACATTATGATTATCATCAACCTCAACTTTAATAATATTTTGGACAATTTGAATTTCAGGAGAATCATTTATTATTAATGTACCATTTTCTTCATTTTTAGTTATTAACGTTTCCTCATCCAGTAAATTATCATTATATGTATTCTTTATTGTTACTGACTCTAATAAATTTAAGTTTACTTGTTCACTTATATTTAATTGATTTTCAATTATTGACGATAATGATATATTATTTTCAGATGTTTCATTATCAATAGGATATGTAATAGTATTATTATCATATATTACTCCAAGTTCATACTGATTATTATCATTTGTATTTATTAATGGTGAAATATTAACTACTATATCTTCTTCAGTACTATTAGTTGGTTCAATATACTCAACTGAAATATTTACTGTTTTAGTCTCTATTATTTGAGTTTCATTTGTATTTTGAAGCATTGATGGGGTAATAGTATATTCATTATTTGGTGTTGTAATTATAATCTCATAATACATAATATCCAAATCATCTTTATTTTCAGATGTAATATTATCTTTCTAAACTTCTATTAAATTAAGATTTACCTGAGTATCAGACTATTCAACAGATAAATTATATTCTTCCTCCTTATTTACCTTTGAATATTCTGTACTATTAGCCTATATAACATTTGGTGAATTAATAATAAATGTTGATATACCTTCCTCAGTTTTACTATAAAATCTTATCTTTGTTAATACATATCCTTCTAATGTAAAACTAAAAGATAATTTAAATGTTCTCAACTATTCATCAAATAAATACTCCGAACTATCTTCAAATGATGTCGGGTTTATTAACGCTATATAATCTGTAAATACAAGATTATTTCCTTTTAATAGTGGTTCATCTTCTGGAATAAATTCTGTCAAATCATATTCCACTAATAAACTACCATTTGGTAAATCAAATGTTCCCATTAAATATGATAGGTACTATAATAATTGTTCCCTATTTTCCAAGTATAAAGATACATTTAGGGACTATGTCATAAAACTTTTTTGGATATATAGAAAATATTTGTTTAGTTCCATCGCTTGTAAACCATCATCATTCCAGAGTTTGTTTAATTTACTTCTATCCAATTCATAATTCTAAATATTATAAATAATATAGGGTGGTTTTACTTTTTCTAAAAATTTTCTATATCTATCCAAGTTAAAAAAATACTTTGTAAAAAATTCCTAATATCCCTAGTTAATAATTTTATTTTGTGGTATATTTAAAATTGTAGAAAAATATTTTTGTATTGAACTAAATAATTGAAACATTAATTTATAATTTGGTAACCATCTTTTAGAGAGGGTTTCTTTATCCTATTTCATTAAATATAAAACATTATCTGATGACATATAACCACTCCTTTAATAAAATTAAAAAATAATTTCTTCCGTTTCATTATTATCTACATAATAATCTTTTCTTTTCTTTTTATATGACTTCTTTGTATCCATATCCTCCTCATCATCTTCTTTTAACTCACTCGAACTCACAATATTTCCTGTTTCTATAAAAGTCATTGTATCAAAATTTACTATCATTTCAATACGTATTCCACTCTTACCATGTCTTAGTTTTCCTACATTTAATCGAATAATATTCTGTTGAATTTCCTCTGGACTAGTTTCAAGAATAAAAACACCATCTGATTCCGAGATCTTACCAAATGATTCTGATACATTATCGACTTCAACTATTTTACTTCTATAAACTCCTCTATGTACTTGTGATGGTGTAATAACTATTGTATTGGTTTCTTGTGCTAAATTTTTCAATTGTCTTACCAATCTCATCGTTCTAATTCTTTCCTCCACGTTTTTCTTATACTTCAATAGATCTAAATAATCAACAATTATAATATCAACCTCATTACCCATAGTTTTTATTTTTTCTTTAATCATTTCAGGATTTATTGTTTCCGCGGGTGAAAAAACAACATTTATTTTACCTTTGTATTGGGTAAAAAACTCGGATACTTTATCTGACAAAATATCTTTATACTCTGGTTTTCTAAATTGACTCATTGGTATTTGTGTTATACACGCAAATAATCTTTCCAATGTTTCTTCAACTGAATTTTCAAATGTATAAAACAATATTTTCTTTCCTTGTTCCAAGAAATTTTTTGTTAAATGAATAATAAATGATGATTTACCTTGACCTGTCTTACCAAGAACTAGATAGACTCTTCCTTTTTGTAATCCACCACCTATAAAATTATCTAATATTGAAAATTTCGTCGGTATTGTTTCTATATTAAATATTTTCGATACTTTATTATCTATTAATTCTTTTAATATTTCCTTTTCCGTCTCTGGTTCAATAGTTACTTGTTCAAAAGTTAATGCATCACCATCTACCAAATAGTTGTGTAATATCTCTTCAAATTTACGAGTAATATTGGTTATATTTTTGATATTAGTATCTTCAGTAATATTATCTAACAAAGTATCTGTTAGTGTATTTATATATTTCATTGCTAATATATTCTTAATATAATCTCTCAACATTTTAACAAATTCCCTATTTAACTGTTTACTCTGCACAAAAAATCTAAAATCATCTACTCTTTCAAAATGTTTTTCCCTTAAAAACTCATGGTTGGATAAAAATAATATATCATCATTCTTCTCAGTCACTAATAAATTTCTAATTATATACATGGTCTTACCTTGATTTCTTTCAAAATCTATGAATTTAATTAGCTCAACAATCTTTTTTGCATATGGTTCATCCGTTACATTTGATGGTGTTAACAGTTTAAATATATCATCTCTATGTTTATTATGTAAAATTAAGAATTCATCACTATACGTATTCGGAGAATCAATAAATGTTAACATACTAAAATAATAGTAATAAAAACTAATATCCACTTTCACTTTAATTAAATTTTTCATTCGAAATCCCTTCCTCCTTTTATAGAATTAGTTTCTTTATAAAATAAAATAATAGTTGCAAATCACCAAACTCCCTATAATTTAAATTTTATAAAAAATTTCTGCAACATATATTCTAATTTGTAATGTAATAGACCATAAAAATGGAGGAGGGTCCAATGAGAGAAAACTTATTAATTTTTAACCAATATAACCTGGATACATTACTCCAAATTATTCAAAATATGGAATTTAAAAAATATTATATTATTATGAATGATGATGTATTTGTTAAACTTTTTGATTTGGAAAAATTAAGTTATGATGAATTAATTCTTACATTATATCAATTTAATAAATATTTCGAAGTTTATGTATATTCTAATGGGATGAAACTAGAATTTGAGACCTCTTTTGGACATGTAAAACAATTATTTATTGAATATTTACTAAAATTTAAACAGTTATTTGAATTTCTTAAAAAAGAGAAAGAAATATATATTATACACAAAAATAAATTTGATTTAATGATAGATAATAAAATATTATATAATTATCAATTATTATTCGATTTTTCATATGATGATAATTGGTTATATTTCAAAAAATTAGACAATTATAATGGAATTAATAATCTGAATTTTACTTTAATAGTACCCAAAGAAATTACACCATATAATATAAATTCCAGTATTGACTTTAAACAAAATTATGTTATAATAAATCATGTATTTTATGGGGATGATTTTAATATTATTTATGGAACCATAACCTCACTAAACTCACTAAAAAAGGTGGGATTAAATGAAAGTTAATCTAGAATTATTAAGTACAGTTTTATACTATGTAGGAGAAAACGATAAAGAGTTTATTTTTAAATGTCCAGCTCATGAAGACCATAATAAAAAACCAAATAAAGGTCATTTTTATGTTTCTAAAGAAACAGGGAATTTTATTTGTTTTAAATGTGGACTGAAAGGAAATAATATATTGAAATTTCTTGTTTCAGAATATAAAAACCTTTCTAATATTAAACAAGAAAACCTACATGAATTTTTAACATCTACCCTTTCAATATTGAATAAGATTGAGACCGAAATAAAATTGGATGAATTGAATAAAATAAATATAGACTTAGATGAAATAAACTTACATAAAGAATTAATTGAATATCTATTTAACAAAACTCAAAGAAAATATCAATCAAAAATTATTGAATATTTCGAAACCACACGAAAGATATATAATAAAAATTTTATTAAAGATATGATATACAATAAAAAAATACTATATTTTAATAGTTCTGATAAAATATCAGTTGAATTAATTCAAAAAGTATATAATAAAACTGTATTTAAAGATGGGATTTTTATCAATTTTAACTCCTTTGATAATTTAAATTATAATTCACAAATTAGAATTATTAATCATACTAATATAAAATATTTCAATTTAATAAAATCTTCTACTAGACATGGATTAATAAATGTAACTACAATTAATTATAATTTCCCATATGTGTTATTTATTGTTGAGGGTGTATTTGATAATATAAAGTTGGATTATTTTTTGAATAAACAAACAAATTATATTATTTTATCTATGCTAGGGAAAAACCATTATAAATCTTTGGATACTTTAAAAGATTATGTAACTAGTAATAATATGAATATCTCCCATTTATTTATTTTACTTGATAATGATGTATCTAAAGAAGAAATGATTAAAATTTTTAAAGAAATTAATAAAAGAATTAAAATACCAGAAAAAAATACATTTATTAGAGAATTTAATAATAATAAATATAAGGATTTAGATGAAATGGAAGAAAAATTAGAAATACAATTTATCGAGTATACTTTATATACCACTGATTTAATAAAATTGAAAAAACTTAAATCAAAAGGAGGAGGGTAAATATGGTATATGAAATTAAAAATTTACAAAAACTTATTAATGAGTTTAAAAAGACTTTTGGTTATGATAATAGACAGGATATTAAAATTTATACAGAATTAACAATTGATAAACCTAATAAACAAAATTTTTCAGGGGAACTGAGAGTAAATGTTTCTAAAATTAAAGAAATGGAACATATTAAATTTGAAGATGTTGAAACTTTATACATTGTTGATTCACTCTTTAAATATTTGATAAATTATTTATATCAATTTAATCATTTAACTAATATAACTATTGAACCTATTTCTTTGGAAATAGATGAGAATTTTACTCATTTTATTATATATTCTCCTATTGTTTTTTATTTTGAAATGAAAGAAGTCTCTATAACACAAGAACTTATCGAAACACTTAAAACGATTAACATTATGAATTTAAACAAAAAACTATATAATCTTTATGATACATATGAAAATAATTTTATTAGTAATAAAGCAATTTCCCTTTCCCTAAATCTTAATTTGATAGACCTTAAACAAAGTGTAATTACTATAGATTTAATTTTTAAATCTGAAAAGGATATAGTTCAACAAGTATTAGATGAATTTTGGAATATATTAGATAAATATGGAAATTCTGCTATATATATTGATAGTCAAGTTAATATTGTCCATCAACCAATACAAATTTCAGAAACCAGTGAAGATATCGATGATTATGAAGAACAGTCAACTGAATTCAATTTTAAAAATCTAAAATTCGATAATATTATAACATTTACTATTAATCTATTAGATTTTTTATATTGTTGATGTTCAAGTAAAAAGTATATCAGATAGTGATTATACAAGTGGTTGTAGTGCATTGGATTTAGAGAATATAAACAAAGATAATTATGATAAAAGTAGGCGTATAGTACGAGGATTGTTTAGAAGTAATCAAGGTATACTGGTTAATTCAGATG
>Ga0116165_1002223_pt1 | contig 13989 bp, 12 predicted proteins | sample AD_JPNMR1_MetaG_FD_89885 | JGI IMG/M metagenome (GOLD analysis project Ga0116165, IMG submission 89885) | Active sludge microbial communities of municipal wastewater-treating anaerobic digesters from Japan - AD_JPNMR1_MetaG | ecosystem: Engineered > Bioreactor > Anaerobic > Digestate | place...
AGACAGCCACGCTCCCGGCGCTGTAGGGGCATACGAAATCCATAATGTCACTGTCCGCCTTGGCGGATGGGAAGACAGGAAAGTAGGTTATAAAACCCCCAAGTCAGAAGACCTGCTCTGAGGAATGGCAGACCTTTTTCCTGCGGGATAACAGGAAAAGAGGTTTCCTGTTTTTGGGCGAAGCAAAACAGGGTGCAGCCCGCCATAATGTTGTGGCGGGTTTTTTATTTATCCCGGAAGGAGAGGAAAGGATGAGAAGGAGTATGAAGGAAGTAAGAAGAAAGAAGAAAGGAGGTGGCTTTACGTTGATAGAGTTGCTGGTGGTTATCGCTATTATAGCGATACTGGCAGCAATGCTCTTACCAGCGCTAAGCAAGGCAAGGGAAAAGTCAAGGCAGGCAGTATGTATGAGTAATCTCAGGCAGTTGACCCTTGCGTTTATGATGTACACCCAGGACTATGATGAGTATTTCCCCCCTGTTTACTACTATGCTTCTGACTGGTCATGGGAGTACGGATGGGACTTTTATACTGACTGGAGTACAATGGAAGTTAAACCAGGACTTTTAGGACCTTATGTAAAAGGTAAGGTGTATGCCTGTCCTACCTTCAAAGGAAAAGTGTGGGATGCCAGACCTTATACCGGGTACGCGTATAATGCTTCATACATAGGTGGCACCCCTAATGAAAATAAACTTCCTGTAAGAATGAGTAGAATAAGAAAACCAACTGAAACGGTCCTTCTTACAGACAGTGCTATATGGTCTACTTTCACTAACGAACTTGGAGCAAATAACTATCTTCGTGCACCGGGAGACACATATTATTATGGTCCCACTGTACATTTCAGGCATAATGGACTTGCCAATGTTGCGTTTGTTGATGGAAGCGTCAGGGCGATGAGTACAAAATATAATGTGAGTTCTCACGATTCTTCCCTTGCCGACCTATCAGAAAATGATGAGTTATATGACTTAGAGTAAAAGCCAGAACCCACCCCCGCGGTGGGACTAATTCCCACCGCGGAGGTGGGATAGGGAGGTGGATTTATGAAAAAAATCCTATGCTTCTTGGTTCTATTTCTGTTTACTTCATTACCTGCAGTTGCAGAACCACTAAAAATTGTCTCACTCGGTCCCTATATCACAGAAAATCTTTGCCTTCTTGGACTTGAAAAAAATATAGTGGGGCTTACCATATATGACAGAGAAGAGATAAAAAAAGGGAAGGAAATTATAGGAACACTTCTTGAACCAAATATAGAAAAAATCGTCTCCTTAAAACCCGACATAGTGATTGGCTCAAAAGAGGGAAACAGGCAAGAACACATAGAAAAACTCAAAAAATTAGGTATAAAAACCCTTGTACTTGACCAGTTATTCACCTTTGAGGATATATGTAAAAATTTTATAACATTAGGAGAAACACTCAACTGCAAAGACAGAGCAGAAGAAATCATAAAAGAGGTAAATAAACGACTTAAAAATATAGAAAATATCACAGCGAAAGAGAAGAAAAAAAAGAAGATATTTTTCATACTTGGTTTTAAGCCACTTTTCACCACAGGGAAAAACACATACATAAACAAGGCGATACAATATGCTGGTGGGGTAAACATATTCGGAGATATAAATAAGAAGTGGTTTTCAGTAAGTGTAGAAGATGTAATAAAGAAAAATCCTGAAATTATCATATTCCTTACAATGGAAGAAGAACAGATACTTCTCTGGGAGCGGTTGAAAGACACAGATGCAGTAAAAAATAAAAAGATATTCTCCATAGAACCAACAGTAATTGGTAGCCCTACACCGCAGAGTTTTGTCCAGACAGTTGAAAATCTATATAAAATGTTTTATCTTAAAGGAAATGAAAACTAAATACACTGCTGTCTTCCTTTTTTTAGTCCTTTCAGTTATTGCAGGACTATCACTTGGCACTGAATTTTATACACTGCCTCGCCTTTTCTCTCTTTCACCAACAGACAAATCAATCCTTTTAAATATAAGGGCACCAAGGGTTCTTGCTGCCTTCATTATAGGAGCAGGACTTTCCATAACAGGTGCGGTATTACAGGCAATACTCAGAAATCCCCTTGCAGAGAGTTATACACTTGGTATCTCAGGAGGTGCATCATTAGGGATTGCTATGGGTGTCATTATAGGAAAGACAGCCCTTATTCCTTCCTTTGCCTTTATTGGGGCGCTGCTCAGTATCTTTATAGTGCTTCTTGCCTCTATTAAAAAACGTTTTTCCAATCCAACAGTAATACTTCTTGGCGTTGCCTTAAACTTCCTTTTTTCTTCTCTTGTACTTTTCATTATGGCTGTGGCAAAAAATGAACAGTTCCAGTCAACTATGTTCCGACTGATTGGAGATATCTCATACTTTCCTTACCAGATTTTATATACCGGTATTATAGTCATAACCATCCTTTCCATATTTCTGATACTATCAGGAAAGGTATATGATGTAATAAGTATAGGAGATGAAAAGGCGGTCTCTATTGGCATCAACATTGAGACAGAAAAAAAACTCGCACTTTTTATCTGCTGTATAATCGTAGGGCTATGTGTAAGTTTGGGAGGTATTATTGGCTTTGTAGGGCTTGTAATTCCTCACATAACAAGATTTTTCTTTGGTCCATCGCACAGAAGGGCTCTTACAGTAAATTTTATTACAGGTGGCGGTTTTCTCATCCTAACAGACACTCTGGCAAGAACTATAATAAGACCTCTGGAAATCCCTGTAGGTGTTATAACCGGCTTTTGCGGTGGGTTGTTCTTTCTTGCGATATTATTAAAAGGTAGATATACGGAGATGTGGTGATGTTCAAAATAGAAGGGATAAATTTTTCGTATGGTAAGGACGATGTCCTTAAAGATATATCATTTGAAATACAGAAAGGTGAGTTTTTGGGTATCATAGGTCCAAATGGTTCAGGGAAAACAACTCTTCTGAAAGTCCTTGCAAGAATTCTTAAGCCATACAGGGGAAAGATACTCCTTGAAAATGAAGAAATTTATGAAATCCCGCTTTCTGAATACGCCAAAAAAGTGGCATACCTGCCTTCTATGATAGAATTTTCCTTTTCCTATACAGTTGAAGAATTTGTATCTTTAGGGAGATTCCCCTATACAGGAAGATATGGACAGTTGAAAAAATCAGACAGGGATATAGTTGAAAATGTCCTTGAACAGTTTGAGATAGGTCAGTACAGAAAAAGGAAGGTGTGGGAACTATCAGATGGGGAAAAACAGCGGGTATTTATAGCACAGGTAATAACACAGCAGGCATCAGTAATCATCCTTGATGAACCCGTATCCCACCTTGATATAGGACACAGTTTTAAAATTATGGACATCATAAAGGAGATTAACAGGAGCGGAATAACTGTAATTTCAGTGCTTCACGAATTAAATCTTGCATCAGAGTACTGTACAAAACTATTACTTCTCAATAAAGGAAGCATATTTTCTGAAGGAACGGCTGAAGAAGTAATAACATATCAGAATATAGAAAAGGTATATCAGACAAAAGTCCTTGTATATAAAAACCCCCATACCGGAAAGCCATATGTTTTTGGTATCCCTGCAATTCTTCTTACCAGGTGAAATTTACTGAACTCTGTAGATACCAGAACCAAAAACCGTTCTCTCTATTGGCTACTTTTTTCCGCCTATTATGAAGTTTACTCGCAGAAGTTTCAACGAAGGCAGAGCTCTCATTTATTTTCAATCAGTCATCGCCACTGGAATAATAACTCCGTTATCTCCGCTATATTTATCTTACATTTATATACTTCACCTCTATAACAGGTCCCTATATGTTCAATCTCATTATATATTCCATCGGTACACACGGTAAGAACCCCATTCCACACCGGAAGATGCAATCTGGTTATGATAAGTTTATCAGTAAATTTCTTCAATCGCTTCATCCTGATACATCTTTTCTCCTTATCCACTTCAAGCCACATCCATATGTCAGGCAGGAAAAGCGGGCCATTGAAAGGCAAAAGTATCTCAGGCAAGTTGGGAATAATCTCAAAGAGTCCTTCAGGTTTATCAACTCTATATCCAAGCAGTGCCTGATAGACATACCAAGTTGCAGGTGCAGTCATATAGAAACGTCCCCAGTGCTGACGGCCTGTATCCGGTTCATAAAATAACCTTAAATCCCAGCGGTTATCATCATTATATTCAGATATTACCCTGTCCATTCTTTCAAGGACATCCATTCCTTCTTCTGAAAATCCAAAATATAAAGGAAGCCCTCCCAAAAAAACACGGGCGTGGGGTAACCATCCCCACATTGCCCGCCCGGGCAGCTTTCCCTCTGGAGTGGCTTCATTGGCAGGAAATATAAAACGGGGATGATAATTCAGTGCCAGGACAGAACTGATGGCTTCCCTTACATAGTGGTCTCCGTAAAGAGGTCCAAGTCCACAAAGTCGGGCAAAAAACTCTCCTGCTATCTGTGATATGTGACTATTTATGCATCCAGTTTTTTTCGTTGTGTCAAAATAGTTAATAAAATACCTTCCATTCCAGAGTTCTTTAATAGCACTTTCCCGTGCCCTATTAAATAACTGTCGGCAACGGTCAGCGGTGTCTTTATCATTCAGGCGAACTGCAATTTTTTCAAGCGATTTCAAAGCAGCAAGCCACAGAGTAGCAATGTAAGAACATGTCCCTTCAAACTTCTCTGCATCAAAGGTATTACCCACACCACTGATATTCGGTATACCATCACCATCTGTATCCATACCCATCTGAAATTCAAAAAGACCTTTTACAAGATGTGGGTACACCCTCTTTATATATTCTTCATCGGCTGTCAACTGATAGTGTTTAAGGGAAAGTATTACCAGAGCAGAAGAAAGGTCAGGCCATTTTACACTCACTCCTTTCTGGTCTATATATCCATATCCGAGGTCATGCTGAATACCTCCGTCTTCCCCCTGGGACTCTGCAAATGCAAGCAGTTCAGTACGGTCAAGTTGTGGAAAAAACAGAGAATAATAATGGTTGCCGTATAATTTCTGGTCCAGTGTTCCCATACAGCCAAACATATGGGTAGGGCTTTCATTAACAGAAAATCTTCCATCCTTTGTCAGCCAGGTACCCGTAGAAAATATATAGGCATCATTACACAATGTCTTTGAAAACCACTGAGGCAGTGTTGATTTCTGCAAAAGAGAAGGAAGTTCTGATGCACAGGATTTCAGAAAATTAAAGTTTTTAAGTCCATACTCAGCAATCTCTCCAGCAGAAGAAAAATAGTTGGTATAGTAATGCCCATAATCAATATCTCCTGTCTGAGAGAAATAAGGGACATACCAGATGAAGACAAACTTTATATCCCATACTTCTCCTGGTTTAATCTCCAGCTCAACCGCTATTGCACCTGAAGTTGGTTCTCCAGCAGACGGCATGTTAGAAACCCCTGGCAACCTTCCGGTATCAGTAAATTTTTCCCAGACAGTTGCCATATTATCAATCTGAATACCTCCCATAACAGAAGAAACCTTAAAATCCGTAGCGATTATGTACTCTCCCTGTGAACGCTTCTCTTCTTTCTTGCCCCCAGTAAATAGCATCCCTGAACATCCATCTCCCTTCCATTCAAGTTCAGTATTACCTTTCCTTTCCTCCCAGAACTCATAATATCCTTTATCCCAGTTTTCCTTCTTCGCTATAGAACCACCACAGCCAAGAAAATTCTCCATACAGAATACCGCTGTTGCCTTTATCTTTTCTTCGGACATTGACATCAGACGGACATTGAAAAGAGCAATGGGCAGGGAAGAATTCTTTATATCCTGAGGAATAATTGGCCCTGTAGCGTCTATCTCCACACATAGGGGAAAATCCCTGTCTGACGCACGAAGGAGAGCCACCGGATAAATTCCAGTAAATTCAATCTTTTCCACAGGAGCAATATTATGAAGGGGATGGGATGAAATTATTCTGGAAAGAGCACCAAACCTGCCTTCTACCCTGACCATAAAGAAGGAACCTTCGCTTCTCCATACAGGTGTATCTATATTTCCATTAATGGTTATATTACGGAATAATCCATCCCTGCAGAATTCAATTTTTCCAGCACCAACTCCTCCCAGAGGCACTCCGCTCAAGGGCTCTCCACCTTTGGGCTCAAGTGATATTCTACGTTCTATTTCGCCTGACTGTAATCGTTCAAGAACTTCAAGAACACACAACCGTTCAAGTCCTGATAATCCTTCAGGTGCATATATTCTCACCATACGATAGCCACGACGTGTCTTTAAGAAGCCCAGATACACCCAGTTGAAATCTGCTGGTGTCCCGGGTACTGAAATAACCTCGTTTTTCGCAGTAAATTCTTCTCCCTCTACCTTTATATCCTTTATACAATTCTCTTTTCCCTTTTTAACCCTTGCATAAAAATGGTATGGAGTCGCCCCCCCTGGGCCTCCAAAGTTAACAAGCACCTGATATATTCCTTTTCCTGTACAGAATATCTGCCTGCGGTTATAAAACTCTGTCCAGTCCTCATATTCAAACCATCTCTTAACTGTTTTCATACACATCTCCCCTCGTATTCAGTAATTTCAGTTATATTTCGGTCTTATTAAAAGAGCCCTCTGATACATTCCAGTAGATACTCAAAATTTTCCTGCGGACAGGGAGGCACACTGTGGTCTATGGAAGGAATAAAACCACCTGTCTTCCATATCTGCGGCACCTTTCCCATCACTTCTCTTTTTATATCTTCCTTACTTTTGAAAAGCACCCTTTTATCTATTCCTCCATATATAACAAAATCAGGGTGTTCTTTACGGAATTTCACTATATCATAACCTGCGGCACATTCAAAAGGAAAAAGACCGTTCATCCCCAGTTCTATAAAACGTTCAAGAATAATTCCATTGTTCCCGTCCGAATCAAGCAAAAACCTTTTCTGTCCATATCTCCTGAGATGTGCAAACAATTCTCTGTAATATGGTGCCATAAAACTGTCGAAGAGATGTGGTCCTATCAATGGGCCATTCTTATAAGCCATATCTTCATGAAACATCACGCAATCAACTTCTATATATTCAAATCCTTTTGGACTGCATTCACACAGCATCTTTAACCACACCTCTGCCATATCCTTAAGTGTTTCAGGAGCATCATAAAAGGCATAAGCAAGTTTCTCTTCACCCCAGAAATTACGCCAGAATGCATACAGCCCTGTAAATACAAACGCCTTTGGATATTCAGCCCTTTCTTTAATTGACCTCACTTCTCTTTCCAGTATTTCATAGTTATGCTCTTCCGGATTAAGACGGGGTTTTATCTTCTCAATCCAGTCCCTGTGATTTTCAACAGGGAATTTCAGCCACCTCATACTTACACAATCCGTTCTTACCTGCCATACAAGCCCTATATCATTTTCCCATGTCTCCACATATCCATCTTTCTTCAAAAGCTTCTTTTTTATGGGCGGACCCGAAAGTGCCATCTCCGTAACCCCTAAACCACCTGAAAAACACAGATATGGTTCAAACCCAAAATACTCTATCCAGTCAGCATCTTCAGGAAATGTTCCTGCTTTTTTCCATTGTGTAATTGTTTCGTTCCAGTAATATATACCTTCACAACGTGGTGGTCTATCCACATTTTTAAAATCATAAACCCTGCAGAATCTCTCCCTTGGAGTAAGTTTCTCTGCATTGTTTTCCATTTCACTCAGTGCCTTTTTGAATTTTATATCTCAAGTAAATCGGAACTGTGCCCTGTGTAAAGATAATCAGTGGAGATATTTTATCAAAAACATAAGTAATAAACAACCGTTATCTTTTCTTGAAATTTAAAATAAGGTATTGAAATTTTTGAAGAAAAAAGTATAATATAACAAGTGAAATATGAAATCAGACATTTACTTAATATCGTTGAAGATTAGCAGAGAGTAGCGAGATTAGAAGATTACAGATTGGAAAGAACCCCCTCACCCATCCCTCTCCCCATCCGGGGAGAGGACTTAAGGTGAGGGGGATGGTAACCGCAGGACTTTAACCTGCGGAGATTGGAAGATTGAAGGACAAAAATGGGTTCGTAGTTTTTTGTCAACGAACAGTGTGGACTTTTATATTTAAGTTTTTCAGTAAATATGTAGATGGACCCGTAGCTCAAGGGCAGAGCAGCGGACTCATAATCCGTTGGTTGCTGGTTCGAATCCGGCCGGGTCCATTTTTTCTTTTGGAAGAACCAGCAACCAAGAAGGGGTACAGGGGAAGGGATCGTCCCCCGTGTCTTTCGTTTCAGGGGGAGGACTATATCAGGAAGGGGGAAGCATCCCCTTCTGAGGAGAGAAGCAACGGTTGCTGGTTTCCGCCACTGAGACATTGGCGGACAGGCTACTCCGGCCGGGTCCATTTTTTTATTTATAAGAACCCGCAACCCAAAAGAGGGCTACATTACCGGCGAACGTCTTTCGTAGTAGTGAGGGTTTTATCAGGAAGGGATAAGCACCCCCTCCTGAGAAGAGACGGTTGCTGGTTTCCGCCACTGAAACATTGGCGGACAGGCTACTCCGGCCGGGTCCATTTTTTTTATATCTTTCTTTTTATTTGATGTTATTTTTTTTTCTGGTAAAATTTTTCAGGGTGCGGAATGAAAAAAATTGGATTTGATAACGAAAAATATTTGAAGGAACAGAGTAAGGCAATCCTTGAAAGGATTAATCTCTTCAAAGGAAAGTTGTATCTGGAGTTCGGCGGTAAACTCCTCTATGACTATCACGCAGCAAGGGTTCTGCCCGGATATGACCACAACATAAAGATAAAACTTTTACAGCAGTTGAAGGATAAAATTGATATAATTCTCTGTATCTACGCAGGAGATATTGTAAAAGGACGCATCAGGGGGGACTTCGGGATTACCTATGACGCAGACGCACTGAAACTGATTGACAGTTTGAGGGAATACGGACTTGACATAAAAGCGGTTGTGATAACACGATTTGAAAATCAACCGTCGGTTCTGGGATTTAAAAACAAATTAGAACACAGGGGTGTAAAAGTATATCTCCACACTGCAACAAAGGGCTATCCCACTGATGTAAATACTATTGTAAGCGAAGAAGGGTACGGCAAAAACTCATATATTGAAACAGAAAAACCCATCATTGTGGTGACAGGACCAGGACCTGGCAGTGGAAAGTTAGCAACCTGCCTCTCACAACTTTACCACGACTACAAAAGAGGTATAAAATCTGGTTATGCAAAGTTTGAGACATTTCCTGTATGGAATCTTCCATTAAAACATCCGGTAAATGTCGCATATGAAGCAGCAACCGCTGACCTTGATGATATCAATATGATTGACCCATATCATTTGAGCACATATAAGGAAAGTGCGGTGAACTACAACAGAGACATAGAACTCTTTCCAGTGCTGCAGAGAATATTGAAAAAAATTATGGGGAACAACCTGCCCTATCATTCTCCAACAGATATGGGGGTCAACCGCATTGGCTTTGCAATTATAGATGATGATGTGGTGAAAGAAGCGGCAAAACAGGAGATTATCAGAAGGTATTTCAGGTATAATTACGAATACAGATTAGGAGTGGAAACACAGAAAACACTTGAAAAGATAATATTGTTGATGGAAGAACTAAATCTTAAACCAGAAGACAGAAGTGTGGTGGAACCTGCAAGGGATGCTGCTGAAAAAGGGAAGGAGAAACTTACGGATACATCTATGGTCTGCTGTGGTGCTGCCCTTCAAACCCCTGATGGAACAATAATAACAGGGCATAACTCTGAACTTATGACTGCGGCTTCAAGTGTGGTTCTTAACGCTATAAAACACATTGCTGAAATACCTGATAAAATACACCTGCTTTCTTCAAATGTCATAGAGCACATTAAAACACTCAAAGGGGAGTTTCTGGAACTCAAAAATGAGGTACTGGATCTGGAAGAGACACTGATAGCACTCAGTATATCCGCAACTAATAATCCCACTGCAGAAATGGCTATGGAGAAGTTAAAAGACCTGAAGGGATGCGAAGTTCATCTTACACATATACCCAGTCCGGGTGATGAAATCGGATTGAGGCGCCTGAAAGTAAATTTAACAGTAGATGCCAACTTCCCTTCAAGGGACCTGTTTTTAGGACAGTAGCCCCCCATCCCACCTCCGCGGTGGGCTTATGTCCCACCGCGGAGGTGGGAAATGGAAAGGGAACTATAAAATTTCTCTGAGAAAATTGCCTACTGCGGCACTGTTGTTATCCCAGGGTAAAATCACATCAGCATATTTCTTTACTTCTTCCTTTGCATTGGAAGGAACTGCTGAAATACCTGAATACTTAAACATATCAATGTCATTATTACCATCCCCCATAGAAATAATCTGCTCTTCTGCAATATTATAGTATTCTGATATTTTCTTCAGAGCCACCCCTTTATCTGTACTGCCGTTTATAAATTCAAGATATTCAGGGTTTGTTTTTATAATTTTAACCTGTTTGTTGTGAAAATAACCGAAAAAATATTCATACTGGAAGTCCCTTGTCCTGAATCTAGCTTCGTTTTCTACATCGGTTATCAGTATAAGTTTCGTCGGCGACTTCCCTTTCATTAAAGAGATGTTCCTTATAAAGTGATATACCGCCCCTGTCTGTCTGGAATATATCTCTGCGTATTTCCTTAACTCTTCACTCTCATCTGCATATAAAACATCGTCAAGATAGAAATTAAGAAAAAATCTGTGCTTGATACAATAATCAATAATTTCATCTGAAGCCCTGGAAGGTAAGGGATTGTGATATATAATCCTTCTGTTTTCTACTTTCTTCAACCGAACCATTGCTCCATTATAGGCAATAACAGGACAGTCAATACCAAGTACTTCTGCAAAAGGTACTATGCAATCGGTCATTCTCCCTGAAGAAAGAACCACTATTCCACCACTTTGAGAAAACTTTACAAGTTGTTTAATATTTTCTTCAGGAATGGTTCCATCATCAGAAAGGAGTGTCCCGTCTAAATCAAGGGCTATGAGTTTATATTTCATTTCTTACCCACAGGACAGAGATAAAAAACATCTTCCTTTATGCCAAGAACCTTTTTCACCTTCTCATCATCAAATGCACCTACCATAACAGCACCAAGACCTAATGCTTCCGCCTGTAGATGTATATTCTGTCCACAGTGTCCCACCTCCATAAATACATACCTTTTTCCCCTCTCTCCATATCTGCCCGTTGTCCTTTCAAAGACACCTGATATTACAATAACAACAGGTGCATTTTTAATAGATGACTGATTTAAGGAGGCGCGTGAAAGTTCTGCTCTTATATCCCCTTCTTTAACCAGTACCAGCGAGTGGGTCTCTATATCATAGTGGTAAAGACCTGGATTAATACCTTCAACATTTCCTGCAACCACATAGATTTCAAGTGGATAGGTTGCCCCGGCAGAAGGGGCTGTTCTACCACCCCAGTCAGCAGTTCTGCCATCTGCTGCCCATAAGAGTTGTGATAGTTCCTTCAAAGTTAGCGGCTCTGATTTATATTCCCTTATAGACCGTCTTTTTTTCAGTGCCTCTTCAATAGATACCTTCCCTTTATATTCAGGTGATGGTAGTTTTATTCTTTCCATATTTTCCTCCGCAAAAGGTAATGTAATAAAAAGGAGAAGACAGAATAATATAATTTTTTTCATATTTTTATTATACCAGTTGTTGAAAAGAAAGAGAAGCCCTTTCACCTGAATGGCAAATAGCAAGTGGCAAGTGGCAAATAGCAAGTAAACTCCTCATCCTATCCCCCTCACCCTACCCCTCCGCCTGCGGCGGACAGGTCTCTCCGCCACTGAGACGTTGGCGGACTTGCGCCACAAGGGGAGAGGGATTTCTTTCTTCTCTCCCTTCTCCCCTCGGGGGAGAAGGTACGGATGAGGGGGAAGGAAGGTGAAAGAATCCCCCTCACCCTGACCCTCTCCCCGATGGGGAGAGGAAAGAAAGGGTGTATAGCGGGGCGAGGGAAAATAAGAGGGGGACAATGGGGAGAGGGAGGTGGAGGGAAAGAAGGGGCGAGGGAAAAAGAGGGGATATAGAGGGGGGAGGGAAATGAATAAAGAGGAGAAGGATAGAAAAGGTAGTACAGCAGGGGGGAGAGAAAATGAAAAAGATAAGAAGATTTGACTTTATTTCTTTAAATTGATAAAATTTTCAATATAAAGAAATAAGAGGCGAAAATGAAATTTAACGAATTTTTAGGTCTTTATGCACAACTCCCTTTTATAGATTCAAGAAGTTTTAATAAATTTGATAACCCTTCTCATATCAGAAGACAGGTTAATTACTGGTTAAAGAAAGGATATCTTATAAAACTGAAAAAGGGTTTTTATATATTCAGTGAGCCATTTTCCAGAACAAAAGTGTCTCCTTTTGTCCTTGCAAATTATATGGTCAGTCCTTCTTATATTTCTCTTGAAACAGCGCTCAATTACTATAATTTAATCCCTGAAAAAATCACATCTTACACTTCTATAACTACAAAAAAAACAGGTAGTATAAAAAATCCGCTGGGTATATTTTCCTACTTCCATATAAAAATAGAACTCTTTTACGGATTCACAAAAAAGCAGGATAATAAATTTGACTTTTTTATTGCATCTCCGGAGAAGGCAGTGCTGGATTATTTCTATTTCAAAGGAATACCTTCTGATTATGATGCATTTGAAGAGATACGATTTCAAAACCTTGAGGTTCTCAATCTGAAAAATTTAGATGAATTTTCAAACGTATATAACCAAAAGGTAAGAAACACTGCAATAAAATTTATAGAATATTGCAAAATGGTAACAGGGAAATACCAAAAACTATGAAGGGTTATATAAAAGAGATATTAAAGGTTGATGCGCCGCTTACCGAAAACAAAAATCTTCTCCGCGAGTATTTGCAGAAATACATACTCTTCCTGATTTATAAAAATAATTTTTACACCGAGATTACATTTACAGGCGGAAGTGCATTAAGATTCCTTTATCAATTAAGAAGATTTTCAGAAGACCTTGACTTCAGTTTATCTAAAAATGCATGCAAATATGACTTTGTTATCTTTTTGGATACAATAAAAAGAGAATTGTACCTCGCTGGATATGAAGTAGAAATAACTTACAATATTGAAAAAAACGTAAATAACGCCCTTATAAAATTCTTAAATCTACTTTATGAATTTAAACTATCGGAAATAAAAGGAGAAAAGTTTACAATAAAAATTGAAGTGGACACATTACCACCGGAAGGTGGCAGAGAAATTACAAGTTTATATAACTCTGACTTTATCTTTGAGATAAAACACTTTGACATTCCATCTTTGTTTGCCGGGAAAATACACGCCTTGCTGTGCAGAAAATTTAACAGGGGAAGGGATTATTACGACCTTCTATGGTATCTCACAAAATTTAAAAACTTAGAGCCGAATATAGATATGTTAAAAAATGCGGTTATGCAGACCTGTATAAAAAAGATAAATATAAAAAAATTTAACTGGAGAGAACTGGTCAGAGAAAAGATAAAGACACTTGATTTTACAGACATCAGAAAAGATATTATCTCTCTCCTTGAAGTCCCTGAAGAAGTAAAATTGATAACCAGAGAGAACTTCTTAAAACTTCTCTAAAACCTTAAGAACCAGGCAAGTGGACGCAAAAATCCCCTTACAACCATTTTAGCCCAGGTCCTTCTGCTTATGTATCTTGCTAAAGGTGGACTGTGCCTGTAATACCACCTCACAAATGCCCTGCCCGGTCTATTGGTGATTAAGTGTCTATCCCTGAAACTTCTTAATATCTCAACCTCCTTCTGATACGGAGACCCAAAAGCCGCTGTGGCTATAAAACAGGTTCCTGCTGTCTCACCACCTGACTCATCCGTCCCCTCCGCTACTTCAAAACTTACATATGTCCCGGAACCACCAGAGACAGTAGCATATCTTGAGAATCCA
>Ga0116165_1002226_pt1 | contig 13971 bp, 8 predicted proteins | sample AD_JPNMR1_MetaG_FD_89885 | JGI IMG/M metagenome (GOLD analysis project Ga0116165, IMG submission 89885) | Active sludge microbial communities of municipal wastewater-treating anaerobic digesters from Japan - AD_JPNMR1_MetaG | ecosystem: Engineered > Bioreactor > Anaerobic > Digestate | place...
CTTGTATGCTGGCGGAATTCAAGATGAGATGAAATTTGCTGATGTGTTGAGAAGCAAGGATATAAATGACTTCAAAACGGAAGAAATGGAACCGCTGTGGAAGATTGCAGAGGAAAAGAAATTTTTTCACTGGGAACTGGAATTTCCGGAGGTGTTTCTTAAGGGGGGATTTGATGTTGCGATTGGCAATCCACCTTATGTAGAGGTGAATAAAGATGAATATGTAACAAACAAATTTTATACTTTAGATACAAAGAATTTATATGCCTATATGATAGAGGTGACATTGGCAAACACTGCATTCAACGGACGATATGGGTATATTTTACCTTTAGCAAGTGTATCGACAGATCGTTTAATGACATTCCATAAGTATTTAAACAGTAAATCAGGAGAAATTTACATAGCAAACTTTGCTAAGAGGCCGAGTAAACTTTTTAAAAAAGTTGAACACAGGTTAGCAATAATTTTTGGTAGGAAAAAATCAACTGATGATGAACAGATGGCTGTATATACAACCAAATATATAAGATGGTATTCAAATGAACGAAAGAATTTATTTGACGCAATAAAGTTTGCAAAAATGACGAATACAATTTCGAAGTTTTCTGGCTATCCTAAGATATCGAGTGAAATTGGATATTCAATTCTTTGTAAACTAAATAAAGTAGACAAATATATTGAAAATTACCTTAGTAGTAAAAAAACAAATAAAAAAATATATTATCACAGAGGAATAGATTATTGGTCAAAAGTATTAAATTTCGCACCAGAAATTATATATGGCAATGGAGAGCGAAAACCATCAGACACTTATATCGAAGTAAATCTAAAGGAAGACATACCAGTAAATATAATATTGTCTGTGCTAAATTCAAACCTGTTTTATTGGTATTGGCTTGTATGGTCTGATTGTAGGATGTTAAATAGAAGGGAAATTGCTTATTTCCCTTTTAGTATCGAGTGTTTGAATGAAAGACAGTATAATGGATTAAACGATCTTGCTTTAGAATTAATGGTTGATTTGGATAAAAATAGTAGCAGACTAAGCTTTAGTCATCCAACGAAAGGTATAATGGAGTATTCGGAATTCCATCCTAAATTAAGTAGAGAAATAATCAATAAAATTGATGATATTTTAGCTGAATACTATGACTTTAATAGTGACGAAATAGATTATATCCTTAATTACGACATTCGTTTTCGTATGGGGGACGATGAAGGAGAAGAAAGCAATGAAGAATAAAATACAATCATTTAATGGGTTTAAGATTTATTTTGACCAAATATCGGCTATATTTAAGGAAAAGCAGAGTAGTGATGAAAAGATAGATTATGATAATCTGACAGAGAAGACAGGCCTAAATAGAAGAAAGGTAAAAATTCTTCTATCTTATTTATGTGATATCGGATTTAATAAAAAGATTAGCCTCAAGAATACGGAACTTGGCAAACTAATCTTTTCTTATGATCCTTATTTGGAGAGTATGGGAACTCTTTGGCTGATACATTACCTGTCAGCTTCAAATACATATTTGTTAGTATGGAACAGGGTTTTTAGCTATGCATCAATAAAAGGGGCTTTTAATAAGGAAGAATTGGTAGACATTTTTACCGACTTGCAAGACAGTGTTTCAGAAAATACTTATAAGAAGCATCTTAGGAAAGAAATTGGGATAGTGCTAGATGCATATATTAATCAAAGACTTTCAAAATTGGGGCTTTTGGAGCAGGAGCATGGAAAATACCATCCCATTAGAAACCAAGACATACCGGTTTTTATTTTACTAGCATCTATTATACGTTTTCGGGATGTTTACTTTACGGGAGCATCGGCAATAGGAATAAATGAAATATGCGATGCGGAAAACTCGCCAGGCAGGTTGTTTTTCCTTGATGAAAGCTTTTTAAGGACAAAGCTAGAGGCTATTAAAAGCAAGGGTTTGATCGGGATAGAATCCAGGGCGGATCTTGACCAGGTGAGACTTGGAAGTGATATGACATTTGAGGGAGTGCTTGAGCAGTACTATAAGAGTTTGTGAGGTTTGCAATGGGAGAAAAGATAAAGATTATTGATTTCGTAAATAATCAACTAAAAGAACGCTACAAATCCTTTGTGGTGTTTGGCCCGGCCATGAGCGGCAAGTCGAAGCTTGCAAGGAAATTAGCCGAGAAAACTGAATCTTTATATATTGACCTGTTGGCTGATTTTCTTTCAAAACCTGAACTTAGTGGCAGTATTGATACTTTTGAGCCACAGGATTTGAAAAAATACTTGAGAAATATTCCTTTCGGCGGAAAGCTCATTGTTATCGATAATATCGACTTTTTAATTAATACATGGAATAATTTGAACAAGGAGCATTTTTTAAATTTTATTGAAAGGGATGAATTCCGGATAGGGTACTGCTTTATACTTCAAGCCGCCAAATTTCTAAGGGACAGACGAATTGAAAACAGCATTGGACAGAACAGGGTTTTGAATATTTACAATGTTGAGTGAGGTGTAACAACGGGATGAACATGATTAAGGACATTATTAAGATACATGGAGGTTACTCCGCACAGGTCAAGCTAAAGGAAGAGTTCGAGGACAGAAGCCAGAATGTGGAGCGGATGTCCCACTATAAACCGATTAAGGCTCACAGGAAAGCCTTTGAAACTATTGCTGAAGGAATTTACAGAAAAGACTCAAAAAGATGCTTTATACTTTCAGGTTCTTACGGTACAGGCAAATCCCACTTGTGCCTTATGACTGCCAATTATCTTGAAAGCCCGTCGGATATGCCTGAGATGGAGCAGTTTTTTCAGAACTACGCAGAGGCAGAAGAGGAGGAACAGATTAAAAAGGCCGATCAACTTAAGAATATCCGGAAAACAGGAAGATATCTTGTCTGCATATGTGATTACGGATTGGAGACCAGCTTTGAAACTATTGTTCTGAGAGCTATAAAGGAAGCACTGGAAAGGGAGGAAATCAATCCGGATGAACTCGATAGTCATTACCTTCAGGCGTTAAAGAAACTGGAACTCTGGGAAAGCAAGCACACATATTTTTACAATATGTTTCAGGAAAAGCTTGAAAGTACTTATCCTAACTGGACGATGGCCAAATTTAAGAAAGCGCTCAAGGAATACAGCAAGGAAGCAGTAGACATATTCTGCAGGTTCCATAAGGATATTACCACCTCTGAGTTTGAATATGAAAAAGACAACCTTGTCGAAATTATAAAGCAGATGGCAAACAGCAGGGTTATAAGGGATAAATTTGTAGGTATAGCCATACTCTTTGACGAATTTGACAACCAGATAAAGAACAAAAGGTTTGATGTTACTGTTTTTCAGAAGTTCGGGGAGATGTGTGAAAACTCATTTGCAGGCGGTTTTGTCACCATGTTCATTGCAACAATACACAGGTCTTTTTTAAGCTACAGGAGCATTTACAATGATGCCGATTTTCAGGTTGCCAGCGACAGGGTGAAGGAAATTCCTCTTGAAACTCAGGGGATTGAGGATATTATATCCGCCATTGTAATTCCACAGAAGGACTCTGACGGGTGGAAGAACGAAGTTGAGGCAAGAGTGGATGTGTTTAACAGCCTTGCTTCCAGATGCGAGTCGTTAGGCATATTTTCCTGGCTTTCTGCCCCGAAGAGAAGAAAAAAAATTATAGAAAACATTTATCCCATGCATCCCATGGCAACCTTTGCCCTTTTAAAACTGGCCTCTGATGTCGGATCGAATAACAGGTCGGTATTTACCTTTTTTGCGGATGAGAAGAATGATCCGGGTTCTTATGACTGGTTTGTCAGAAGCCACAGCATCACCGGGCAGAACGGCGAACTGCAGTTATATACCGTCGACTTGCTTTTCGACTATTTCGGCGGAAAAATCTCTACCGATAATACCGAGTTAAGACCGAACATAAAGGAGTATGTCAGGGATTTTGAAACATCCTTGAGGGAATTACATAAACACAGGCATAATCGCCGGGATCTTGATATAGAAAGTAAAGTATACGATAAAATACTTCGTACCATGGTTATATATAATATAATAGGCGTGCCGGTCAATATGGATAACCTGAAGTTTGGTTTAAACGCAAACACACAAGCGGAAGAGAAACAGTTGGAGTACTACCTTAAAAACGCATGCAGGCTCAAAATAATATATTTAAATGAAACAAACAGCTGCTATGAGTTCAGAAAAAGCGATGCCCATGATATTGGAGGTTTAATAAGGGAATACAAGCAGGATCCTGCCAACATGCCGGCAGATGCAATAAAGGAATTGAGAGAAGAGCTAATCAAGCACCCTGACGTAAAAGGTATTCAGAAATTTTTCAAGAACGAAGAATTTCTGGAGCCTAAGGATTATAACTCTTTATATAACGAGGACAAAAGACTAAAGAGGTTTTTTGTGACTGTTAAAGAGGCTGAGACAGACGGCTACTTTGCTAATTTGTACAAGCAATTAACGGAAGCAAAAAAGGACATAAAAAATGGGTTCGAAGGCGCTGCAGTTTATATAATCTGCGAAACTCCCGATGAGGTCAGAAGAGCATCTTCCGTGGCTGCGAGGAATTCTTTTGATGCCATTATGGTAGGTGTTCCTACCGAAGAAATCCCGGTTTATGACTTGATATTTTCTCTTAAGGCTTGTATTAATATCAGCCTGGAAAATTTCTCCGCACAGGACATGGGTGTTTTGAAGGACTATATAAAGGCATACGATACCCAACTGGAAGAAGCATTTAACAAGTATATTTCGTCCAAAAACCTTATTTACTACGGAAAGAACGGCATTGAATTGACAAGAAACAATTCTGATAACAATAAGGCAGCATCCAAAATCCTTGAAGGAATATATGAGCATAGGAGAAACAAGCTAAAGCATGAGGATTTGAACGTATGCCACGAGTTTAAGGAAAAGAAAAACACTGCTTTGAAAGAGGCGGTTGAAAGTCTCCTGGATTTTTCCAGTGATTTGGGATATAAATCTAACCTGCCGGCAGACCGCGGTGATAAAAGATATATTGAGAAAGCTCTTCTCCAATCGGGTGTTATTATAAGGGTAGCTTATGCCGGCGACAGGGCTATTTGCCAAATGGAAGCACAATATGACAAGTATAGGAGCTTGCTTCCGGCATTGTCCGACATTATCGGAACGGTAAAGGATTCGACGGGAGAAATAAATATCGTGTCACTGGTTGAACGTATGACATCACAATACGGTATAGGCTACAACGCGTGTATACTGTTCTTTGCAGTAATGCTTAGGTATTTTAAAGAAAGCATATTGATCAAACAGGATATTAATGAAATAGGAAGCATAAGGCCGTTTTCTTATGATGAAATTCTTGATCTGGTATACTATAAAAAATATAAAAATGCCGTTATTATATACAAAAAGATATCTGACAGAGATGAAGCGTTTATAAAAAAGATTACCCCGATTTTTGTTGACAGCAGTAAGAGCATAAAAAATGAAGTCTCGCTTTCAAGCCTTTTTGAGGCGATGAAGGCCTGGTACAAAGGCCTTCCTCCGGTTTGCAAAATAGAAGAAATTTATAATAACCATACATTGGATGCATTTATCCGGGTTTTTGACAAGATTGACAGGTCTAATCCGGTTGAGTTTATTCTTGAAGAGATTAAGACTATTTATGGATATGAAAAAGATGAGCTTTTGCTGGAGGAGAAGGCAGAAAGCATTGCCGTTAAGCTTAAGTCGGATAAAGAAACCATTGAGGAAGGATATGAAATTGTCAGAAATGATATAATCAACAAGGTTAAGGAGATTTTTGGAATTAGCGACTCTACTTATGAGGCCATCCTTCAGAAATTAAACCAATGGTATGAAGGGCTCTCAGACATTCAACGGGAGACGGGCAAGTACTATGAACTGCATAGTGAAAATAGTCTTCCTATAATTGAGAATCTGGGCAAAGGATACTCCCTGGAAGAGTTGCTGATGGTCAGATTGCCGGGGGATAAGGGATATAAACTATCTGCGGTCAAGGAATGGACGCTGGATAAGAGGGAGATATATATTGAGAAAATCCGACTGGGGAAAAAGCATATTGAAGAGAATATGTTTCTTGTCGGAGCGCCGGATTTCAAGTGTTTCGGGCATGATATCCAACAGGATGAAATAGACAGCAGCACATGGCGGATATACTACAGGAGTAATATAAAGGTCACAATAAAGCCACTTGCTGTACATTCCACAGTATATATTACATCCAATGGGGATGACCCAACAAAGTTTGAGTCTCAGAGAGAAGCAAAACATGAAGAATACACCTTTGAAACAAAGGAAAACAAGACCTTGAAATTTGCTGCTGCTGATAGGGAAGGCAGGTACAGCAAAATTATAACTCTGTATCTTGAAAATGAAGATAAAAAATATGAGGTTCAGTACAAAAAACCTGAATACAAACAAAGTTCCATCTGGGGACAGGATAAAAAAGGGACAAGAGAGTATGATGAACCAAAAATTGAAGTAACCCTTCCCAAGGATAAAAATAGTATGAAGAAGTGTTTAATGAGCCTGCTTAGTAAATCTATGGAGAGGTATAAAATTGATAAGGAACAGCTTCTTCAATGCCTGGATGAGGTCAGAAAAGAGTTGTAGGTGAGGTTTTTATGGGCGTAGTACATATATATGACGACACGGATGGAATTGTGGAGAACTTTGAAGGGCTTGTAGTTAATAAGCCTGATGAATATGTAAAGGCTTATGATGCTATACGCAGCGCACTTTATTCAAATACCGGATTAAAGGTACTGGTGAGAAACAGGTTCTGTCTTGAGGCTTTCAGGGCAATGCAGGCAAATTACGGCAGTCAGAATATTGAAATACACAGATATTCGCCGATGGAAGAATTCTACAAACTTTATGGGATTTCCGTACCTGATTATATAAGCAGTGAAGATATAATAAAGTCAGGTATTCTTAAAGCTGGGGATTTGTTAATGCATGTGCCCGGTATGGAATTTGAAGCCTTTATTATGGCAAATTATTTCTCAAGTCTTCTTGTCTTCGAAAGGTTTCCGGTAAACGACCTTGTAAATATATTGTCTTCTATAGATTTTGAAAAAATGAAGAAGAGTCTTTCCATTCAATTGGTGAACAAGGTTTTCAGGCGGAGAGTTGGTCAATGGAAAAGGAATGCGGCAGAAAGCTGGACTGCAAATATTATAGACAGTTTTTATGCGAATCCTTCAAAACTGTATGATGACTTATGTAAATACTTACTGGTTGCCGGATATCCGATAGACATTGCTTGCAGTATTGCAGGCAGCAATGCTTACGACTTCAGCAAGGTTAAATTTAAAGATGAAGACTACTATGATGAATCATTGGACTATTCGAAGCTTCGAAAGGAAATTGAAATTTATTTGAATACTCTCGATAAAGACTTCCTTGAAAACGAGGATATTAGAAAGTACATAGAAATGGTTTCGGGACGTTTTATCGAAGAATATTATTTTATATTGAAAGTTTTGGAGAATAATACCGGGGTTGTTGACCAACAGATTATAAAACAAGCTAAAGATAAGTTCAAACACCTTGAACACATAATAACGGATTATGACGAGAAATTGGATAGGATTATTCCTCCTGCAAGACCAAGCAGGCCGCAAGCATCTTTTGATATAAAAGATTGGCTGGAATGGGCAAGAAATGAGTATTTGCCTTATCGGTTCTGGATGGAGGATAATGTTAAAAACGATGAAGAAATAAACAGTTATTCCGTATTATATGGAGACTGGGTATATAATAATTATGCCAGGCTGATTTCTTCCGGAGAGTACCTGGTTTATAGAGCGTTTTCCATGCTTAGCAGTGAGCTGGCGAATAACGAACTTTCTCTGGTTATAATTATTGATAATTTTAATTATAAATATTCAAAACTTTTAAAAGATTACTTTTTAAAGCAGGGTTTCAGTTCGACAAGTGAGAAACCATTACTTGCAATGCTTCCAACTGTAACCGAGGTGTCAAAAGGAAGCTTGTTTACAGGTGAACCGTACAGCAATGCGAAAAATATCAGCTATAAGCAGGAAGTTAAGAAGTGGGCGGGTATGCTTGGCCTTAGCATGCGATATCTTGAAAATATAAGCGAGTTGTCAAAAATTGATAAAAAGGACGAGGACGTATTAATACTAAATTACCTTGAAATTGACGATATACTGCATAAAGGGCAAAAGGAATCTGCATTATCAATGAGATCAAAAATAAAAAATGAACTTAATGCTTTGAGTCGGGAGATTCTCGCTTTTGCCAAAAGAATCGGGTATGAAAATAAACTGAAAGTGTATGTAATGTCCGATCATGGAAGTACTAGCATATTGAGCAGCCAGGAAAATCTGATTGATCAGGCGTATTATAAGGGTCGTGTAGAAAAATCGGATCACAGGTATGTTTACGTTGCAGATGAGGATATGAGTAAGCTGCACAGCAATATTGACCGCTATTGTTACGTTATTGACAGGAATAGATTTGGAACGAAGGAGAATTACCTGATTGCAAAAAAGTATTATCGCTTTAAGGAAACAGATGAAAGTTTTTATGTTCATGGCGGAATAACTCCTGAGGAGCAGATTGTGCCTTTTATTAGATTTGAAAGGGTGGATGTTAAAGAAGAGGCTTTGATCATTACCCTGGTATCCAATGAATTCAGGTTGTCTGTAAAATCAAAAATTCAGATGATTATTAAGAATCCGAATGAATACGCTGTGCAAGATGTTGAAATAAGCATATTGAATTCTAATGTCAGGTCAGATTCTAAAAGTGTGAAATATGAGAAATTTGATGAACTTTCGGTGTCTAAAGTATATATGGATAATATTCGTTTTGTTAAAAATGAAGGGAATGAAGAATTGCTGCTGAAAGTGACGTATAAGTTTCTCGGAAAAGAATACGAACATGAATATAAGCTCCCGATTATTGTTAAGAGTGTTCAACAAAATATAGCGAACTTTGATGATATTTTTTAAGTGAGGTATGGAGCATGTTGCAGTTTGAACAAAAAGCGTATGACTGCTATGGTGACGTTGTAATAAATAAAAGCTTGATACATAAGGCAGGGTTCTCCTCCAGGGCCATTCCTGCATATGTTGGAGAATGGATTCTTTATAATTTTTTGGAGGACGGTGAGCTTACCGAAGAGTCCAGGAATAAGATATCTGAATTTGTTAACAGGTATCTTCCTCAGAAAGGACAAAAGGAAGAAGTTAAAAACAGACTGCTTAATATGGAAAATGTTAAGCTGCTGGACGATTACAGCGTTTCAGTGAATCTTAAAACAGGCAAGAGAACGTTGAAAATTCCTTTCCTGGATATGAATGACGCATTTATCAGCGACGATATTGTGGAAAAAAACAACTTGCTTCTTACCAGTGGGGTTTGGGGTGTTGCCGACCTTTTTTATGTCCCTCCGGCGTCGCCAAATGAAAAGGGACAGCTGTGGATGCGCAATTTCAAGCCGTTTCAGGTAGGAAGCATTGATATTGAATATTATAAGGAATGCAGATCGAACTTTACTACAGAGGAATGGATAGATCTTATTATATCGAGCATGGGGTTTAATCCGACAATTTATAACGAAGAACAGAAAAATGTACTTATTACCAGAATTCTTCCAATGGTTGAGCCGAGGATTAACCTTATTGAACTTGCACCCAAGGGGACAGGAAAATCCTTTGTATACAGCAATATATCAAGGTATGCAAGAGTTATTGGCGGCGGCAAGGTTTCTCCTGCAGTTATGTTCCATCACAACGGAAACAATACTCCCGGACTTGTAACTAGGTATGATGTTGTTGTACTGGATGAGGTCCAAAGTATTCAGGGAGATTCAACAGGTGAACTGGTTGCCGGTCTGAAGGTGTATCTGGAGTCCGGCAGATTTAGCCGGGGTAATACGGAAGCAAGTGCTGAAGCCGGATTTGTTATGCTTGGAAACATTACATTGGATGAAAACCATCAGCCTGTATATAAAGATGAGGGTTTATTCCGGGAAATACCCAACTTTCTTCAGGAAACTGCGTTTATTGATAGGTTGCATGGTATCATTGCTGGTTGGCTTATGCCAAGAATATCAAAGGATACTCCCTCAAAGTACCTTGGTTTTAAGGGCGATTTCTTCTCAGAAGTGCTTCATAATCTTAGAAATGAGCCGCAGTATACCGATTATGTAAATTTAAATATGAGACTGCAAAACTGTAATGACCTGAGAGACAGGAAAGCAATAGTGCGTTTGGCAACAGCTTATCTTAAGGTATTGTTTCCAGACTTACAAGTTACAAATGCGGATTTTATAAAGTATTGTGTAAAACCGGCTGTAGAGCTAAGACAGCGGGTTAGGGATGAACTCCATAAGATGGATAGAGAGTATGCAAAGGTGAATATTGAAGTTGTTGAGGAATAATACCTCAGACAAGACAAAACATTTATTTGTTAAAAAAGTTATAAAGGCAGAGGATTTTATTATATGGAGAGATTTGATTTATTTGATGATGACTATTATGCAATTGAAATTGCACGAAACACTGTCCGACGTTTTTTAAAGAGTCCTCTTATTACACCAAAGCAGGTTATTGGACTTGGGAATGCGCTTTATGCCCTTGAAAGATTACCTTTAATTACCGTTGGAGCATGCTGTGAGTTTGGTATTATTTATCGATCTGGTACAGATGTATTTGAAGAAATGAGATATATTACATTTAGAATTTCAGACTCTTCATTTGAAATATCAAAGGGCGGTAGTGTCTATGATTGTGCAGTGGGAGGTGATAGTTTTTCCGAACCGGACTGGTTAATTGAGGTTAGTGGTTATAGAGAAACAGAAATGGAACTTTTTGACCTTGAAGAATCTATAGAGGAATATTTGAAATTGGGTGCTGAGATTATCGTTGACGATGAATCGGAAATTGACTTTGATCAAGATGAATAAAGAATTATATAACACTATATTATGATCATACCTCCGAACTTACGGATTATATATCGGAACACCCGAAACTTGGCAAAATAAAGGAAGACTGTATTGATGCGCTTTGCCTGGCAGTAACGGGTATGTTGGGATTAAAAAACGGTTTCAGGTCTATACCGGAGAAACCAGCACTGGATAGTCGGGGACTGGCGATGCAGATGGTTTATGCAGAAAAATCAGACGAATAAAATGTTTTGCAAACAGCTGTAAAGATTCTAAAATTTGAGGTATACATATGGCAAAAAGTTCAAACCAAAAACTGAAAATACTCTACCTTATGAAAATCCTTCTTGAGAAGACCGATGAAGAGAATAGTATAACCCTCAATCAGATGATTGCAGAGCTTGAGCGCTATGGTATTACAGCTGAGCGTAAATCCATCTATGACGATATCGAAGCCCTGCGCCGGTATGGCATTGACATTGCCACCCGGAAAACAAAAACTACTAACTATTTTGTGGCAAACCGGCTTTTTGAACTGCCGGAGCTAAAGCTCCTGGTTGATATCGTCCAGTCATCAAAATTCATTACTCATAAAAAGAGTAACGACCTGATAAAGAAAATTGAAAGCCTCACAAGCATACATCAGGCCAAAAAGCTTCATAGACAGGTATACGTTGCCAATAGAGTCAAGACCATGAATGAACTCATTTACTGCAATGTTGATGCCCTGCATACTGCAATATCAGAAAATTGCCAGATATCCTTTAAATATTTTGAGTATAACATTGAAAAAAAGAAACAATTTCGGAATTCCGGGCAAGCATATATTGTGAGTCCTTATGCACTTTCCTGGGTGGATGAAAACTACTATTTAATCTCTCATTATCCCAAGAATCCGGATCTGACACACTTCAGAGTTGACAGGATGACCGAAATAAAGCTCCTGAAAGAACCTCGCCGGGATTTGTCGGAAATAATTGGTGAAAAAAGCCTGGATATCGCCGAGTATTCGAAAAAGGTATTCAATATGTTCGGAGGCGAGGAAGAAACGGTGAAACTTCAGTTTGACAATTCCCTTGTGAATGTTGTGATTGACCGCTTTGGTAAGGATATATCCTTAGAGAAAGCCGATGAAAACCATTTTAATGTGAGAATCAATGTGGCCGTGAGCTCTACTTTCCTGGCCTGGGTGTTCCAGTTTGGGAATAAGGTGAAGATATTGTCGCCGGATGGAGTTATAGAAAAATATAGGGAGATGCTGCAAAGTGGTCTGGAAAATCATATTATTTAACTATCCGTTTTAATGTACACATTGTGTGATAAAATAGTTAGATGAAGATACAATTATTTGGAAATTCCGAATAGTGCGTAATGAAATGAATGGAAGGGTATATAAGTATTGTCAACGCCGGAATATTTTTGACCTAAAATCGCCGGTTAAGATTTGACCCAATCGCCGGATTTCAACCGCCGGTTTTTGATGGTCGGTTTTTCATACCGGATCGTCTTTTACTGGAATATCAGCTGGCGGCACGACCCTGAAACCGCTTTTCACCCTGTCTTTCAACCTATAACTGTCACCCCTGATGTTTATGATATGCGAATGATGCAACAGCCTGTCCAATATGGCCGTTGCTATGACCGTATCGTTCATTAGCTCACCCCAGTCTCCGAAGGATTTATTGCTTGTGAGTATTATACTGCCGTTCTCATACCTTGCGCATGCCACACGGAAGAGAAGTTCCGCCGACGCCCGATCAAGCTGCATATATCCTACCTCATCAATGATCAATATGTTTGGTCGGGTATATACATGCCACCTGCGTTCCAGCTTGTCCTGGCGGGCTGCTTTCTGAAGATCCGATATGAGATGTGCCAGGGTTGTAAAATATACTGTCATACCGGACCTGATAGCCTGCATTGCAAGACCTACCGCGAGGTGTGTCTTTCCCACGCCAGGAGGCCCCAAAAAGATCACGTTTTCAGCCCTTGCTGCAAAAGCAAGTGTTGACAGTTCCCTGATCTGCTTTACGTCTATGCTGGGCTGAAAGCTGAAGTCAAACTCTTCCAGTGTTTTTCTGTGGGGCAGCCCGGACAGCTTGATCCTTGTCTCTTCGCTTCGCCTCCTCTTTTCCTGTATCTCCGCCTCCAGAAGCTCGCTTATGAACGTCAGGTAAGTAGCGTTTTTATGTATCGCATCTTCAATCTTTGCTTCCAACAGCTCGGAAGCCGTGTCCAGCCCAAGCTCGGAAAGGATGTTGCGGGCATGCTCCAGTTCAACCATTGGATATCACCCCCGCCAGTATATCGTACACACTTAATGAGCGTATTTCGACCGCCTCTGCCTCTTTTTTTCTGGCAAAGGGAAGTGGTAATGCCATACCGCCTCTTTCAGCAAGACCCTGGTACTGGCCTTTAGACCATACTATCCGGCCTGACGCATAATTTATCTTGTGACATACTATTCTTATCTCGCCATAGAAGACTTCAAAGCAATCACCGCATACTCTGACCCTGACCTCTCTGCCGCTGTACTGCCATGGTACCCCATACTTAGCACCGTCGTAACTTACAAAACCATCCCGCGTTACTTTCCTTGTTTCCCATCTGTATTTGTCCCGGACAGATTTATCCGGCAGAGGAAGAAGAGATTCTTTCCTTAAGGCTTCAAGTGGTATTTCTCCAGTAGTTCCGTGGACTTTGCTGTCTACCTTCCTGCACCATTCAAGAGCCTGCCGGTTTAAATCATCCAGGTCCTTAAACTGCCTTCCCGGTAGGAAATTATCCTTCACATAGCTTACCAGTCGTTCAACTTTCCCTTTTGTCTGGGGTCTCCTTACACGGCATACCTTCGGTATGAAACCCATGTCCGCGGCAAAGTCTTCGAACCTGCTGTTCCATATCGGCTTTCCAGCCTCGCTGCCGTCTATTACAGTCTTCATTCTGTCGGTCAGAACTGTTTCCGGAACACCGCCGTAATACTCGAAGGCGTTTACCATACACCTCATAAGGCTGTATATATCGCA
>Ga0116165_1002263_pt1 | contig 13823 bp, 10 predicted proteins | sample AD_JPNMR1_MetaG_FD_89885 | JGI IMG/M metagenome (GOLD analysis project Ga0116165, IMG submission 89885) | Active sludge microbial communities of municipal wastewater-treating anaerobic digesters from Japan - AD_JPNMR1_MetaG | ecosystem: Engineered > Bioreactor > Anaerobic > Digestate | place...
AATAGATGCAGCATCTCAAAATCCTGTGCAGGAAGTTTTAAAAATCACCAGCGACTTAGGGGCAGATGTCGCTATCATTGCAAATCCTGTGGCTGAAACTCAGGAACAGGGGGTAGAGATGGTGAGAAAAAGAGGGAAGATTATCATCTTTGGTGGTGTATCAAAACTAAACCCTATGACTACTTTAAATAGTAATCTCATACATTATAACGAATTGAGTATAGCGGGTTCCTTTTCTTACCCTCCAGTAGCCCACGAAATGGCGTTAAAACTTATATCCGAAGGGAAAATAGAGGCTAAAAGATTTATATCAAAAGTGATTTCTCTGGAGGAAATCAACGAGGGTTTCTCCTATGCTGAACAGGGAAAGGCGTTGAAGGTGATAGTAAAACCATGGATGTGAAAAATTCTGAGAAGAGAGGGAATGAAGATGTATGAAATAAATAGAAAACTTGAAGAGTTAGAGAAGAATAAAACCCCAATAAAGATTGGACTCATTGGAGCAGGGCAGATGGGAACAGACATTGTTTCTCAAGTGGAAAATATGCCCGGTCTGGAAGTCTCAGCTGTAATAGATCTCAAATCCGAGATAGCCATGAATGCTTATAAGATAGCAGGAACATCAGAAGATATGGTGGAGTGCAATGACCCCAATGAAGCTGGTAGAGTTATACTGGAGGGGAAAAAGGTGGTATCCATAAATTATCAGGTAGCAACCAGAGCCACTCCTGTGCAGGTTGTAATAGATGCCACCGGTTCACCGGAAATGGGAGCTCTAATCTCCTTAGATTGTATAAATCATAAAAAGCACATAGTGATGATGAATATAGAGTGTGATATTACTGCAGGACCTATCTTAAAACAGATGGCAGAGAATGCAGGGTTAATTTATTCCTGGGCGGCAGGAGATGAACCAGCTGCCATTCTTGAGCTCTACAGATTTGCAAAAGCCCTGGGATTTGGAATTGTTGCAGCGGGGAAAGGGAAGAATAATCCGTTAGATATCTATGCAACTCCGAATAAATTAGAGGAGCAGGCAAGAAAAAGAGATATGAGTGCAAAGATGCTTACAGAGTTTGTAGATGGCTCCAAGACTATGGTAGAGATGGCTGCAGTTTCCAATGCTACAGGGCTGGTACCGGATATAAGAGGGATGCATGGTCCAGGTTGTAATGTGGAGGATTTATTGAGAGTATTCTGCAGGAAGGATCAGGGAGGGATTCTCGATAAAGAGGGGGTTGTGGACTATGCCATAGGCAATATCAACCCGGGAGTCTTTGTAATTGTTACTACCGATCACCCGAGACTGAAAAGTTCATTGATACAGCGAGATATGGGATATGGTCCCAATTATTTATTATTCAGACCGTATCATTTATGCAGTATAGAAACCCCCCTCACCGCAGCTCAAATTGTACTGTATGGTGAATCAAGTGGAAATTCTCCTACCCTGATCTCCGAATGCATCACTGTTGCGAAAAAAGACCTTAAGGCAGGAGAAATTTTAGATGGTATAGGCGAGTATTGCTATAGAGCATGCATTGAACTCCACAGTGTTGCCAGAAAGGAAGGGATGCTACCTGTTGGTCTTGCTAAGGGGGCAAGATTAAGGTGTGATGTGAAAAGAGATGAGGTAATTACCTATGATATGGTGGATTTAGAGGGGGACAGTATCTTGTATCAATTGAGAAAGATCCAGGACAGAATTTTAGGGTAAGGAGGTGAAAGAAGGATAAAGATTTTGACTTTTGAGTTTTCAAGACCTGTAAAAATTTTTAAAAGGAGGTTAAGTGATGAAAGCTAATTTTTCAATGAGAACATTTGTGGTGTTAGTTTCAAGGTTATTTCTTGTATTAAGTGTAGCCATGTCAATGTCATTTGTATCAAGTATAACCATGTCATTTGCACAGGAGGTCCCTGTACTTAAGTATTATTATGTGTGCGATATAGCAACCCCTGAGGCTCTTAAAGAAGTACAGGATGCTGTTAATGAGATTCTGGTAAAAACAATAGGGGCAAAGGTGGAATTACATCCATTATCATTCCATGAGGTTACAACAAAGATCCCTCTTATCTTAGCCTCTGGTGAAGATGCAGATATAGTTTCTGCTTCGAGTTTTTGCCCTTACATTACCGAATACCAGACCAAAGGACTTTTAGCACTGGATGAATTATTGCCAAAGGTTACACCAAAACTCTGGAATAAATATGATAAGAAAGTATGGAACGGTGTAAGGATACAGGGGAAGATATATATGGTACCAAACAATAACCCAGGGGTAAGCTATCCAGGTTTTTGGGCTCGAAAGGACCTTGTAGATAAATATAAGTTTGATTGGGAAAATGCCGATTCCTGGGAAGCATGGGAACCATTCTTTGATGCTATCCTCAAAAACGAAAAGGATGTGATACCTATACTTTCCACACAGGATTACTGGGGAAGACTATGGTTCCCAAATTATTATGGATATGACTCTGTTGGATCTGTTAAAGCACCTTATGGACAGTCCCTGATTGTTGTTAAAGCCACTGACCCTAAACGCAAGGTTATTGCAGCTCCTTTCACTAAGGAGTATGAACATGCGGTAAGGTTAGCACGTAAATGGTATCTGAAGGGTTATTTCTCCAAAACCCCTCCAACTGAGGCAGAGATGATGACTATGCGTGCTAACGGTAAATTTGCTACATTTGCCGTACCCTTTGTGGGAGAGGGAGATACAACAGCAATGGCAAATAATGAGTGGAGTGGACGAACTATCCTCCAGGCAAAGATAAAGGGGAAGAACCCAATTATAACTACAGGTACTTATACAGGAAGTGGAAATGCAGTGTGCAGAGTATCAAAGCATCCTGATTTGGCTTTAAAATTTATTGAACAGATGCATACCAATGAGGCATTGCATAATCTCCTTAACTTTGGGATAGAAGGCAAACACTGGGTATGGGTTGATAAAGGCAGGAAACTCATCAGTTTACCTCCAGGAGTTACTGGACGTACTGCCCAGTATAACCCCAATACTTACTGGCAATTTGGGGATAAAAATCTCCAGTACTTTATGTCTGAAGGTGATTTACATACTGCAGAGAGAGTTGCTAAGGCTATGAAGAATGCTATATACTCCACGATATTAGGTTTCACCCCTGATCCAACCCCTGTCAAATCTCAGATAGCGGCAGTTTCATCGGTAGCTCAAGAATACGGTGAACCACTTGAAAAAGGTCTGGTTGACCCTGATGATCCAAATAGAGGACTTACCGTATTCAGGAATAAGCTTAGAGAGGCAGGAATTAACAGGATTGTGGTAGAGTTTCAAAGACAGATTAACAAGTGGGCTCTTCAGAATATAAAAGAATAACATGCAGGATATGTAGCATTGAGATACGGTGGAGTTTATTCTCTCCACTGTATCTCAACTTTTTGAAAGATAGGAGGTTTTTATAATGAAAGGGACTAAAAGGAAGGAACATAATCTCCCTCTATATATAATGGCTCTTCCAGGTATCCTTATCATTGCAATCTTCTCTTATTTGCCTATGCCTGGTATAATTTTAGCTTTTAAGGACTATGACTTTTCAAATGGGGTCTTTGGAAGTAGATGGGTTGGTCTTGAAAATTTTAAATTTTTCTTCGAATCTGGAGTCGCATGGAGACTTATTCGTAATACAGTAGGACTCAATCTCCTCTTTATGGTTACAGTTCAAATATGTGCAGTCTTTACAGCCCTTTTACTCAATGAGATCTATGAATACCGCATAGCAAAAGTCTACCAGTCAATCCTTTTCTTCCCGCATGTCATTTCCTGGGTAATTGTAGGATATTTTACCTACGCATTCTTAGAAACTGATACAGGTTTAATCAATAATATTCTCTTTCATTTTGGTATTGAAAAAATAGCCTGGTATAGTGAACCTAAATATTGGCCCGCAATTCTTAATTTTATAAGTTTATGGAAAGGTCTGGGATACTTTACTATTATATATTTAGCGGGTATGATTACTATAGACCAGGAATATTACGAAGCGATACGTGTTGACGGTGGCAATAAATGGCATGAGATGAGATATGTCACACTACCATTTATAAAACCATTAATCTATATAAATGTACTCCTTGCCCTGGGTCGTGTCTTCTATGGTAACTTCGACTTTTTTGTCAATGTGGTAAGGAATACTGGTCAGATATTATCCACTACCGATATTATAGATACTTATGTGGTACGAACCCTTACGGTACTGGGAGATTTTAATATGGCTGCTGCTGCTGGATTATTTCAGGGAGTATGTGGTTTTATTGTGTTATTAATCAGTAACTGGATCATCAGAAGATTCGACAGTGAAAGCGCTCTTTTTTAGCTGTACTGGAGGATAAAAAGAATATGGCTAAAAATAATAGACTTATGAAGATAATTATCATAATAGTATTTATACCTATATGTCTTATAAGTGTTATACCTCTATGGACAATCTTTGTGGCATCATTTACACAGGATAAGGCTATTGCAGATTATGGATATCAGTTATGGTTTAAGGCTTTTTCTCTAGAAGCATATGAATATCTCTTTGTTAATCCAGATTTGATAGTAGATGCATACTTAATCTCAATAATAGTCACCTCTATCGGTACAGTTCTGGGAGTCTTCTTTATGTCCATGCTTGCCTACACTATGGCACATAGAAAGTTTAAACTTGCTAAAGGCTTAGGATTTTATGTTTTAATCCCGATGCTTTTTAGTAGTGGGGTGGTACCATATTATATACTAGTAACTCAATATCTTCATTTAAAAAATACAATCTGGATATTGATTTTTCCATATCTGATCAATCCTTTTTCAATTATGATCTTGAGAAGTAATTTCAGAAGATTACCCCAGTCCCTTTTTGAGGCGGCAGAATTGGATGGGGCAGGAGAATTCCAGAGGTTTTTTAAAATTGCCTTACCTTTATCAATACCAACAATGGCTACAATAGCCTTATTCAGCGCTATCACATATTGGAATGATATGTATCAGGCTCTTCTTTTTATCGATAAACAAAACCTATATCCTCTCCCATATCTTCTCTACAGGATGATTTTTGAGCATAATATTATACAGGAGGCAGCCCAATATACTGGTATTATAACACCGTACCAATCGGTAAGAATGGCTGTAGCCGTTTTATCATTGATTCCTGAATTGTTTCTATTTATGTTTGCTCAAAGATTCTTTATAAGAGGGATTACTTTGGGAGCTCTAAAAGGTGAATAAAGAGTGAATCAGATAGAATATCTTATCAAGGAGATATATAAATTATGAAAATTTTAATCATTGGTGGAACAGGTAATATCAGTACAGGCATCACAGATATCCTTATAAAAAGAGGAGAGGAGGTATTTTTATACAACAGGGGTAATAAAAAAATAGAAGGGGCAATAAATATTGTTGGGGATAGGACAAGATACGATATCTTTGAAAGACAGATGAGAGAACTTATGGACAAGATAGGAAGATTTGATTGTGTGATAGATATGATCTGTTATACTCCTCCTGATGCAGAAAGTCTGGTTAAAGTTTTTGGAGGGAAGATAGACCAGTTAATCTTCTGCAGTACTGTAGATGTATATTCTAAACCTGCCCCAAAATATCCTATTAAGGAAGATTTTGAAAGAAAGCCCAGTATCTCTTTCCCATATGCATTTAATAAGGCTATATGTGAGAATATACTGGAAGAGGCAGCTGAAAGCGGAAAATTTCATCTTACCATCTTAAGACCTGCTGCAACTTATAATGATACTTCTACACCGATAAGTTTATTAGGTCCAGGGACCGCTCTTCTAAAAAGGATACGTGATGGAAAACCGGTAATAGTTTTGGGTGATGGAACATCTTTCTGGACTTCCAGTCACAGGGATGATGTGGCGGTAGCTTTTGCTAATGCGGCAGGGAATACCAGGGCATTTAATAAGTCGTATAATGTCACAGGAGACGAATGGATCACATGGAGAGAATATTATTCCACAGTAGCAAGGGTTATGGATGCTCCTCATATCTCATTTGTATGTATACCAACAGACCTTTTAGGTGAAATTGCCCCTAACTCTGCAAAGTGGTGTGTGGAAAACTTCATGTTTAATAATATCTTTGATAACTCATTGGCAAAGGAAGATCTGATGTATAAATACACAATAACCTGGGAAGATGGGACAAGAAGAATGATCAATTATCATAATTCTCAGGGGGATATTGATAATGCAACCGAATTCCCCCTCTATAATTTAATCATCGAGAGGTTTAAATATTTTTCCTCCAGATTGGTGGAAGAGCTTTCAATTTTAGATAGATAGGAGGTCAATATGGGTATAAAAATATCTCCCACAAAGGACTATTTTTTAAGGGATAACAAAAGATTCTTTTACCTTGCAGATACTGTATGGAGTGCATTTACCAATGCAGATTTTAAAGAGTGGGAAGAGTATCTCAATTATAGGAGACAGCAGGGTTTCAATACCCTTCAGATAAATATATTACCACAATGGGATAGAAGTGGGTCAGATATTCAGATAAGTCCTTTTGAATTAACAGCTGATGGTAGAATGAATTTTACCAGACCTGATGAGAAATACTTCGAAAGAGCTGAAAAAATGGTGGAGATGGCTTATGAGAAGGGTTTTACCCCAGCCCTGGTGGTCCTGTGGTGTAACTATGTGAAGGGAACGTGGGGTTCAAAGATCAACCCTGAAGGGATTATCCCATTTGAATCAGTAAAAGGATATGTCAGTTATGTGGCAGAAAGGTTTAAAAGGTTTGACCCAATCTTCATAGCCAGTGGAGATACCAATTTTGAGACTGATGATGCTATCGCTTATTACAAACTTGCCTTAGATACCTTGAAAGAGATAGCACCTGACTGCCTGACCACCATGCATCTGGGAGGAGGTCTGTGGGAACTGCCTGAAGTATTTGTAGACTCCCCCTCTCTTGATTTTTATATGTTTCAATCCGGTCATTCCATAGAAAATCAGAATCTTTCCTATAAACTGGCTCAGGAATTCTATAAAAAGAGAGTAAAAAGACCTATTATTAATGGAGAACCCTGCTATGAAGGTCATGGGTATGGAAACAGATATGGAAGATATAGCGCCTTTGATGTAAGAAAGGCGGTCTGGCAGAGCCTTCTTTCAGGAGCAAAGGCAGGGGTGAGCTATGGTGCCCATGGAGTCTGGTCCTGGCATAAAAAGGGAAAGAAATTTAAAAGTGGGGCATTCTCAAGTATGCCCTATGAGTGGCAGACCGCTTTAAGATTTCCTGGAGCCTGGGATACCGCTTTCGCAAGATGGTTGTTTGAGCAGTATGACCTCTTCGATATAGAACCTGCCAATGATATCCTGTTAAATGAAACCCCTGAGATAAGAGTCTCAAAGAGTGATGAGAAAATAATCATCTATTCCCCATTTAATGTTGATATCGGGTTAAAATCAGATATATCTACCTATGAGTGGAGGGCTATAGAATTACAGACGAGAAAGGTATTCAAGCCAGAGATAAATATATTTATAGACCACTCAATTATCAAGATGAGCGAATTTAATAGCGATGTGATTTTTATAGGAGAAAAATAATCTTTAAGGAGGCGAGAGAAATGCTCCATAATAATATTTCTTTTGGTTTAATCGTTGGTACCCGGGGATTTTTCTCTTCGGAGCTTGCCAGAGAGGGGAGAAGACAACTGATCTCTCAGCTAGAGAGAACGGGATATAATTATGTGATTCTTCCTGAGGATGCCACTCCCACAGGTGTGATAGAGACTTTTGAAGATGCTCAGAAATGTGCAAAACTCTTCAGGGAACACTGGGAAGAGATAAAGGGGATTATTGTTACACTGCCAAATTTTGGTAGTGAAGTGGGTATCGTTAACGCATTAAAACTTTCCAACCTGAATGTTCCTGTATTAATCCATGCCTCTGATGATGATATTGATAAGGTTGATGTAGCCCATCGCAGAGATGCCTTTTGTGGGAAATTGTCAGTTTGTAATAACCTCTATCAGTATGATATCTCCTTTACTGATACTATATACCACACCTATCCCATTCAGAACGAACTGTTTGAAAGAGATTTAGAATTTTTTGCCGGTGTATGCAGGGTAGTAACGGGATTAAGGAATGCTCGAATTGGGGCTATCGGAGCACGTCCTGCCCCTTTTCAAACTATAAGAATCAGTGAAAAACTCCTTCAAGACGCAGAGATTACGGTGGTCACTGTAGATCTTTCCGAAATAATATTCAATGCATCAAGACTTGATGATAAGATGACAGAGGTAAAACAGAAGGCGGAAGAGATTCTTGATTATGGCACAATTCCAGAATATATCTCAGAGGAAAAAGTCCTAAAGCAGGCAAAACTCATAATAGCTATTGAAGACTGGATAAGAGAGAATAACATTCATGCTGCCGGTATTCAATGCTGGACATCTATCCAGATGAATTATGGATGTGCAGCCTGTCTTCCTATGAGTATGCTGAGTGAGAAACTTATCCCTTTCGCCTGTGAGACAGATGTAGGGGGAGCCGTCTCTATGTATGCCTTAACTCTGGCTACAGGAAATCCTTCAGCCCTTCTAGACTGGAATAATAATTATGGAGATGACAGAGAGAAATGTGTCTGTACCCATTGTGGCAATTATCCAAAGAGTTTTATACAGAACCCTGTAGAGATCTCTAATCTGGATGTCCTGGGAGCCTCTCTTGGGGAAGAAAGGTGTTTTGGAGCAATAAAGGGAAAGGTGGCATCTGGTCCTATGACATTCTTCAGAATCTCAACTGATGACAAAAATGGAAGGATAAGGACATATATGGGCGAGGGTGAATTTACTGATGACCCATTCGAAATGGCTGGAGGCATTGCAACCTGTAAGATTTCAAATCTTCGAGAACTCCTGAAATATCTATGTAAGAATGGATTTGAACACCATGTAGCAATGGTTCGTTCTCATTGTGCAGATATAATAGAAGAGTCTGTAAAGACTTATCTGGGATGGGATGTGTACCATCATCAATAGTTTTATGCAAGGAGGGGAAAGATGTCTTTTCTACTAGGATTAGATGTGGGAACTACTGGATGTAAAGCGGTAATCTTTGACTCCGAAGGTAATATAAAGGGATATGGATTTCAGGAATACGAGATACTGTATCCGGGTGCTCAATGGGCAGAACAGGATGCCAGTTCTGTATGGGAAACAGTTAAAAAGGTGTTGAAGATGGCAATCTATGAGGCAGGAATAGAGGAAATTAAAGCCATAGGTGTATCTGTCCAGGGAGATGCTATAATCCCTGTCGATAAGAATATTACTCCCCTCCGTCCTGCCATTCTGGGAATGGATTACAGAAGTTTAGAAGAGGCAAGAGAATGTGCTGATCTTTTTGGAGATAGAAAGCTCTTTGAAATGACAGGGATGAAACCACACCCCATAAACTCTCTGACAAAAATCTTATGGGTCAAAAAGAATGAAAAAGACATTTACAGTAAAACCTATAAGTTTATGACTTATGGAGATTTTATTCTCACAAAGCTTGGAGCAGATCCAGCAGATCCGGTAATTGATTCTACCATGGCATCAAGAACTATGGCTTTTGACATTCAGAAAAGAGAATGGTCCAGGGAAATCCTGGAAAAGGTAGATGTGGATATAGATCTATTGTCTAGACCTGTTCCCTCAGGAAGGATGTTGGGAAAAATTCACCCTGATCTTTATAGAGAATTGGGGATTTCAAAGGAAACTGCAATAGCAACAGGTGGACATGACCAGGTCTGTGCTGCGATAGGGTCAGGTTGTATAGAAGAAGGTATGGGATTGGATTCCCACGGAACAGCTGAGGTTTTATCCACCACACTGAAAGGACCTCTCCTCAATTCTATAATGTTTGAAAGTTTCTACCCGTGTTATCTGCATGGAGTAGACGATGCATACTTTACATTTGCCCTGCTTCACATAGGTGGAATATTACTTAAATGGTATAGAGACAATTTTGCCTATGCTGAGGTGGTAGAGGCAAAATTGCAGGGAGAAGACCCCTATAATATAATAACCAGAAAGCTTAGAGAAGAGCCTTCCTCTGTTTTTGTCCTTCCTCATTTTAATGGGAGTGGTACTCCCTGGTGCGATTTGGAATCAAAAGGGGCAATATTGGGGCTCAATATGTCCACCACCCGTAACGACATAGCGAAAGCTATTATGGACTCATTAACTTATGAATTGAGAATTAATATTGAAAGAATGAAAGAGGCAGGTATAAAGATAAGAGAAATAAGAACTGTAGGAGGTGGAGCAAAATCTCCTCTCTGGCTCAAGATAAAAGCCAATATATTAGGATTTCCCATTCACACATTAAAGGTGAGAGAGGCTGCATGTTTAGGTGCAGCCATACTGGCAGGAAAGGGGACAGGGGAATTTTCTACTGTAGAGCAGGGGGTTGATGCTTCTGTCAGGATAGATAAAGAATATCTCCCTGATGATAAATTACAGGGTAGATACGAAGATAGATATAAAATATATAAGTCAATATACGAAATACTGAAGCCATTAAATCATATGATTTGAAAGGAGGTGAACCGGTATGCCCATAAATATTACCGAAGAAGCCATTGAAAAAATCCCCCATAGCTGTCTGATAAAACTTCAAGCTATCTATGATACCCTGAAGACGGCAGAGAAGAAGGCAGCAGATTTATTGATTAACGACCCGGATTTCTTCAGTTCATCAACCATTGTAGAGGCGGCTGAGAGAGCGGGATGCAGTGAGGCAACTCTAGTCAGATTGGCTAAAAAACTGGGATTCAAGGGCTATCCTGAGCTCAAAGAGAATCTGATTAACAAAGCTAAGGACAATCCTGTTCAACTCTACGAAGGTCTCACTGAACAGGATACCATAGAAAGTATAACTAAGAAAATCTTTGAATCTTCCATTCAGGCTTTGAGAGATACATTGAATATTCTTAATAAGGAAAATTACAAAAAAGCAGTAGAATGTATATGCAGAGCAAATAAGATTGTCTTCTGTGGCGTGGGTGATGCCTTCCCCGTAGCTCTGGCAGGCTGTCAGAAATTCACAAGGATAGGGTTAAACGCCTTTGTATCTTCGGACTTTGATCTTCAACTCATCTATACATCCCTTCTTTCCCCACAAGATGTGGTCATAGCTATTTCCCACTCAGGTAGAACTAAAACTATTATTGATGTGGTAAAATATGCAAAATCTGTTGGAGCAAAGGTTATAGCCATCACCAATTATCCTATTTCTCCCCTCTCCAAAAACTCTGATATAACCCTATTAACGGCGTCATTTGTGGATAACTTTAATGGGGAGGTAATCTCAAAAAGGATCAGTGAGCTCTGTATCTTAGAAAGTCTCTTTATGAATGTTCTCTGGCAGCTTAAAGATAAACTTGCTGAAAACCTGAATAAGTGCAATTTGGCGGTAGAGCTGAATAAACTATAGCGTAGCCTTTTTATATAACAGGATTTTTCCTCTTCCCGGAGATTCTCCTTATGATAAATGTAATTTGAAAAGAAGCATGGTGATGATCTTATGTAAGCGTAAAAATTCGATGGTCCTCTCTCAGACTTCATAACCCGATAAAAAAGCTATTGACCTGGAGTTAACTCCAGGTTGTACAATCTTGTTATATTAGGAACTTTAATTAATGGAGGATGTCGGGGTATTGACAGATATCCCTGAATAAGTTATGGTATAAATGCCGTAGGTTTCCGAGGAGTTTTAAGACTAACGGGGCCAAAGGACCGAAGGTAAGTAGCTTAAGCTACCAGTAAGAACTTACTGAGTAACGCCAGGTAAAACTGGATTACAAAGTAAAATTCTTAAGAGTAGATAAGCGAAAACCGGAAGGGACAGAGGTCAAGAAGTCAGAAGGATTCGTTGGGAACCTGCGGCTTTTAGTTTTTATCTGATAACTTTATAAGTAAGACCCTATGTACATTCTGACAGAATCACTCTCACCATCCCCACATCAGGATGAACCCATACACCGTAGTCGCTCTCATCACCGCTCCTTTTTCTCGTTGTAATCCAATTTCCACCAGTATCGAAGAAACCTTCTTCAACAGAGAGATAATCTATACTTCTGGACTTTATAAAATCACTGCTATAGAAGACCGATAATGGGGCTCTTAACATATCTTTTCTGCATAATAAGAGTCTGTACCCTCCACCTGACAGATAGAATTCTCTCTCTCCAGTCTGAATCAATAATCCCCTACCTCTCTCCTCTTTTATCTTGTCTCTGTGACGGAAATCAAGGGGTCCAGCACCAGGGTCAATTTGATGTGTATATGGGTCTAACTGAAAGAACCTGACGAAACCGGCATATTTCCCCAGGTCTATCCTCTGCTCGCTGGCATATTCCTCCTGGACCACAGCATGTATATTGCCTGTCCCCCGGTACCTGACAATAAGAGGGATGGCAGAGGATAACGCATTGAAACTATTCACCACAGGTCGGGCTGAAGGTTTTACCAAACCATTCTCATCCAGAATACTTTCAATGCCAAATATGTGGAATCCAATGGCGTTATAATCAGCAATAGCCCGAAACATATTTAATGAATTACTCTCATCTATAGATGATTCAGGGATAAAAAGTAGATTGTCGTCTCGATTATAGAGATTACAGAAATCACAATAGCTCTTCTGATTACGCGCGTAGATATCTGGTGCAATCAGGTCTATATTCTTTGCTGTCCACTTCCATATATCCAGGACCTTAGGGACAGCTCCTCCAGAAGGATAACCTGCTCCGGGGATATCCCAATCAGTAGATAACCACACATTCACATACGCAGGGATATCATAGATTTTCTTTCCTTCTTCTGCTATTCTGTCTATATATCTGGCGATACTCCAGGCAGTAAAGAATTCTTCAGCCTCATAGCCAAATAACTCCTGCCAGGAGCCTTTATCTTTTCCACCACTTTCCTTCCATACACTATTGATGATACTGCCGGAATTCTCCTGAATTTTTCTAACCAGATACTCAGGAACCGGGCTCTGAAATTCTCTCTCCGATTCTTCACCGTAATCTCTCTTTGCTCCACCCATGATACCGGGCTCATTCTCTACCTGAAGAGCAATAACAGTTTTTTCCTTTTCATCCACCCTCTTTATATACTCCACCAGTGCACGGAAACCCCTCATATCAGCCTCAAGATTAGCATTACAATGAGAAGAAAGAACAGAGGTAGATACCCCCTCTCTGGTGATTACACGCTTAAACCTGCCCGGATTATTCTTTATCCAGGAGGGAGTATATTTCATTGTTCCGTTCTTCCAGGTGCCAAACCAGAGAAGTATGAGTTTTAAATTGTGCTCCCTTGCACTCTCAATTATCTCTCCCACCGGAGAGAAATCAAACCTTCCCTCTTCTGGCTCTATGAGCTCCCAGTATACTGGAATCTCGGCTGTATTAGCCCTTATCTCTTCCAATGCTCTCCATCCTGTCTCTAATTCACCGGCAGTATAGGCACTGGAGTTATGCACCTGTCCACCTGATGGGAAAAATGGCTGACCATTAACAGAAAAAATCGTTCCTGTACTCATACCACATCTCCTTTCTTTTTATCATCAATTATACTCCAGTTTTCCCTCTATTTCACAGTGCAGGACTATAAGGGATGATGTCAGGTACTTGAGCATTTAAATCTTGATTTTTATTCTCAAGTCAATGGACTGCGAAAATACATGTCAGGGAAAGGGAATAAAACAGAAGTACTCCGTAGGGGCAATTCATGAATTGCCCCTACAATTTCATCTTTTATAATAATCTCCTACCTCT
>Ga0116165_1002276_pt1 | contig 13777 bp, 9 predicted proteins | sample AD_JPNMR1_MetaG_FD_89885 | JGI IMG/M metagenome (GOLD analysis project Ga0116165, IMG submission 89885) | Active sludge microbial communities of municipal wastewater-treating anaerobic digesters from Japan - AD_JPNMR1_MetaG | ecosystem: Engineered > Bioreactor > Anaerobic > Digestate | place...
CCGTTCTCCATCCTTTCCGTGCCCGGTGTTGGCCGGATGAAACGCCCGCTCCCCGTTTGGATTCAGGAAGGCGGGCAAGATGCCCGCCCCCCCAGATGCTACCCTGAACCGTGAACCCTCCCAGGCGGGCAGGATGCCCGCCCCCCGATCAGATTCACAATGACATCGCGGACGGTTATTTAGCGACCGGCCGGTTCGATGGACAACACGCGCACGTCGAGCGCGGGCAGGTTGAGCTCGATTGTTGTGCCGCCGTCGTCCGCCGCGGCCGGAAGCTGCTGACCGGTAAGCAGGTCCGAGACGGCGGGCTGACCATCCAGCCGGGCCTTCATCGTGGCCACCCCGGTTCCGTGATTCATCGCGATGAGCAGCCGTCGCCCATCTCGCCCTTCCAGCACACGGGCCTCCAGCCACGCCTCCGGCGGCTGGTAATCAATGCGCACCGCCTCCCGGACGCCCGCCGCGCGGGCAAAACCGGTCAGCAGCCTGCCGATGTGGGGGGCGTGCGAGCTGTCGTAATGATGGAACAGGAGCGTGCCAACGTACAGTGTGCGTCCCCGGCCATACTCACCCGTGATCAAACCCGGGCTGCCGTCGGCGAACTTTGCGACCACGCGCCCACCCTCGAGGACCTGCAGCTTTTCCTGATAGCGATGCACCGGCAGCTCGGCGCCGGCCGGCAGGGACACAAACTCCTCCACCAGTTTCAGCGCGCCCCCGGCGTGCGGATTGACCTCCATTTCCCGGCAGTGGAAGACCTCGTCCAGCCCTGCGCCGGGCACCGTCTCGTAGACGAAGGTGCGTTCATCCTTGAGCCCGCACCACAATGCGCCGGCAAGCCACCCGCCCTGGCGGACAAATTCGGCCAGTTTCGCCCCCTCCTCGCGCGTGAGCATGTACGCGAATGGAAGATAAACCACCTTGTACCGGCCCAGATCGCCGCTGAGGATGTGTTCCGGCGTGATAAAGTCCACGGGGATGTTGGCACGGTAGAAAGCCCGATACGCTCCCCGCACGCTGTTGGTATAAAGTCCCGAGTTCTGCTCGCCGGCAGCCTGAAGGAAGGCCCGTGGATCGTGCAGGATGGCAACCTGGGCCTGGACCGGCCGGCTCTCCAGCAAGCGGGCGGCATGTTTCTGGAAGTCGGCACAAACCTGACCGGCCGCGCGGGCCCGGTCGGTCAGGCTGCCATCGTAGTTGACCAGCCCGAAGCCGGAGGCCTCGATGCCGGTTGTCTCCGGCCGCCAGTTCCAGTAGAAGATGCCGCTGATGCCGTGGGCCACCGCCTGCCAGTTCCACAGGCGGATATCCGCCGGCGTCGGGTTACGTGAGCGGTAGTTGAGCCCGTAGATGCTCGGCCCGCCTTGCAGCTCCTCGATCCACATGGGTTTGTCGCCCGCCGCGGATTTGAGGCCGTCGAACATCATGGCCCCGTACAGCGGTTCATACTTGCCAAAACTCCGCTCCAGCCAGAAGGGGAAGAACGACAGGCCCAGCACGTCGAAATGCCGGCCCATCTGGTACTCGTCCGTACAGGCATACAGATAACTCCAGCCCCAGCCGCCGAAGTGGCAGGTGATCGGATGGTGCGGATCCGCCTTGCGGGCCGCGTCGGCCTTGATCCGCTGGAAGTCGGCCGTGTTCCACAGCATGAACTGCCGCCAGTCCTGCCAGAAGATCTGGGCGCGCTCGAAGCTGCCGACGCGCACCGGCTCGACGTCCTGCCAATCGCGGTGATACGTGGCCCACACCTCATTGAGTTTCTGAATGGTCCCGTACTTGCGTTGGAGCCACTCACGATACCGCGCGACGGTGTGCGGGCAGTAGCAATACAGCCGGGCATCCCAGGGCTTATCCACCGGCCCAAGTGACGTGACCCAGATGCCGGCCTCGGCACCAAGGTCCCAGGCCAGGACGGAGGGGCGATCCCGGTAGCGTTCCACCACGCGGGTCACGAACCGCTCGATGGCGGTCCGCACCTCCGGGTGATCCCAGCAGGCCGGGCCGGGCTTGTAGCCGTCGGCAGCCTCCCACTGGCTGTTGGCGTGTACCTTGGCGACCCACTCCGGCTGCAGCTCCGGCCAGGGCCACAGCAGCACCTTCAGGCCGTGCTTCTCCACCAGCTCCATGAGCTTGTCGAGCCGGCGGAAGTCATACTCGCCGGGCGCCACCTCGATGTCATACCAGTCCACGTGGGCAGCCAGCGTGTTAAAGCCGACCTCCTTCATGCGGGCCAGATCCTTGTCCATGTACGCAGCCCACTCATCGATGGGCGGCAGGTAGTGCTGCCAGTGCGAGATGGTGCTCATGTGCATCGCGCCATAGGGAAAGAAGGCCGGCGGATCACCGCCGGCCGGGCGCGGGGCGGGTTGGGCGGCGACGGAGCAGACGAGGAACAACCCTGCGGCGCTGGCCACAAGAGCAGGAATTACGAAAGAGCGAAAACAGGAAAAGAAACCCATCGATGCACCTCGGATCAGGAGCGCGGGCCTGGCGATTACCACGGCCCTTCCAATTTTTCACGAGAGCTGCCAGAATACCCGTGGATGGCCTGAACTGAAAGACCACCAACAAGGAGAAACCCATGACGCGAGTTCCCCTCTTCCTGTCGATCGCCGTGAGCGCCGCCCTGGTGACAACTCTGACCGGCTCGACCCGTGCGGACGATGTCCGCCGGCTGCCGGTCTCGGAATACCGTGACAAGATGAAAGCCGGCTGGCTGGGCCAGATGGCCGGCGTGGCCTGGGGCGCCCCCACCGAGTTCAAATGGACCGGCGCGGTCATTCCCAAGGACAAAATGCCGGCCTGGAAGCCGGAGATGATCAACGGGAGCTTCCGGCAGGACGACCTCTACGTGGACATGACTTTTCTGCGCACGCTGGAGGAACACGGCCTGGACGTCTCCATCCGCCAGGCGGGCATTGACTTCGCCAACAGCGGTTACCCGCTCTGGCACGCCAACAAGGCCGGACGGGATGCGCTGCGCAGCGGCATCGCCCCGCCGGATTCCGGCCATCCGCAATTCAACAAGCATGCCGACGACATTGACTACCAGATCGAGGCCGACTTCGCCGGGCTGGTCTCACCGGGTTTGCCGAACACCGCCATTGCCCTCGGCGAAAAGTTCGGCCGGCTGATGAACTACGGCGACGGCCTGTACGGCGGACAGTTCGTGGCGGGCATGTACACCGAGGCGTTCTTCGAGAAAAATCCCGAAAAGATCGTGCGGGCCGGGCTGGCCTGCATTCCGGAAGGCAGCCAGTACGCCGAATGCATTCGCGATGTGATCACCTGGTATCAGGAAAACCCCTCGGACTGGGGCAAGACCTGGCAAAAGATCGAGGACAAATACAACCGCAACCCCGATTACCGCAAGGCCTCCTGCGAAGGCCTCAAGCAAGGATCGCTGTTTAATATTGACGCCAAAATCAACGGCGCCTACATCGCGCTGGGGCTCTTGTATGGGCGAGGGGATATTGACCGGTCCATCAGGATCTCCTGCCGGGCCGGCCAGGACTCGGACTGCAACCCCTCCAACGTGGCCGGCGTCCTGTTCACCACGCTGGGATTCTCCCGGGTGCCCGACAAGTTCAAGGAAAAACTCGATGAAAGCCAATACTGGAGCCACACCAGTTACAACTTCCCGAAACTGATCGCGGCCTGCGAGAAGGTCGCCCGCGAGGCGGTGGTCAAATCCGGCGGGCGCATCGAGAAAGATGCCAGCGGCGAGGAAATCTTCGTGCTGCCCGTGCAGCAGCCCAAGCCGAGCAAGTTGGAACAGTGCTGGGCCCCGGGGCCGATCGCCAATAGCCGGTTTACCCCCGAGGAGATGGCCAAGATCAAGCCGCCCACGGAAGAGCCGCCGAAGTAGCCGTAAGAGAAGGTGGGGTGGCGACCGGGCTCCGTACCGGCCGTTTCGCTCATCATCCGTTTTCCGTAGCGGCCGGGCTCCGTACCGGCCGCTTTTCTCATGAGTACAGCCAACACCCGGCTTTCGCCGTTTACCCGGCGCAGCCGCCAGGACTCTGCGCCGTGGCGCCAGTGCCCTTTCCAGGCCAAGAGTGTCGCGCTTTGCCCCTTGAGGCGGACAGGATGTCCGCCCTCCAGACGCACTGAGGCCGGCCGGATGCCCGCCCCCGACAGCGCTGCCCGTCCCGGCGATCTATGAATGGCCTCGGTCCGTTCGTACCTTCGCGATCGGTTGATGGTCAAGCGTCGTAGTCGCGGGCCGGCCGGGATCGCAGACTGTTGGCCTCGTCATCGTTCACGAAGGCCTCTTTGGCCGGGTCGAAGGTTAGCTTTCGATTCAAGATCCACGACAACGCGGCCGCGTGGCAGGCGATGTGCGAGTGACGCATGACCTGCGGATTCGCGGCGGTTTGGCTCCGCGAGCGCATGCAATCGAAGAAATTCCGCGCATGGGCGGAGACGTCCAGCCCTGCGACGGTCTCGAACTGCTTCAGCTCGCTCTTGAGCGAGGCCGGATGCACTTCGATCTCGCCGCTGTCGCCCGTTTCCACCCACCCCTCGTCGCCCACGAAGCGCACCGGGCAGGTGCCCAGGCGCTGAATCCACCCGGGACGTTCGCCGAACGGGGTCTTGAGGAAATCGAGCACCAGTTTCACGCCGTTGGCATACCGGCAGGTGATCTTGTCGCTCGAAGGCTCGTACTCAACGGGCATGGTGTCGTCGGCGTCGTTGGCCCACTGGCAGAGATCGACGGTGTGCGCGCCCCAGTCCAGCAGGCGGGCGCCCGAATCGAAGTCCCAGTATCCGCGCCAACGGCCGGCCACGTACTTGCTGTTGTACGGCCGCCAGGGGGCGGGGCCCAGCCAGAGATTCCAGTCGCAGACGTCGCGAGAGGGCGTAGGCTCGCCGGGCAACCAGTCATTGGCCAACTGCGGCATGTAGACCGAGGCGTAGAGCGTGTGGATTTTGCCCAGCTTGCCGCTGCGGGCCAACTGCACCGCCTGCTGGAAATTCGGCACGCTGCGGCGCTGCGTGCCGGCCTGAAAGACGCGCTTGGTGGCCTTCATCACGTCGGCCAGTTCCTGGCACCAGGCGATGGTCAGGCCGCAGGGCTTCTCGCTGTAGACGTCTTTGCCCGCTTTGGCCGCGAGAATCGAGGCCGGGGCGTGCCAACGGTCGCCGGTCGCGATCAGGACCGCGTCGATGTCCTTGCGGGCCAGGAGCTCGCGGAAATCGCGGTAGAGAACGCAATCCTTGTTGCCGTAGTGCTCATCGACCAGGGCCTTGCCCGCCTCGCGCCGGCTGGCCTGCACGTCGGCGATGGCCACGCACCGGACGTCAGGCATGGCCAGCATGGCCTTCAAATCGTACCTGCACCGCGACCCGATGCCGATCACGCCCAGGGTGATGCGTTCGCTCGCGGCCACGGCCCCGCCAAGCCCCAGCGCGGAAGCTGAGACCATCCAGGGCAAGGGCACGGCGGCACCGGTGGCGAGTGATTGCTTCAGAAAGCTGCGACGGCTCGAAAGGGGCTGTGCGGCCTGCTTGCTCATATTGTCCTCTCCTGTTCGTTTACGGCACCGGCATGAGCGGGCCTGTCCTCGCCGCCGGGCGGGCGTCATTGTACCGCGCCACCCTCCATACGGCAGCATGCCCGCGGGCCTTGCGGCATTTCCGCACCAGCATCCAAGCCGCTCCGCTTCGCCCCTCTAGCCCCTGCTCTGTCTTCTTCGTATATTGTCCGCGCGAGAAGGGCCGACGCACGGCGCGGCGCCGCGCGCCCTTCACTCGCGATCCCCGGTCTGTAAGGAGGACACATGAACGCTTTCACTCCGGCGATGGTCATGTCCCTGGCGGCGTTGCTGATCGGCCTTCAGGCCGCCGACGCTCAGGCTCAGGACGCACCCGGCAGCTTCAACGGCCTGCATATGAACATGGGCAATCTCTCCCGGCTGTCCAACGCCAAGAGCCGCTCCATCTCGGCCGAAAACTTCACCGGCGAAAAAGGCAAGGGCGGCATGTCCACCACCGGCCATGCCGCGAAAGGCGCGGCCCGCGACCTGGGCCTGGGCTGGAAAGTGTCCCCCTATATTCGCGTGAAACCGGGCGAGACCTTCACACTGGGCGAGATCCATGGTTCCGGTGCGATCCAGCACATCTGGCTGACCCCCACCGGCCACTGGCGTTACTGGATCCTGCGCATGTACTGGGATGGCGAGGAGAACCCCTCGGTTGAATGCCCGGTCGGCGATTTCTTCGCCTGCGGGTGGGGCAAGTACGCCCAGGTGTCCAGCCTGGCCGTGTGCGTCAACCCCGGCAGCGCGTTCAACTGCTACTGGCCCATGCCGTTCCGCAAGTCGGCCAAGATCACCATCGAGAATCTTTCGCAGAACGAAGAGGTCCTCTATTACCAGATTGACTACACCTTGACCGACGTCCCCGCGGACGAGGCCTACTTCCACGCCCAGTTCCGCCGGGTCAATCCCCTGCCCTACAAGCAGGTCTACACCATCCTGGATGGCGTGAAGGGCAAGGGCCACTACGTGGGCACCTACATGGCTTGGGGCGTAAACAACAACGGATGGTGGGGCGAAGGTGAAATCAAATTCTACATCGACGGCGATATCCCCGAAGGCGTGAGCACGCACGAGGGCGTCGCCGAGCACGGCGGCAAGTACTTCCCCACCATCTGCGGTACCGGCACCGAGGACTACTTCTGCGGGTCGTACAATTTCGAGAACAAGGAAACCCGCCAATACCAGGAGTTCACCACGCCATACGCCGGCATGCCGCAGGTCATTCGCCCGGACGGGCTGTACCAGTCGCAGCAGCGGTTCGGGCTGTATCGCTGGCACATTATGGACCCGATCCGGTTCGATGAGGATCTGCGCGTGACCATCCAGGCCATCGGTTGGCGCAGCGGCGGGCGCTATCTGCCGTTGCAGGATGACATCGCCTCAACGGCCTTCTGGTATCAGACCGAGCCGCACCAGAAGTTCCCTCCACTGCCGGATCGGGACAGCCTGGAAATCCAGTGACCTGACGGCCGGCGGCCCGGCGCCTGGCAAAAGGCGACTCGCCCCAAGCCTGGCGCGGGCCGGAAGGTTTCACCTGCCGGGGCGCGGTCGGTGTATCGGGTGGCGGCCGCCTGGGGGTCGCCTGGCCCGACCTCCGGCCTCGCCCCGCCTGCTCCTGGATGCAGCCCGTGACCTTCTCATACGGATCCCCAATGAATCTTGCGCGTTGGACGCCCCACCTCTTCACCTCTTCAGCGGTGAGGGCGCAAAGATTCAAACGATCAGCAGCGTGGAGACCAACAACCAGGCGGGTCAACGCGGACTCGAGCTCCTGATCATGGCGGCTCATGGCCCCCCGCCGCCGGACTATTGAGGAGCTCCGACAGGCCGAAGCCTGTTAATCGTCGGGATCCTCCTCCTCTTCAGTCAGGTCGGAGAATTCCTCGTCGCTGACGGGTCGAAACTCCACCTCGACGTCATCCGTCTCCTCCTCCCACAGGCCGCCCAGACCGTCGGGCTCACCGAAAACGTCCGCCTCGGAATCATCGCGATCGTCGGGCCAGATCTTGTCGGCCATAGGTCTGCCTCCTGCCTGAAGAAAGGGAATTCAATGGAACCGATTGGTCGCGCCGTGTCCGCTTGATCGGGTGCACCGCCGCTGTACGGGCCTTCGCGTCGGTCCCCCTGCATTCGGCAGTCCGTCAGCCACCGAGGGGCCGTTCACGTCATTTCGGCAGCGACGGGCACGTTCAGCACTGCTCAGAAGCAGTCACTCGCCCTTCCGGGACAGGGTGTTGACGGACACAGGAAACTGTATCTATCCCGCCATCGTAAAGTCAAACCCGCGACGGGTGGATGAAATTAGTCTCACTCGCGATACAATCTGGGACTTTTCCGCAACCATCCCGCCGCCTGGCGAAGTTCGGAACGACGCCGGCCCGCGCGGGTCTTGATATGTGCAAGAGGAGAAGGCGTGTTGGACGACAGTGAACGTCTGGTATCGGCCACGTGCCGTACCTGTGGGAAGCAATTAACCGCCGGCGAGTTCAGGTCGTGTCGCGGAATCGGCCACTATTGCGCCGCACACCTGCCGGTCTCAACGCAACAGTCGCGTCCGGCATCCTCCCGCCGCTCTACGGCTCCCCGGTCGGCAGCCGACCAGGGGCGACGCAACCGCCGGTTCACCGAATCCGGCGGCGTGGAATACCCCTGCAAGGCCCAGTTCGCTTCCGATGGTGCGATTCGCCGGGGCAGGCTGACGACCGAGCATGCCGCCTCAACGGAAGGCAACGCCGTTTTCGTCATCGACGACATCCCCTACAGTTCAACCGAGATCGTCACGCTGTTCATTCGCGACCCTGACGGCCGGCGGCTGGCTATACGCAGCGGATTCAACTGTCACGATTGATGCGCCGGCAAGCGGCAGGTGAACAAGCAAGAACGCCCGGGAAATGGCGAGCGCGGCTCCGCCACGCCCTCGCTCCCTGCCCTCAACTCTCTCTAGGATAGACGCTTACGGATTACCCCCCGTCGGCTTGGGCTTCGACAGGGCTCATGGAAGCGGCTGCGACGGTTTTCTCCACGCGATCGTCGCGAACTCGCAGGCCCGAAACCAGATCGGTGTCCCAGGTGAGACAATACTCACTGGCCCGATCAGTGAGGACTTCGAGCTCATAACGGCCGGGAGCCAGCCCGCGCAGGTAAATGTGCTCGACGTTGTCCACTCGCGAGATGCTGGCGTCAACCAGTGCCTGGCGCGTTGAGCCGTTGACGGCATACAGCCGCAGATCGATGTTCGGGAGGACGGACGAGAACCTCAACGGCAGAGAACTCGCGACTTCCACCCGGCGGTTCCAGACGGCCAGGATCGATATCTGTCGGGCCTGGCAGCCACGCGGGATCTCGAAGTAATATCGACGACTTCCGCCGGCCGGCAACGCCTCATAGTCCCAGCCGGTCAACGGCACGGTACCGGACTCACTGGCGTTACACTCGCCGGCCGCAAGGATACGGTAGCTGTTATCGATGTTCAGCTCGCCAGCCCCGTAGCGATAATCCAGCGGAACGGAGCCATCGGTGCAGGGACAGGCAAAGCCTTTGCGCCAGTCGGGCCACTCGTCCTTGGTCGCCCCGCCCATCAGGAGGGCTTTGACCAGCAAGGTCCGCGCGGGGCGCTGCTGCAGGACGGGCAGGTCGGCGAGCGCTTTCATCGCTTCGCAGCCCTCGAGTAACAGTGCGCCGGAGGCCGCTACTACCGGCGTCGCCCAACTCGTGGCGCTCAGGGGAGCGACCAGGTCGGGCTTCACCCGTCCGCCGCCGTCGATGGTGGTCGCTCCGCGGCTGGCATTGGCATTGGTCAGGCCGACGCTGACCACGTTATACGCACTGCACACCAGCCGGGGAACAGCCGTGTCAGAGCCGTTGTTCAACCCCGCCGCCACCAGCACGCCATCGCGCTGGACCATGTAGTCCACGCGCCGCAGGGCGTCGGTGTCCATAGCCACGGAGCCCAGCGTTCCCACCCAACTGTGATTCTGGACGCGGTCGGTCTCGAACACCGGTTCGGCGTTCGAACTGACCCGCAGGATCTGGTTCACCCAGGCGTTGGCTTCGTAGATGTTGGCCGAACGAATGCCGCACGCCGGGCTGCTGCCCACTCCAAAGTAATGTTGCCCCACGATAGTGGCGTGAGAGGAAAACCCGCCCCTGCCGCTGCGAACGTTGATCGAGCGGCCAGCGAAGTAGGCGTTGCGGCGATCGGGAATGTAATCGCCGTCATCCACGGACATCTCGACCTGGCTGACGCCGATGCTCTCGCCGGTGGGCATGGATTCGCCCAGCCGGGCCTGAAGCCGAGCCAGGCCGATCTCTTCGCGCCAGCCGGCTAGAACCGGGCTCGACAGGCTGGCCATGATGACAATGGCGAGAACCAGGCAGACAACGGTCAGGGGAGATAACCGGCGGCAGGATCGGGTGCGGCCAAGGAGGGCGTCAGCAGCATGAAGCCTATGGTCCATCAGGAACTGTCCCTGGAGTCCTGCCGGGTCAGTCTTCGTCACCTGCCGCATACCGGGGCGGCGACAATTTCAGCCTGATCACGCGCGGGCAGAATCCCCTCTCGCATCCACCTCGAAACCGCGCGTGGGGCACTTCAGCAATCCAGCCAAAGCCCCCGGAAGCCGCTGACCTCCTCTTCAACTGGCGTAAATATATGGCGTTATAAAACGTTAACCAAGGAGGGCAAATACCCCAATGGCTGTGATTCATCACAAAGCCGGACAGCAATATTATATCTGATAATGATCGACCGGGGCCGAGCGACTCTAACGCCTGTCTGATTCTTTTCCGGTCCTTTTGCTCCAATATCGGGCATCTACTCTAATCCTAGCTGCTGGTCTGACTTCGAGTTACGCCTAGAATGCCCTTATGCGGACCCGATCAGAGGCACGCAACTCAGGAAGATTCGCAACCTGCCACAGCCCGGCGGTTATAACGAAATAAGCGGGAGGGTCACGGTCCGCGCCCACGGTGCGGACACAGCCCGACAAAAACGCAGGAGCTCCGACCCAATCAATGACAATTCGGAGCTGGAGAACCAAGTTGTGAGTGTTGGGGAAATCCTCTTAGAGCGTGGCAAGATCAAACCCGAGCATCTTCAGGCCGCCCTGGCGGCGAAGAAGAGCTCAAACGAGCGCATCGACCGCATTCTCGTGCGCATGGGCCTGGTGGATGAAAAAGATGTGCTCGAGATCTGGGGCGAGCAGATGAGCATCGACGTGATCGATCTGAGCCAGGTTCAGATCGATCCCGAGCTGTTCAAGCTGATGCCCCAGCGTCTGATACACAAGAAGGGTCTGCTGCCGGTGGACAGGGTGAATGGCACCCTGCGCGTGGCCAGCGCTGACCCGTACGACATCAGCGCTTTCGACGAGCTGCGCATGGTCACCGGCCTGCGCATCGAGCCGGTGCTGGCCAGCGAGTCCGAAATCCAGCGTTTGATCCGCCAGCATTTCGGAGTGGGCAGTTCCACCGTCGATGAAATGACCGAGGAGGAGTCCGACAGCGGCAGCGTCGAGCTGCTCAGCGACTCGGTGGACGAGAACGGCGATCCCATCGAGCTGGCCCAGGAGGCCACCGTCGTCAAGCTGGTCAACGAAATCCTCCAGGAGGCCCTTCGCGACAAGGCCAGCGACATCCACATCGAGCCCTACGAGGACGACCTCAAGATCCGTTACCGCATCGACGGCGTGCTCCAGCAGACGCCCGTGCCCCCGCAGATCCGGCGCTTCCAGGCGGCCATCATCAGCCGCATCAAGATCATGAGCAATCTCAACATCGCCGAGAAGCGCCTGCCGCAGGACGGCGGTTTCAAGGCCCGCATCCACGGCCGGGAGGTTGACTTCCGTGTGTCGGTCATCCCGACCGGCTTCGGCGAGGCGGTCGTGCTGCGTATTCTGGACCGGCAGTCCATCAACCTGTCGCTCCAGCAGCTCGGCATGGACAACGAGGTGCTCGAAAACTTCCAAGCCCTGATTAACCGCCCGCACGGCATCGTGCTCGTTACCGGTCCGACCGGAAGCGGTAAGACCACCACGCTGTACGCCGCCTTGCACACCATCGTGTCCGACGAGATCAAGATCCTCACCATCGAGGACCCGATCGAATATTACCTGCCGGGCATCAACCAGGTGCAGGTCAGCGAGAAGATCGGCCTGGACTTCGCCCGGGCCCTGCGTGCGTTCCTGCGTCACGACCCCGACGTCATCCTGGTCGGCGAAATTCGTGACCGCGAGACGGCCGAGGTGGCGATCAACGCCTCTCTGACCGGCCACCTGGTATTCAGCACCCTGCACACCAACGATTCGTGCACGGCCAACACGCGTCTGCTGGACATGGGCGTCGAGCCGTTCCTTGTCTCCAGCTCGCTGGATGGCGTGCTGGCCCAGCGTCTGGTCCGCAAGATCTGTCCGCATTGCAAGGAGGCCTATGAGCCCGATCTGGCCGCTCTGCCCAAGGACTTGGTGCTCGAACCAGGACAACTCCTCTACCGGGGCCGCGGCTGCCGCGAGTGCCGCAACATCGGCTACCGTGGCCGGCTGGGCATCTTCGAGCTGCTCATGATCGACGACGAGCTGCGCGAGATGATCGTTCAGCGGGCCTCGGCCGGACGCATTCAGCAGGTGGCCCTCAAGCACGGCCTCAAGCTGCTCCGCGAGGACGGCTGGGGCAAGGTTCGGGCCGGCCTGACCACGCCGGAGGAAGTGCTCCGGGCCACGAAGGTGTAGCGAGTTGCGGACCTCGGAGTGCGGATTTCAGATTGAGTCAATATGACAGCATCTGCAGCGGCCGGCATCTCTGCCGGCCGTTCCTGCATATGGAATCCAAACAGTCAGCCAGCCCAGCCTCCGGCCGGGCGCCCGGACCACCGATACGTTCGGTCGGAAACGGTCGATTCTCTATTCGCCGCCTTCAATCAACGGCGCATCCTTGCCCCACCTGATTTTCACCTTCGACAGAAACCACGACTTGCCATGGTCGTTGTTACCCTGGAAGAAGAGGTAAGTGGTGCCATCCTCGTCCGTGAACGCGTATGGATGTCCGGACTCACTCGAATTCCATTGCCCGCTCTCGCCGTTGGGCATGAAGGGATGGGAGAAACGCCGCTTCCACAAGACTCCGTCTGAACTGACCGCGCAGCCGATCTGCTGAGGCTCATTGTTGTAGCCTCCGGCATAAAACATCCAGAGCTTGCCCCCGTGCTTGCACAAGGCCGGGGCCTCAATGCAGTTCTTCTCCCAGGGCAACTCCGGCTTGAGAATCGGACCGTCAGAGTTGAGCTGCTTCCATTGCCCGCGCGTGAAGTCCGAGTCAATTGGAGCGGCGGCCACCCCCAGCATCTGGACTTTCATGCTCGGGTCGCGAGTTGCGTAGAAAAGCAGCAGCTTACCTTCATGCTCAACGACGTCCGCGTCGATCGCCCGCCCGACGGTCCAGTGTCCGGAGGGTCTGAAGATCGGATTCGTGGGATTCCTGGTGAAGTTGAGCCCATCATCCGACCATGCATGACAAATGGCGTCGTTCTTTCCGTTGCCGTAAGTCTGATAGAAGAGGTGAACGCGTCCCTTGAGGACAATGGCCCCGGGAGCGCAGAATCCTTTCTTCTCGCATTCCTGAGCGATCTTCAGTTCTCCGGCCTTCTTCCAGACAACGAGGTCTTTGCTCGTCGCTATGCCGATACGCCATCCTTCGACGGTCTTGCCCGGCGGAACGGAATAGTACAGGAAGTACTGATCTTTGAACCGGACAACGGCGGGATCTTTCGCAAAAGGTCGTCCTCTCGATGTATCGGCAAACATCATCACGCCGTTCTTCACGAACGCCTCAACATTGACCTCCTGCCGGTCTGCTCCCACCGGACTGATGATAAGACCCAATAGTACCGCGCCTATGCTTCTCATCACGCAACTCCCTTTCGATCTCCCTGCCTTCCCGGCTTGTCACGGCAATGCTTACTCAACACTCTGTGTCTGCGCGCGTCCGTGGGTTGCAGGAGCGGTACGGATGATCCCGGCAACCGCTCGGCGATGATGCGATTGCCCTCGCTGGTGTAGTGATATTCGTCCAGGTAGGCGTCGCCGTTGAAGTTCGCGAAGACGTCGGTCAAATCCACGACCACGGCGCCGGGCACGTCCAGTCGGGTGAGGGCTTCCTGCATCCGGGGCCAGAAAGTACGGAAATGCGGCGATGCCTCGCCCCACATACTGACTTTCTTTTCCTCGGTCTGCGTCAGC
>Ga0116165_1002278_pt1 | contig 13774 bp, 13 predicted proteins | sample AD_JPNMR1_MetaG_FD_89885 | JGI IMG/M metagenome (GOLD analysis project Ga0116165, IMG submission 89885) | Active sludge microbial communities of municipal wastewater-treating anaerobic digesters from Japan - AD_JPNMR1_MetaG | ecosystem: Engineered > Bioreactor > Anaerobic > Digestate | place...
CGGGCTGGCCAGCGCGATCTCCGGCACGCTGGCCTCGTACTCGCCGTACCTGCACAACATGAGCACCGGCGCGGCGATCGTGCTGACGGCGGCCCTGCTCTTCGCCCTGAGCTTTGTCGCCCGAAAGGCATAATAGGCGACTCCGAAACATTCTCTCCCTATTAACAGCTCCATTAATCCATAATGAAGATGTTGTTAATCTGCAGCCAGTGCCATCGCCAACGATCACCATGGCGTGCAAAAGCCCGTGTCAGCCCCACGGCGAGGATCACGTCAGCACCAGAATCAATCCTCTCGATCCAAGAGGCCAAGAGGGACGTATTAGGCGTCGTGTGATCATCCCGCACGAGCCGAATATCGGTTACTGAAAGATCACAGTAGGACACACCGTCATGCAAGTGCATTCTGATCTTACCGTCCCGGAGAAACAGCACAGGTCTTGTTCGTGGTGAGAGGATGCCAAGCGAAGCATGACCTGTTCCAGGCATGACCACGCGCGACCACTTCGATTTCAATAGCGAGTCGCCAAAGATATCCCTGAGGTTGCCTTTGGCAACGGCGCGCAACACCTCGCGAAACTCTGCCTCGCTAAGTGCGCCAACATATCTTACCTTCTTTGGATTAAAGCAAAAGTCCTCGACCTCGGGTGGTTTACCGACATACTGAACGCGTCCAAGCTCCACAACCGCACCGAGGTGAAACAAGCCACCTCTTCCCTTAAGACATTGTCTTGTCAATTGGTGAGAAGGAGGCGTCACTGGCCGAACGTGGTGACCAGTCTTCCAGTCGAGCCCGGCAACACAAATACGATTTCCTTTCATGCGGGTAAGATGGGTCACGATGATGCGCATAGACCCCTCGCTTTCAGGTGTGACTTCCCCCCGCTCGTGGCACACCCACTGTTAGGAACCTACGCCTACAATGCCTCGCCTTCCATGTACATTTGCCACTGGCTACGAATTTAGGACCTGCAACTCCCGATCACGGTACCGCGGCCGTTCGAGCCCCACACCCATGACTAGCTTAACCCTAGCAGCGATTTTCTGCAAGTGTCCCTGCCACCCACCGGAACTCTTGCAGCTGGCTTCCGCCAACTGGAATTCATCCGTTGAGAACCTGAGGCGAAATCGGCCGTCTGACAACCTAGTCTGCTCACATTGCACACGATCAATGCGAAGCTCAGGTAGGGTCACCGGAAAAGAGAAGGCTGGCTAAATGCCACCACCCGTTACAGAGTACCACTTTCCCCTCGAAGCTATGTACAAAGTCTGCTCGCGAGCCCCTGACGCGGAGTGGAGCCCGCGGTTGGCAGGCCATCTCCGCTGCGCATCCGGCCTAACCGCCGTACCCGCGCAGCGTTGAACTCACTATCTTCGACTTCAAGGGTGCAGTCGCCAGAAACCACTTGATGCGCCCGGAACAGGTCGCTTCGTGAAAGCAGTAAGTTCACTGCGATGGGTCGCGCATCAGCAACTAGCCGGACGTGCGCTTCGCTCTCCTATTCGACAGCGGTTATGCAAATGTAGCCCGTCACCATGCGGGTCATGTGGTTCACCACGTTCCGCACACACCCACTCCGCCTGCGCCGTATGACTCAAAGATGCACGATCCGGGTCTCTCCCCACTTCTCGGCCAGATACTCCGCCACTAACCGCCGATGGCAATGCTCTGGCGTCGGCTCGCTGCATAAGAGCACTGTCGGCACCTCAAAGCTCGCGCGATCCACGTATTCCTCAACCTGCCGTTCTTTCATCAGCGCAAGAAATCTCTGCTCGTACTCCGCCCAACTGCCTTTCCCTTTTTTGAACGTCGTCAGGATGTCCTCCGTGGGGGCTAGCAACGGCTCGTGCTCGTATTCCATTCCGCAGATCACGCGCAGGAAATACTGGAGATCATCGCGTTTGGTGAACCCGGCGAGCTGCGAGGAGTTGTTCAGGCGGACGTCCAGAAGTCGGCGGACGCCGGCCTGCTTGAGGCTTTCGAAGAAGCACTCGGCCGTCTTTTGGGTGAAACCGATCGTGTAGATTTCCATTCCGTGTCCCCTTCCGGCTCAGGGAACAGGCTCAATTGCCCGTCTCCGCGCCGCTCTTCCCCCGTCAGCTCCTCCTCCGTCTGAATTCGTCCGTCGCCCCGGATGTGGTCTACACCGATGCCCTCCCGAACAAGCACCCGTCCCACCAACAGGCGGCGATGACACTCGGTCGGATCCTCTTCGCTGCACATGATCGCCAGACGCATTCTTCCCACCGCGTTCTCGAGCCGGCGGATGCCCAGCAGAAACTCTGGACGACGAGCGGCCTTATCATACAAGACATATCCCTGGTCGTCGTAGAATTCGTCTCCAGGCGGCCGGCCACCCAACTCGTGGCCCAGAAAGGCATACTTGATCCCCGCGGCTTCCAGAGCGGGCTTCAGCAACAGGCTGTCGAAGTGAGTGGCGTATTGTGAAGAGGGATGGGAGCGCACATCCACCACGGCCTCAACTGCGTGTTGCTTCAAGAGGCCAATGAAATGCTCCAACTCGTGATTGGAATGCCCAATGGTGAACAACCGCCCGCTCACGGCTATTCAACTCCTTTAATACCATACAAAAGGCGAACGCTGACATTGTACTTCCCCCACACCCGCCCGTCAAAACACGCGGATCACTTTCAACTGAACCGACCGGCGTTCAGCCAACATTTATGGGCGAAGAGCCGGACAACCGCGAACTTGCTCCACTTTGGCACTTTATCACGTTCATACGTTCTCGTCCCCCCGCACTCTCACGTTCACCACAAGGACCAACTGCCGATCCCCCAATAAACAGGCCCCGGAAAGGCGAAGTGGGGCTCATCACGCCGATCCGGGGCTGGAACCGAACCCGAAGGGGTCCCTCACTACCGTGCAACCTCCACCCGCTGCGGCCTTGACGTCTACTCTTCGCCCGACGTCGCCGCTGCCACGCCGGCCGGCTCGGAACGAACCGCCAGCCAGTCACATACCGACGGCCATAGCTCCTTCTGGGCTCGCGAGCCCACGGCCAGGCCGATGTGGCCGGCCCGGAAGGTGATCGCCTTGCGATCCTGCGAGCCGACCAGATCGTTGAACGGCAGGCTCTGCCCACAAGGAACCAGGTCGTCCCTCTCCGCCATCAGGTTCAGTACCGGGCAGACGATGTTCTTGAGGTTCACGATGCGCCGTCCCACCGGCATCTGCCCCTTGACCAGGAGGTTCTGCTGGTAGAGATACTTCGTAAACTGTCGATACACCTCGCCCGGAACAGGAATATTGTCGTTCAGCCACGTTTCCATCGCGAAGAAGTCATCGATGTAACTCTCGTCATCAAGGCGCTCGAAGAAGTTGATCGGTTTCTCGATGAGGTTCTGGATCGGCTTGAGCAGCAGGAAAGTGGCCTGGAGAAATTCGGCCGGGCAGTTTCCGTACGTGTCCACAAAGCGATCCACATCGAAGTACTTCTGGTCCGTCCAGACATTCAGAAGGCCTTCGCGCCCTTCAAAGTCGATTCCGGCCGCCATGAGGATCAGGTTCCTGACCCGATCCGGATAGAGCGACGTGAACATCGCGCTCATGGCCCCGCCCATGCAGTACCCCAGGATGCTGACCTGCTCGGATTCGGTGCGCTGGCGGATGTGGTCCACGACGTTGAGCATGTAGCCGTCGATGTAGTCTTCAAGCCCCAGGTGACGATCGGCGTAAGTGGGCACCCCCCAGTCGATGAGGTAGGTGTCGAACCCGCGCTTGACGAAATGTTCGACCACGCTCTTGCCGGGCTTGAGATCGAGGATGTACGGCCGGTTCACCAGCGCGAACACGAACACCAGCGGCGTGGCGTAATGAGGTTCCGAGTCGCTCAGATAGTGCAGCACCTTGAGGTTGTCCTCTTCGTAGACCACCTCGCAAGGCGACGCGCCCTTGCGCACGCGCTGGGCGTGCTCCCACAGGAAGGGAATGCGGGTCAACCGGCGGACGTTGGCGAAGTACTCATCCATCATCGCCCGCTGATACGCACTCGGATTGCTGGTGGCGGTTCGTTCGCTCATCGGGCACCTCTCTTAACCTGGGCGCCGGCCGGCGCGTCTTTCGAGCGAGCGGGACGGGCCGCCTGACCCGGTTCAGTCATCGCTTGACGGGGCGCCGTTCCGGCCGGTGGACCCAACTGCTCATCCAGGCGTTCCAGCCTGGCGGCCAGATCATCCAGCCGGTCCAGGATCCGCGTTTCCATGTGCTTGAGCCGCGTCACCAGGGCATCCACGTCGCCCCGGGTTACCCCCTGCAGCTCAAACTGGACCCGGCCCAGGAAGTCGTTGACCATCTTCCTGAACTGGACCCCCATATCCATGGACTGTTTCATCGCCTCAAGAAACTGGGGCGACTGCATGAACTCTTCGGCGTACCGGGACATCGCCTGGAACATCGCGCCGCGCATGTTCCGGGCAATCTCCGGAGGCGGCGAATCCGGGCTGAAGGACATGCCCGCGGACATCATCCGCGTGGCAAAGTCCGTCCACATTCTGGTAAAGGCGTCCACGCCAGCGGTGGAGCCGTTCTGTCCACTGGTCATTATGGCCCTCCCACAGTGTTCCAATGTCAGCGCCGGATAGGATCCCGGCGTGCGGGGCCTCTCAAGACCCTGTCTCGCCGCCGCGCCCCGCACACCGCGATCCGCAACTCGATTGCACCTAGACGCGTTCAACCACCAGGGCCACCGCCTCGCCTCCGCCGATGCACAGGGACGCCAGACCCCTTCGGCCGTTGCGTTGTTTCAACCCGTTCAGCAGGGTCACCAGTACGCGGGCGCCGCTGGCGCCGATGGGATGCCCCAGCGCCACCGCCCCGCCGTAGATGTTCACTTTCTCATGAGGAATGGACAGTTCTTTCATGGCCGCCATGGTCACCACCGAGAAGGCCTCGTTGATCTCGAAGAGGTCCACGTCCGAAACCTTCAGCGAGAGCGCGTCGAGCACCTTGCGGATGGCGCCCACCGGCGCGGTGGTGAACCACTCCGGCTCCTGGGAGGCCGTGGCATAGCCCAGGATCCTGGCCTGAGGCTTGACGTTCAGGGCCTTGGCCTTCTCCGCGGCCAGGACCACGATCGCCGCCGCCCCGTCGTTCACACTGGAGGCGTTGCCGGCAGTCACGGTGCCGTTCTTGTCAAAGGCCGGGCGCAATTGCCGGAACTTATCCTCGTTGAAGCGCTTGGGCTCCTCGTCCTCCTTAACAAGCGTGGTCGTCTTGCCGGAGGTAACTTCCACGGGCACGATCTCCTCGGCGAAAATGCCCTTGGCGGTCGCCTCCTGGGCCCGCTTGTAGCTGGTGATGGCAAAGGTATCCTGCTCTTCCCTGCTGAAGTTATACTTGGCGGCACACTTGTCTCCGCACAACCCCATGTGCATGTTGTTGTAGACGTCCCACAGGCCGTCCCGAATCATGGAGTCGATCAACTCCCCGTGGCCCATGCGGTATCCTGTCCGGGCCTTTTCGAGGAGATAGGGCGCACGGGACATGTTTTCGGTGCCGCCGGCGACAACGACCGAAGCATCGCCGCATTGAATGGCTTGAGCGGCCAGCATGACCGCCTTGAGCCCCGAGCCGCACACCTTGTTGACGGTGGTAGCGCTCACCGCGGTGGGCAGGCCGGCCGCGATGGCCGCCTGCCGGGCCACATTCTGGCCCAACCCGGCGCTCAAGACATTCCCAAAGATGACCTCATCCACCTGCTCCGGACCAATGCCGGCGCGTTGGAGAGCCGCCTTGATGACGAAGCCACCCAGTGCGGGAGCGGGCGTCTCGGCGAAAGCGCCGCCGAACCCTCCGATGGCGGTACGGGCCCCCCCGGCTAGATAAACATCCTTGATCATCTCAATGCCTCTTTCGAAATGGTGGTTGTGTCACAGGGCAGCCGACCCGCCCGGGCCCGAGCACAGGCGGTATTTACCCTATTCCGTTTTACCCTATATTCCCGCCAAACCCATTTGTCCAACACGCCGTCGATTTGTGCCCGGCAGATCTGGCGGACAGACAGGGCAGCCGGCCTCACTTGCTCCCGGACGAGGTTTTAGCCGTCGATTTAACCTCAGGGGTCTTGGTGGCTTCGAAGTTCTTCCGCATGAACTCCGACCAGGACTCGATGGTCTTGGCATTGGCCTGAACCAGCGCCTGGGCATTCTCGCGCAGGGTCCCCAGCGAGGCCTCCCAGAGCCCCTGGATCTTGTCCCGGGCGTCGGATACCGACTCGGACTGAGCGGTATCGAAAACCTTGCGGAGCAGATCCAGACTGGTACGCGAATTCTGCTCAATGACCCGGAGGGCCTCCTCGGCGGTCTTCTGGGCCAGAGGCATGGCATCCGCCATCATGGCCTGGGCCCGCTTCTGCCAATCCTGAACGGGGCTGGTCTCCCCCATCAGGTCTGCCCACCACCGGGCGGTATCCTCCTGCATCTTGATACCTGTCTTAAAGGCACTGTTGTAGGTGTCCATCGCCTGCTCGAACAGGTCAACCATCGCTTTTTGCTGCTTGACTTCCATGACCAACTCCTCATGAAAAAAGTACTTCCAGGGATCCACCCCCCTTTGTGAGTAAAGGTACACCACCTTTTCCCGCCGGTCAAGCAATTTTTGTGCGTTTGCACAATTTCCCCCACCAATGAGCCGTGGAGGCCCACAAAGGGCGTAAACGTGCCAACACACAGGTGGTTACGAGCTATGCAGGGAGCAAAGCATCAACGAGGTGAAGACTGCAATTGCTGCATTCGCACATCCGACCGGACCGATCCGGGCCGCGGAACGGCGAGGTTTAGCGAGTGGGAGGCCGGCCTTTCTTGCGGTGTTGCTTGTGGTGTTGCTCGCGGAGCTGGTTTTCCAGGCGAGCCACCTGCTCCTGGAGGTCCTGAACCAGCCGTCGAAGCTCCTGATTGGCCTGTTCAGCCTCTTCCCGGGCCCGTTGTTCAGGCTTGGGAGCGTTTTCACCGCGCCAGAAAGGCGGGACGAATGGCCCGAACATGGCCCGGGTCCAGTCCAGCATGGGGACGCCGGCAGTCTCATCGGTGGAGAGCCCCATCATCCGCCGGAGATACCCCTCGAATTGTCGCTGCGATTGCAAAAAAGAGGACAGTGCCTGGTTGAAATATTTCTCAACAAAATCGCGAACCAGTTGCTCGTTGGCCCGGATCAGTCGATGCAACAGAGGTACCGGAAAGACCTCCAGCTTGGGCGGGTCGCGTTCCAGCATGATCTGGGCGAGGACTTTGCCGGTGATGTCGGTGCCGGTTTTGGCGTCCGTCACCCGAACCTCATGACCGCTGCGGATCAATTCATGGATATCCTCGAGGGTGACATGACGGCTGTGGGTGGCATCGTAATACCGCCGGTTTGAATACTTGCGAATGTCGAGGGTCTCGGAAGGACCCGATCCGTTGCTGTCCATGGTCCGCCTCGAACCGATGCGTTCGCCCTTGCGGCCGGGGAAACGGGGAAACGTCGTGATCAGACCGCCCCTGCTGGAGAGCCGGGGCCGGTCCAGGCCTTGAGTTTACAGCGCGGCGAAGGCCGCGGCCACTCAAAGCCCCTGAAAAACGGCCCCGCCCTTTTTCGCATTCGCACCAAAGAATTTGACCAAATGCACAAAGTATTCTATATTTCAGACGGGGCTACTCCAGGCATTTGAGGGTTCGGGCCATGGAAATCACCAGCAAAGTTGCGATTGTGACCGGCGGCGGTAGCGGCATTGGCGAAGCGGTCTGCCAAGAACTGGCCCGCCGAGGGGCCAAGGGCGTCGCGGTGGTCGACCGCAGCGAGACCGCCCGGGAGACGGCGGCGCGCGTCAACGACTCGATCGGACAGCCGGTCGCTGAGGCCTATGTCGGGGATGCGACCGATACCACCTTCCGTCGAGACGTGTACGACCAGGTATCCGAGAAATTTGGCCTGCCGCGGATTTGCGTGCCGGCGGCCGGGATCACCCGGGACTCGCTGGCCGTCAAGCTGGACAAAACCAGCGGCAGAGCCATGATCTACCCCCTGGAAACATTCCGGCTGGTAATGGAAGTGGATCTGGTCGCACCGGTCTACTGGGCGCTTGAGATGGTCGCCCGTATCGCGGAGGATCGCCGAAAACGCGGGCTGGGCCGCTGGGAGCCGCAGGAGCACATCCAGGGCACGGTCATTTTCATCGGCTCAATCTCTTCATTGGGCAACAAGGGTCAGATCGCCTACGCGGCCGCCAAGTCCGGGTTGGAAGGGGCGGCAGCCACCCTGATGGCTGAGGCGATCTTCTACGGCGTCCGTTGCGGCGTGATCCACCCCGGTTTCACGGACACGCCCATGGTTCGCGCCATGGGCGACGAAATGATCAACGAGAAGATCCTGCCCTGCACGCAACTGCGCCGCCTCATCACGCCTCAGGAAATCGCCGACGCCATCTGCTTCATGATCTCCAACTCAGCAGTCAGCGGAGAGCTTTGGGCGGATGCCGGCTGGCATCCTTCGGCGTGAAAGACTGAGCCGCTCACCGCCTTTTCTCATCGGTTTGGCGTCCTGTTGGCGTCTGGCGCCGCCATTTTTCCTGCAGATCTTGCAAAGTCAGAAGAATTAACTATCGTTCAATGTAGAGAGTAGTCAGACGCCGCATGACGCGTCGACGATCGGGGCTCTCGCGCTTTCACCCCCGGGACTCCTTCCCTCTTTAGGTGAATCAGCGCTCTTTCCCATGCACATGACGTGCGGTTTCCCCAAGTGAGTTTTCTCGGCCGGTCCCGGCACTGGGCCAGGCCCGGCGACCGAACCCGGATTGCCCCCAGGGGCCAAGCAAGGAGGTCTTCCCATGAAACCACTCCAGGGCAAAATCGCTCTCGTCACTGGCGCATCGCGCGGCATCGGTCGGGCCTGCGCGCTGGCGCTCGCGGAAGCAGGGGCCGACGTGGCTGTGAACTGCCGCTCCAATCTGGCTGCGGCCCAGGAAGTCTGCCTCCTGATCAGCAAAATGGGTCAACGGGCCCAGGCCTACCAGGCCGACGTCTCCAGAGAGGAAGAGGCCCACAACATGGTCGAAGCGATCCGGCAGGACCTGGGGCCCGTCAGCATCCTTGTCAACAATGCCGGCATTACCCGGGACAAGACTTTCATCAAGATGACCAAGTCCATGTGGGATGAGGTTTTGGGCGTCAATCTCAATGGCCCCTTCAATGTCACTCACGAACTGGTGGGCCAGATGATCGAGGTCGGCTGGGGCCGGATCGTCAACATCACCTCGATCGTCGGTCAGACCGGCAACTTCGGCCAGGCCAACTACGCGGTCACCAAGGGTGGACTGATCGCCTTCACCATGACCCTGGCCCGCGAAGTGGCCCGCAAGGGCATCACGGTAAACGCGGTTGCGCCGGGCTTTATCGAAACAGACATGACCAAGGACGTGCCCCCGGCCACCCTCGAACAGGTTAAGGCCATGACCCCGATCGGCCGATTGGGAAAGGCCGAGGAGGTGGCCGCCGCGGTGGCGTTCCTCGCCAGCCCCCAGGCCAGCTACATCACCGGCCAGGTTCTTCCGGTCAATGGCGGGATGTACATGTAGCCAAGACCTTGTCGCGAGTTGTTCCCGTGCCGCCACGCCCACGCGCGTCCGGGGCGAGCGGCACGCTTTTGATGACATCATCTTGCCGGAGAACGGGGACTTCAGGCATCGGTTTCAACAGTCCACCGAGACTCAGGATGTCGGCATGAATGTTGCCGAAAAGAAACTCTGTCGCGCGCTTCCGTTGACTCCGTGCAACACCTGTGCGACGGGCCCCTGAGTCTGCACGGATGGCTAATCTACGCCCTTCCAAGTGTTTGGAGCATTTTTCGCGGGAAACCGGGAAATGGTCTAAAAAATGCTAGAATTCGTGAATGCTGTGCTACCAAATGGCGCTCTCACACGTATAATTTGATGTGAGTCGTGGTGGCAAGCACCAAGAGCAGCCTCAAGCTCACGAACAAGAATTTAAGCTAAAGCCTCAGGTTTCTCGCCACGATATATCGGTGGCAGAGCATGAGCGGGACCTGATTTTTAACCGATCTTCCACTCGCTGCGGCACCCTTGACCGCGCCAAGAACTACAGGGTGCCGCACGCCCTTTTTGGGGACTCGTTTCACTCACCAGGATGCCCAGAGGCGATCCCCCGTGACACGACCTCATCAACCTTTACTTGGCCAGGCTGTCCAGAAATGCCTGGTTCGAAGGGGTTTTTGCAAGCCACTCCTGCAGGGTCTGCATGGCCTTGGGGGGCGGAAGCGGAGCCAGTTGCCGCCGGAGTCGATAGATCTTTTCCACCGCTTCTTTACCCAGCAGCAGCTCTTCCTTGCGGGTGCCGGAGAGGTTGAGATCCATGGCCGGCCAGATGCGCAGATTAGCCAGGTCACGGCTGAGCATGATCTCCATGTTCCCCGTTCCCTTGAATTCGTTGAAGATCAGCTCATCCATCCGGCTGCCGGTTTCGATCAGGGCGGAGGCCATGATGGTCAGCGATCCGCCGTTCTCAATGTTGCGAGCCGCGCCGAAAATAGCCTTGGGTTCTTCCAGGGCCCGGATGTCCACGCCGCCGCTCATGGTCCGGCCGGAGGACTTGATACCCGCATTAAAGGCCCGTCCGAGACGGGTGAGCGAATCCAGCAGAATCAGCACGTGCTGGCCGGTCTCGACCATCCGCTTGGCCTTTTCGATCATCAGGCGCGCGATCCGAATATGGCTGGCGATGTTCTGATCGTTGCTGGAGAAGACCACTTCCCCACGCACCGTGCGCCGCATTTCGGTCACCTCTTCGGGACGCTCATCAATCAGCAGGACCATCATGTAGATGTCCGGGTGATTGGCGGCGATGCCGGCCGCCATCTGCTGCAGGAGGATGGTCTTGCCTGTCCGGGGCGGAGCGGCAATAAGACCCCGCTGGCCCCGCCCGATGGGAGTCATCAGGTCGAGCACCCGCATGGTCAGCGGCCCGCCGGGGGTTTCAAAACGGATGGTCTGGCGCGGGTCGATCACCGTCAGCTCGTTGAAGCGTTGCAGCTCTCCCCGGGCGTCAGGGGCCATTCCGTCGATCTTGTCCACGGTCACCAGGGAAAACTGGGCCTGTACCCCATGTTGGCGCCCGGAGCCCCGTCGAGTCGGCCCGATAACTGTCTCGCCGCCACGAAGGTCGAAGCGACGCACCAACTCCGCCGGGACGAGCGGGTCAGCCTGATGGATCGCATAGTTGCGTTTGGCGGAGCGAAGGAATCCCCACCCTTTCTCCTGTTGTAGTTCGAACGTACCTTCCGCGATCGATTCCGACATCCCGTAATCCTGACTAAATAATCAGCCTTCCGCGGCCGTGCGAATTCAGCAACACCCAACGCAAGCGACCGGCAGCCAAACGGCTTGGAATACCGAGGGGGGCTGCTTCCTTTTAGTCGATTCGTCGCGGGGAGTCAAACCGGAATGGAAAGACGTCAGGTCAGGTCAGCCACGATGGCCCGGATGTGTTCAGGGCCGGTGCCACAACAGCCCCCTATCACGTTGACCCCGAGCTGGACCAGTTCGCGGACCCTGGCCACGAAGTCATCCGGGGTCGTACGGTACACGACCCGGCCGCCCTCCAGTTCAGGCAGGCCGGCATTGGCTTTGACCCACAGGGGCTTGCGCGTCGCCGCCCGGAGCAACTCTGCGACTTTGACGTAGTTGGCAATACCGATTCCGCAGTTGCATCCGACCATGTCCGCCCCGGCATCCTCGAGGGCTTTGGCCGCCCATTCAGGAGTCACGCCCATCATGGTGTTGAGCCGGTCCTGGCCGGAGTCGAAGATCATGCAGCCCACGACCAGCAGCCCGGTCCTCTTGGCCGCCTTGACGGCCGTGACCGCTTCGGCCAGTTCGCTCATGGTCTCGATGACCAGACCGTCCGCCCCCCCTTCGGCCAGGGCTTCGGCCTGTTCTCGATAGGCTTCGTAGATCTCGCCCTCGCTGGCCTCCCCCAGCAGGACGATCTTGCCCGTCGGCCCCATCGAACCGAACACGCGGGCCTTGTTGCCGGCCGCCCGTTTGCTGATAGCGGCCCCGACCCGGTTGAGCTCCTTCACCTTGTCCGCACTGTGGTGTCGCCCAAGGGTGAACCGGTTGGCGCCAAAGGTGTTGGTCAGGATGATTCGCGCCCCGGCCGAGACGTATGATTCGGCGACCTCCTGAACCAGCTCCGGATGGGTGAGGTTCCACTCCTCCCGGCAGGCCCCCGCCGGACAGCCCAGTTTTTCCAGCTCGGTACCCCAGGCGCCGTCCGCGACGGTCACGGTTCCGATGTAATCTTCGATTCGGGCCGGCATTAGCCACTTTTCCTATTGTTGCAACGTTAAAGCCGCCGCACCTGTGCATCTTGCGCTTCGGAAACCCAAAAGACCAGAAGGTGAAAACCTTAAATACATGTGAAATCAGGAGAAATCACAGCGGATCCCCCTGCGGCTCAGGCATTCTCCTGTTCCCAGCCGGCCCGGGTCGGTATACAGTACAGCGCCAATATTGCAGAGCCTGTCCCGGAAGCGCGTGGGCCGTTACGCTTGAGCGGCGCGGGAACGTGCCAGTGACCGCTGATATGGCCTCAATGCCTGCCGCTGGCTGATGCATTGGCAGTTTATGGGACGGAGTCTTAGTCCGGAGGCAGCCCTTGAAAATCATTCGGAACCCCAAGATTTACCTTGTCGGCCGCCAGTCGCTGGACAACGCCGGAATCGACCGGTTTCTGGCCGATCATGGCGTCAGTCACTGGACCACCGACACGGATGTGGCCGGAGAAAAGCTTTGTGAGGTCGCCGGCCGGGTCTGCTACATGAGCTTTGCGAAGCCCCGTCCCGGCGGCAATAGCGCGTATCTCCACCACATTCTGGAAGTGGGTCATGGCAGCGTGTTGGAGCACGCCGTCTTCAACCTGCTGATCACCGGCGTCTCCCGAAGCTTTACCCATGAGCTGGTGCGGCATCGAGCAGGATTCGGCTACTCGCAGCTCTCTCAGCGGTACGTGGACGAGTCCACCGCCGACTTCATCGAACCCGACTGCATCGCGGATGATCCCCAGCTTCATGCCATCTGGTTGGAGGCCATCCAGCGGTCACATGAGGCCTATTGCCAGCTCGTCGAAGGGCTGATGGGTAAGTTCGCCGATGTGGAGGACAAGACCCTCCGGCGGAAGATGGCCCGGCAAGCGGCGCGCTCCGTGCTGCCCAATGCGACGGAAACCAAGATCTTCGTGACCGCCAACGCGCGAGCGCTGCGGCATTTCATCGAAATGCGCTGCAGCGAATTCGCCGAGGTGGAAATCCGGAAGGTGGCAGGAGAAATGGTCCGGGTACTCCAAAAAGAGGCCCCTAACCTGTTCGGCGACTATGAGCTGGTGGACCTGCCGGACGGCACCCAGGCGGCCCGAACACCTTACCGCAAGGTCTGAGTCAGTCCCCGTTGCAGACTTCGGCAGGTTCCTGCCTGGTTGTTGGTTGCCCCGCTGTCGTCGATTGCTTGAACCCTACAGCGCAAAGCGGGCATCTTCTGTGGTGGCCGGGCTCCGTACCGGCCGTTCTCAATACTGCAATCCATACTGCCGTTCTCGATGCGCGCGGTAGCGGCCGGGCTCTGTACCGGCCGTTCACCCGTAGCGGCCGGGCTCCAGTTCCGCTGCCGTTTCCGCGGCATGGACCCGCGAAGGCCGGCTCGTCGGCGTCCGGATCAGTCGACAAAAACGAACCTGTCCCGTCTGTTTATCCCACATGCCATTCGTGACCG
>Ga0116165_1002286_pt1 | contig 13754 bp, 11 predicted proteins | sample AD_JPNMR1_MetaG_FD_89885 | JGI IMG/M metagenome (GOLD analysis project Ga0116165, IMG submission 89885) | Active sludge microbial communities of municipal wastewater-treating anaerobic digesters from Japan - AD_JPNMR1_MetaG | ecosystem: Engineered > Bioreactor > Anaerobic > Digestate | place...
ATCTTCCTGTAACAGGTGTATATTTTGATATTAACCAGAAATCTTGAGGTATTGTCAAACTTGGCTGATATATTCCATGCTGACCAACTACTCCTCTTGGATTTCCTTCTTTTACTGCCTCTGCTGGAACTTTATAATAATATTCAATAATCGCCCATCCAATAAATATCCTCCAGTCAAGATACTGTGAAATATTATTCATATCCTTTATCTCCGAAATTCTTATAGGCATAACCTCATTCCAGTCCTTGTAATTTGTTTCCCATTGTTTATTAAGTGCATCAATTGATTTATAATTTTCTTTTAACCATTCTCTAAACTTATTTATTGTCCTCTCTGACCAGTCATAGTCACCTTGCATATCCCTTTCGTCATCAAGATGTATATAATCTGCTCCTCCCCATTCAGAATATCCTTTTGCTAAATTTCTCATTCTCTCTTTAAATTTAGTAATTTCTTCATCTGATGGAACAAGTGGTGGGTCATAGGTTAAATTTTTTGTATCTGCTTTTCTATTTCCAAAGTATCCGCCTTTTAAACTGCAGGAAAAAGGTGGTCCCATTAATAAATGGTGTGTTTTATAGGCAACATACCTTTCACCTTTACCTTCTCCATATGAATAAACATAATCAATACCTGCTTCTTTAAGTTTATCACCCGCTATTATTATTTTTAATGGGTCTGGTTCAAGATTTCCCCAGCAGGCAAGATAAAAATCATCATATAAAGGCATTCTATCAGGATATATAAAGAAAATGTGTCTATCCTTTGTAATACTTAAATCTTTATCTAAAAGAGAAACTCTTAATTCATGCCAGATATCAAGAATTTTACCCTTATCTATACTTAAAGATACTTCATTTTTCCCTGGATTTACTTCTATATTCTTCTGTTCTTTATAAACAACTCTGTTATATGCATCCACAACTTCAATATCAAGTTTTAAATTTTTCTTTTCTCCTTTGTTTTCAATAGTAATAATCCCTTTTATTTCTTCATTACTTCTGTATGCTGATGTATCTCTGTCCATTTTTACTGTTAATGTTATATCTTTTTTTACATCAAACTTACAACTTGCCCATTCCAAAATCCTTCCTTTTGTATCTTTCAAAATCAAATCAGCAATATGAACTTTATCTGTAAGTGATTTTTCTATCTTCAATTCAATCTTGTTTTCTCCTGATGCTAACTTTATTTTTCCATTTTTTTCTTCCTCTACCTCATAAAATCCATTATAAACTTTCAAATTATAAGTTGTCTCTATATCTCTTCCTGTTTGATTATTTATCACAAATTCTATTTTTTCTGGACTTCCTTTTATCTCTTTTGCAGTTATTCCTGATTCTCTTTTACTTGCCCATATTATACTTCTTGAAAATAACCCAAATCCATATTCCCATCCAGGTATCCACATCCATCTCCCTTCTGCCTGCCAGTCGCCTAAACTTGGACTGACTGTTTCATATCCCCTTCCTGGATTTCCCTGAATAACTACAACCCTGCCATTTCCAAGTTCAAATAACCATACTTTTGGCATCCTGTATGGAATACCAACTGTTATCCACTTTGAATCTATTTCTTTGCCATTCTCTCTTAAGTATTTATCTAATGTTCCATATATCTGCTTGTTGGTTAAATCGCCAAGTATAACTGCTCCTTTACCCTTTTTTATAAATGAAAATATGCTATCCTGAATATATTGTGGAATACCTTCGTCCCAGTGTAGCCCAGCAAAAAATATAACATCATAATTTTTTTCATTTAATAGTTTAAGAAGTTTCTTTAATGTGTTTTGTGTATATGGATATTTTTTTGCTTCATCAAAAGCGAATGAACAGCAATCAAAATCTATATCACATCTCTGCCATATTTCTCTCCAGTATCCAACTGAATTATCACTCCTGTTTACAAATAAAACATTCATCTTTCCATTACACCAGGGCTTTGCCCATTTTGTATGAGGTGTTTCAACTTTTAAATCAACTTCTTCATACCAGGAAGGAAGTGGTGGATTTATGATTTGATAACCATAATATTTCTCTCCTATTTGTGGTTCTGGTTTCCTCTTCATAAAATATGTATATGAAGAATCTCCTACTTTTACCGGTTTTTCTCCTTCAAGTATATTATTTTTCTCATCTTTTATTCTCACTTTTACAACATATGTACAATCCTTCTTTTCAAATAGAAGTGGAAATTGAAAACTCGTACCTTTTATTTTATCCAGTTGTAATTCTTTACTTCCTATAATCGTTTCTTTTTCTTCAGGCAATATCCTGTATCCATATTCAACTTTTATTTTTCCACCATAAGGACCTGAAATATAAACTTTAACAGGAACTTCTTTACCTGCCTGTATCTCTTTCTTTGAAATAAAATTACCTATACCTGATTCACTACCAACTGTTATTCCTAATGTATAATTCTCATCTGCTGCTTCAATACTCTCTATATTCTCAACAGGATAAATTATATATCTTGTTGACCATATCTCTCCAGGTCTTAAATTCTGTTTTCTATAAGGCCATTGAATACATGCACCCTTTCCTTTCGATAACCAACATTCAATTGCATCAAGATATTTCCAGTCCATTACAAATATTAGCCCGAGTTTGCTCTGAACACTTATAAAACCAGTAAAATTTGAAGTCGGTTCCTGAGAACCAACAGGAGCACTAAAAGTTCTTACTTGACTGTCAAAATCATTTATTACTCCAAGGTCATCTGGAACAAAATACCAACTATCTTCATTCTCTATCCATGCCCAATGTCCTACCATAAGTGTAAATGGTAATGCTTCTTTTGAGTTATTTTTTACATTTATGGAAACATTTATAATCGGTGAATTCTGATTTAATTTGTAGGTCCTTTCTATCAAAACATCTTTATAAGAAGCATATTTACCAACCCCTGGTAAATTAGCATAAAATTTTATTTCACATATATCAGGACCTTTTTTTATTATTTCTGCATTATAGGAATGGTTACAATAATAAAGTTTACTTCCAACCATATCTCCAAGTTCAATCTGATGGTCCTGAAACCAAGCAGATGTTGTACTTATAATTTTATTTGCTGGTTTATATAATACTTCTTTTGCTTTTGCTCCTTCCTGTGGGGTAAATGTAATCCTGTAATATTCATTTTCCATTATCAGAACATCATCTTTCCCGTCTCCATCTGTATCTTTAAAATATGCATCTGTACCTGCAAAAATTGTAAAACTTAAAAATACCAGAAACATTAAAACCTTCTTCATTCTATCCCTCCTTTTTATTTTTCATCTTTTTTTTCTTCCTCCGGTAAAACAATTTTATCCGCTTTATTATTTTTACATACTGTATTTTTTCCAACGATTATAATATCTGCTTTTAAATGTCCTGATAATTCATTATACTCAATTATATTAAAATCTGCAGAAGTTGGTTTATCCCTGTACATTCCATTCTTTTCTTCAATTCCAATATGTTGTGTTTTTTCATTCTGAGTGTCTCTTATTTTATTCCCCTTTATTGTATAGTTCATTGCATCCTCTGAAGAAGCATAAAGCATAATTCCTGGAAATTTTCCGGGTTGTGACTTTGAGTTGTTTTCAATTATATTGTTTACTATTACATTATTTGATTTCTTCCCTCCATTTATCTCAATTCCAGCACCTCCATTTTCAAAGATGTGATTATTTTCTATTAAATTATTTGTATCTCCCGGATTTCCAAGTCCACCTATTCCATGTGATTTATTCCTTCCAATAATATTGTTTTTAATCTTATGCCCAAAATTATGCCAGCAGAAATAAATACCCTGACCGTTTTCAAAAATTTTATTATTTTCTATAAGTGTATTTTTAAGCCCTGTTCCAGGATGGATTCCATTACCAAGACATCCTATAACTTCACAATCCCTGACTATACAATTTTCTCCTGTCTGTAAACTTATTCCATCAGTTGGCCATTCAGTTACTTTTATTTTCTCAATTACTATATTTTTCCCATTGTAAATATGAATTCCAGCAACTGTATATCTTCCTTGTGTTGTATAGGCATTTCCTTTTGCATTTCCTCTAATTGTTAAATTACTTATTTTTATATCTTCAACATTTGCTCCATGGATTAATGGAAAAACTGCCCATATTAAAACATTTATCTTTTTATTTCCGAGTTCTTCAGAGGATGGATTTGCTTTAAAATCAATTGAAACAGGTGATTCAAGAATAATTTTATTTTCTTTTATTTCTTTGATAAATGCATGGGCAAGAAGAGATTCATTTGGCGGTTCACCTATTGCAATCTCTTCTCCTTCCTTAAAAATTGATGTACTTTTAAGATAAATTTCAATATCTCCTTTTTTAACATCTTTATCAGGATAAGCAGAATCACCAAAAATTATACATCCATTTGGAGGTTTTAATTGAAACATCCCATAAGGTGCTTCAACAATTATATATTTCTCTTCTTTATTTATTTCTTTTACATACCCTGGTTTTGGTTCTCCATACCATGAAGGAGGAAATATTCTACATAAAACAACTGCACTTCCAATTTCCATCTTCTCAGGTATATATTCAAGAAATATCTTGTTCCCTTCATTTTCTTTCGTAACATTTATTTTCAAAATCTCTTTTCCATATATTAAAACTGTTTTGTCAATTCCACTTCCCTCAATATTTACTTTGTTTTTTAACAAAAGTCCTCTTCTCAATTTGAAAACTCCTTCAGGAATTTTAACAGTCCCACCTCCTGATAGAAAACAATCATCAATCGCTTTTTGAAGTCCACAATCAGGAAGGTCATAATTTATATATTTCTTTGCATCTATATCAGAAGAAAAAAGGTATGAAATGTTTAAGAAAAAAGAAAGAATTAAAATTTTTTTTATTAACTCTAATGTATTAATTCTTTTCATTTCAAATTTATTACCCATCATTTTTAATTAAAACATAAATTTTAAATTTGTCAAATTTTTTTCTTTTTTGTAAATATATTTTAAAATTAATTATTCTCAATTTTTACTGCTTTTTATTTTTTTAAATTCATAAGTTTTTCATAAAGTTCTTTTGCAGCAAGTAATTCTGCTTCTTTTATGCTTTCCCCTTTACCCTTCCCTATTTTTCTAATCCCTTTAATTTTTACTTTTACAACAAACTCCTTTTTGTGTGGAAAACCCTTTTCAGAAATAATTTTATATTCAGGAGATACTTGTTTTGTTTTTCTTGCATAATTTAAAAGTAAATTCTTATAATCTTTCAATGGTTCAAGTTCTCTATTTAAAATAAAATTTTTTATAAATTTTTTAACTGCTATCCATCCACCATCAAGATATAATGCACCTATTAATGCTTCAAGAAATCTGTCTGTTCTCTTAATATTACAGTTTTTATGTCTTGCAAATTTCATTATCTGAATTTCATCACATATTTTTTTTAAATAATTGTTGTTAACATAAGATGATTTTAAATTTGTTAAAAATTCTTCATTTTTATCCTTATACTTTTTGTATAAATAAATTCCTACAACTGTATCCAGAATCAGGTCACCAAGAAATTCAAGTCGTTCATATGATGAATCAGGTGAGTATGAAGGATGAGTCAGTGCTTCTTCAAGATATTTTTTATTTCTAAATCTATATCCAATTATTTTTTCTAATTCCTGCATATTAAAAGCCCTGTTAAAATTAAACAGAATAATAAAAAAGGATAAATGCCGTATTTTGAATAGAAAGTTTCATAAATAACTACCGGTAATGACCATGTTAACACATCTTCAAAAAATAAATAATTATTATTTTTCTCAAGTATTTTTTCTATTTTTCCTTCCGGACCTATTATACCTGTCATTCCTGTCAATCCTGCCTGTAAAAAATATCTTCCCGTTTCAATTGCCCTGAAAACATTATGATAGAAGTGTTGATAAGGCCCAGAAGAATTTCCAAACCATGAATCATTTGTAATTACAATAAAAAAATCACTTCCATTCTTTAAAAAATTTTCACTTATTTCAGGAAAAATATTTTCATAACAAATCGGTGTTGAAAATTTTATTTCTCTAAAGGTAAACACTTTAAATTCATTCCCTCTTTTTAATTTTGGATAATAACCAGCAATTTTTAAAAATATATTTTTTACAAAATTGAATTTTTCGCCAAGTATAAATTCACCATAAGGAACAAGATGAATTTTATTATAAACTTCAATTCTTTCAGAATTTATAAAAACACTTGAATTGTAAAAATAATCATCTTTTTTCGTAAAAGTACCTATTAAAATTCCAAAATTATTTTTTCTGGATAAATCTTTAAGTTTATTAATAAATCCTTTTTCTTCAAAAATATCTCCCTGGAAAGAACCCTCAGGGAAAATAATAATATTCGGTTTATCATGCCTCACTTTTTTTTCAATATAAAATATAATCTTTTCTTTACATTCTTCCAATGTGTTTTCGTAAATAGCAAAATTTGGCTGAACTAAAGAAATCTTTAATCTTCCTTTAATTTCTTTTTTTTGAGGCAATTTTGTAATTAAAAAACAGAAGATAATAAAAAAAATAAAAAAAAGTTGTTGTGATAAAAATTCTCTCTTTATTATACTGTAAATAAATAGATTTGAAGCAACTAAAATAAAAGATATACCGAAAATCCCAGTAAATTTTGCAACCTGTGAAATGTAGAGATTTTTATATTGAGTTAAACCGAAAACAAGCCATGGGAATCCTGTTAAAAGATTTGCCATTATTAATTCAAGGAAAAACCAGATTGATGCACCTAAAAATATAATCTTTTCTTTTTTAAATAAAAAAATTAAAAAAGTAAAAATTGCCCAGTATATTGAGAGATATAATGCTAAAAGTAAATAAATAAAACCTGATACATTCTTGAGCCAGTATAAAGACAATGAATAAAAAATAAAACCAGAAATTAATCCATAAATAAAGTTTAAAAAATTATTTTTTCCACATATTAAAAAAAGGGGAATAAGACAGAAAAAAGAAAAATACCAGAATTTAAAAGGAGGAAAAGAAAAAAACATCAAAATTGAACTTAAAATACAGATTCCTGAATTCAGAAAAAAATTATTTTTCAATCTTATTTTTCTCACCAAGTTTAACTATTCTCATCTTAAAATCTTTTATTTTTTCTTCTTCAACAAGTGAAATTCCTAAAATAATAACCTCATCTCCAACTTCAAAAAATCTTGCAGATGGACCGTTTAAACATATTGTTCCTGAATTTTCCTCTCCTTCAATAACATATGTAAAAATTCTTGCTCCATTATTTAAATTTAAAACATAAACCATTTCACCAGGTACAATATCCGCTTCCTGAATAATTTTTCTATCAATTGTAATACTCCCTTCATAATACAAGTTTTTATCTGTAACCTTTCCTCCTTTTATTTTACATCTTGTCATAATTCTCATTTTTGCTTCCTTTCTGAATTAAATATTTTACAACATTTTATTTTTTTTACAATGGACTTAAATGTTTTTTTATTATAAAATAAAATCATGTCCGATGTTAAATTGATTTACGAAATGATAAAATATTTTCAAAAAGTCAATTCAGAAACATATCAATTACTCGGATACCTCGGCTTTACAAAAGAAGAGTCATTTAAAACCAATTCAGGAGAATGGGAGATATATACTAAAACAAATTTTATATTCCCTCATTTTATCAGTGAATTCAATCCACCTTTGAATAAATTCTGTGCTATTTTAAAAAATACAAAAGAATTTATAGTGTATGGAACATTTGAAACTCTTGAAGAAGTGAAAAAAAAATTAATTCAACTTTCTGATATATTTTTTAAAAAAGAAAAGAAATTTTTTGGGATTCCACTTACACTTACAGAAGAAAATGCTCAGGATTATGGATATATAAGAGGTTTAATTCTTGGTTTTTTATTACTCATATTTGATTTTTCTTATCCTTTTATTTTTAAACTTAAATCAGGAATTATAAACAGTTTTATTGATTATGTTAAAATCATATATTTTGGAACTCCTGGTTTTGGTATTTTTGTTGGGATTACAGGAACTGGTTTATACTTCATCTTTCTTTTAATAATTATACCAATTTTTTTTGGATGGTATTATAAAAAATTGGCAATTAAAAAAAACATAAGAAAGATAGATAGATTTATTAAAGATATATCTGGTTATGATTATGATTTTGGAATTGATGCTGAAAAAACATTAAAAGATGAATTTACTCTGATTATAGAAGAAAAGAAAAAAGAACAGATATATAATGAATTAAAAAAATCTGTTGATGTAAGTAAACAGGACTTTGAGAATGTATATGAAAAACTTAAAACCGGTTTTTTTAATATAAGCGATATGCTTGAATTTATTGACCTTTATGAAAAAACATTCAAAAACTTCTCTTTAAAGAAACTTCTCAATATAATCGCAAAATACGATACTGCAAGATATCTGACAGAAATTAAATTTCAAATTTAGCAATATTAAAGTTTGTTTTAATTTTTTTTTATGGTAAAATAATATAAGGTTTTTTATCAAAAAAAATGGAAAAAATATTCGGGAAAATACTTATAGTTATTGGGCTTTTAATTTTTCTGGTTGGATATGTAATTTATAAAGGTATTAAAATTCCTATTGGACGACTTCCAGGAGATATCTTCATAAAAAGAGAAAATTTTGTTTTTTATTTTCCAATTGTTTCAAGTATTTTAATCAGTATAATTTTAACTATAATTTTTTCATTATTATGGAGGAGGTAAAATGGAAAGAAAAAATGGCTGGGAAATATGGGATGAATCTAAAATAAAAGAAGTTTTTGCATACTGCGAAGATTATAAAGAATTTCTCTCCATAAATAAAACAGTTAGAAAATTTGTTAAAAGTTGTATTGAAAAGAGTAAAGAAAAAGGATTTAAAAACATAGATGAATTAAATGTAATTAAAAAAGGTGATAAATTTTACAAAATAAATAAAGGGAAAGAGGTTATTTTTGGAATTATTGGAGATAAAAAACTGACAGATGGCTGCAGATTTATAGTTGCCCATACTGATTGTCCAAGAATAGATTTAAAAACAAGTCCCTTATACGAAGATGAAAACATTGCCCTATTTAAAACTTACTATTATGGAGGAATTAAAAAATATCAGTGGCTAACAATTCCTCTTGCTCTTTGTGGAGTTGTATTTTTAAAGGATGGCACATTTAAAGAAATAGAAATTGGAGAAAAGGATAATGACCCTGTTTTTGTAATAACTGATTTACTTCCTCATCTTGCAAAAGAACAGTATAAAAAAACAATTGAAGATGGATTTCCTGGAGAAAGTTTGAATGCTTTTGTTGGAACAGTTCCGGATAAAAGTAAAGATAAAGAAAAAGTAAAGAGTAATGTTTTGAAAATTTTAAAAGAATATTATGGAATTGATGAAGAAGACCTTGTGAGTGCAGAAATTGAACTTGTTCCTGCTGGAAAATCAAAGGATGCCGGAATAGATAAAAGTATGATACTTGCATATGGACAGGATGACAGGGTATGTTCATATACTTCCTTCACTGCTTTACTCAATTCTTATAACCCTATTAATAACATTTTCTGTATTCTGGTTGACCAGGAAGAAATAGGAAGTCGAGGTTCAACCTCTGCTTCTTCATCATTTTTTGAATATTTTATTGAAGAAGTTCTTGAAAAATCAGGTTATTCAATTTTAGATAAAAGAAAATTATTTGAAAATTCCAAAGCAATTTCTGCTGATGTAAATACACTTCTTGACCCCAACTTTAAAGATGCTTATGAACCAAGAAATGCAGGAAGAATAAACTGTGGAGTTGTCTTAACAAAAATAACAGGAGCAAGAGGAAAATCTGGAAGTACAGAACCAACAGGAGAATATGTTGCTTATATAAGGAAAATATTTGATAAAAATAATGTTTTGTGGCAGCCAGGGGAAATTGGAAAACTTGAACTTGGTGGTGGAGGAACTGTTGCTTCATACTTTGCAAGATATAATATTGATACTGTTGACTGTGGAACAGGTGTTTTATCCATGCATGCTCCATTTGAACTTACAGGAAAGATAGATGTATATTCAACCTATGAGGGATATAAAGTTTTTTATCAGGAAGAATAAAAATGGAAAAAATAATAGTACAGACAAGAAAAAGAACTGAATTTATTGATATCACACAGAACATTGAAGAGATTGTAAGAAAGAAAAATATTAAAAATGGAATATGTTTTCTTTTTGTTCCTCATACTACCTGTGGTCTTACAATAAATGAAAATGCTGACCCTTCGGTAAAAAAAGATATTATTGATAAACTTGAAGAAATTGTTCCTGAAGGTGATAGATATTCTCATTTAGAAGGTAATGCAGATTCTCATATTAAATCAACTTTAACAGGCCATTCATTAACAGTTTTTATAGAAAATGGCTATCTTCAACTTGGAACATGGCAGGGAATATATTTATGTGAATTTGATGGTCCAAGAACAAGACAGGTCTGGATTAAAATTATTTCAGAACAATCAATTTAAAAATTTTTATATTTTAATTCAATAACTTTACCTGTTTTTACTGATTCTATCACACCTTCATAGAGAACCATTGTTTTGTAACTTGTAAAAATGTTAGACACTGTTTGAGTATTATTTTTTATAGCATTCATAAAATCAATCAATTCAGGAAGATGTCCTGTTTCATATCCACTGTCTCCTGCACTTATAAATGTTGGTGGTTCTCTCCATTCAGATGGTTTTCCATTTTCAGAAATTTTCCATATTGAAGAATTATGGATTGTCATACAGTTTCCGTTTTCTAATGTAATTTCAACCTCTTCTGTTGGTATATTTCCTCCTCTCATATCTGTTAAATTCATTGAACCAACAGCACCATTTTTAAATTTTAGTGATACAGAATAAGCGTCATTATCTTTAGCAAATGTAAAAACCTTTTCAACATCTCCAAAGAGAAAAAAAACAAGGTCAAAAGCATGAATGGCAAAATCAAATAAGAATGTATCATCAAGAGATGTATTTTTAAATTTTCCAGAAGCATAATCTATGGAGATTGAATAAAGTGAATTTTCTGAAAAAGTTTCTATCCATTCCTTTGCTCTTTTATAAGCATTTGCATATCTTTTTTTAAATCCTGTGGCACAAATTTTTCCTGTTTCCTTTGAAATAATTGCCATTTCAAAAGCATCTTCACTTGAAGTTGCAGGAGGTTTTTCTACATAAACATTGTATCCCATTTTCATTATTTCCTTTGCAAGTTTTGAATGCATTTCTGCATTTATACAGATAATAACTCCATCTGGATTTTCTCTTTCAAGCATTTTTTTGTAATCCACATAGGGTATACCTCCAAATCTTTCTGAATTTTCCTTTGCTTTTTCAAAATTTATATCACATACTCCGACAATTTTACCTCCTGCAACACTTATATATGGATAAATTCTGTTTGTTGAATGTTTACCCGCTCCTATCAAACAAATCTTTGGGTATTTCATAAAACACTCCTTTTTACAATTCAATTGATTTTCTCTCACCTTTTGAAAAAACTATAGTCAAAACAACCTCCTCATCTGTTATGTTTTTTGCTTTATGAGGCAATTTTTCAGGTATGGTTATTGTATCTCCTTCTTCAAGAAGAATTTCATTTCCCTCTCCATCAATATGCAAAATTTTGCCTTTTTCAACAATCAGAATTTCATAACAATCAGGATGAAAATGTAAAGGATTACTCTGATTTGGTTTTATTATACATTTTCCTATTGTTATGCTTTCAGAGTTTCCAAGTTTTTTATTTGCATACCAGATTAATTTTCCCCAATTGAATTCATTTACAAATCTTTCATCTTTCTTTTTCAAAATTATTTTTTCCATTTTTTATCTGTTTAATATTTCAAAAATTGCTTTAAATTTAGGTGCTTCATCTAAATTCTGTTTTTCATATTCAAGAAGTCCCCAACTACCCCATTTTGAAGGTCTTGACATTGAAGAAAATAAGACAAAAACATTTCCTCCAATTTCACTCCATTTTTTTAGATAAATTTTATATATATCTTTAATTCTCTGGTCTTTGTTCACAGCAAAAAATAACTGATTCAATTTTTCATTATTTTCTGCTCCTCCATGTCCAACAAAATGCTGTCCACCTTCATAAGCAACAAGTTTTAGATTGTATTTATCACATAAATTTTTGTGTTTTTTACATGTTTCCATAAGTTTTTCTATTTCCTCAGGCAGTTCTTTAAAAATCTCATCAACAGTCATTTTTTCAACCTTTTCCTGATTTTTTGGATTACCATAAGAATGTCCAAAATATGGTGCTATACCAAGAGCATCACAATTTTTATAATTTTCATTGAATTCAAGAACCTGTTGACTTGTCCAGGGATTTGCTGCCTGTGAACAGAGAACTCTTACAACCCTTCCTTTTTCGCTTCCGAAAACTTCCTCCCATATCTTGAAAATCTCCACCGCTCTTTTTGAATAATAAAAAAGTTGTGCCTGATAGGGATTATCAGAAAGTTTAAGTTCCAATCCCTTTTCTCTTGCATAATTTGCTTGACTGAATATAGAATTCCATACTTCATTGCTATATTCAACATAAATTTTTAAATTTTTATCAAGTTTTTCTTTAACAAGTTTTGCAAAATTTTTTACATAATCGTCATCTGCTTTATGTGGAATACAGAACCATGGATTAATTTTCAATCTATTACAAAGGTCAATCATTAATTCAAGTGGAACTCCCTTTTCAGAATATCTTCTATCTGAAACCTTTGGCCTTTCTTCCCATTTTGAAATTTTTGAATTATTTGTTGCCATCCAGTCCATAAATCTAATAACCTTCATTTTCTCCCATTTTTTTAAAAATTCCTCTCTGAAAGGATTTTCTTTATAATTATTCAGATACTTTTCTTCAAGAACTCTAATATTTCTTATATGGTCATTTTTATCTGTCTGGTAAATCCTTAAAACAAGCGGTCCCTTTTCAAGAACTTTAAGAATATCCATCCCTTCTTTTCTTTCAATAACCTGCCATCCTCCCCAGTAATCAATTTTCCCCTTTCCCTCATAAAGAACATATAATTTTTCTCCAAGATGCTCTCTCATTTTCCCTTCAATAGATAAGATATAAATTTCTATAAAAGAATTTTCTTCTCCTATTTCAAGTGGATATCCATTTTCATCAACTGGAGGCAAAGGATTATCCCATGTAAATTTCTTATCATCTTTTCTCTGGGCTCTTAATTTTGAAGAATATTTCATTAAATCTTTAAATGCATGTTCTGTTGACCAGTAAGCAATACCTGCAAGATTTATTCCAATAGGTGGATATTCTGAATTTTCAGAAAAACAGATAAAACATAAAATTGAAAATAATATAAAAAATACCTTTTTCATTTTCTCTCCTTTCTATTCAATTATAAATGTTACCTTAATTTCCTCACTTTCTTTATACCCTATTCTTACTGCCTTTGCTCTTATTGTAATTTTTCCCTTATCAAGTTTAAAAGGTCCAGTATATAATTTCCAGTGTGGATTTTCTTTTTCTTCAAATGTATATCCAATTGAAGCACCTTGAGTTGAACAGTACATCTGAACTGCAACAGGACTTTTTAAATTATAAACTCCATCTTCTGTTATCGGCTCTATTCCATAATTTTTTTCCCAGATAGGAATAATGACAGGTTTTTCTGTTTGTGGTTGTTTTCCATCTGGATACCAGAATCTAACCATATCACTTTCATTTATTTTTCCCATATCTCCA
>Ga0116165_1002328_pt1 | contig 13610 bp, 7 predicted proteins | sample AD_JPNMR1_MetaG_FD_89885 | JGI IMG/M metagenome (GOLD analysis project Ga0116165, IMG submission 89885) | Active sludge microbial communities of municipal wastewater-treating anaerobic digesters from Japan - AD_JPNMR1_MetaG | ecosystem: Engineered > Bioreactor > Anaerobic > Digestate | place...
AATAATAATTCTTGTAATAATAAAATAAAAATTTATCCAAATCCTATTGATACTGGTCATGTACTTTATATTGAAGATTTAGATAATTCAAAGTTACCTATCAGTATTAGTTTTATAGATGAGAAAGGAATTGCTGTTTATGATAAAATTATGAATTTTCCTTATATACTTAATCTCAATATTATGAATTTACATTCAGGCATTTATGCTTTAATATTGAAAAAAGATGGTAAGGAAATATCTTATCAAAAAATATTAATTAAATAAAAAGATTATGAGCTACATTGAAAAAAATCTTAAGAATATAAATAGAAAAAAATGCCTGAAAATATTTTTTTTGGTATTGATATTATTTCAGTTTCCTTTTTTTGATATATTGAACGCGAGTACAACTGATATTCCACCAAAATATGAAGTGAACGGCATTGTCACAGATGAAAATGGCTCTCCTTTAATAGGTGTTTCTATTATAGAAAAAGGCACACAAAATGGGACGGTATCCGATATAAATGGTCATTTTACTTTGAAATGTGAAAAGGCAAATCCTATATTAGTTTTTTCTTATGTGGGATATGATAAACAAGAAATTTTAATCAAAGAACAATCATTATTAAAAATTGTAATGGTGGAGAGTTCAAAAAATTTAGATGAAATAGTTGTTATAGGATATGGCTCTAAACGAAAAGGAGGATTGTCTGCTGCTGTGAGTACCATCAATAATGATCAGTTAATTCGAACTACTTCTACAACAACGGCTGGAGCTTTAGTAGGGAAAGTTGGTGGTATAACGTGGAGGCAAAAATCAGGTACTCCTGGTTCATTTGCAAATTTACAAATTAGAAATATGGGAACGCCTCTTTATGTAATCGATGGCATAATAAAAGATGAAAATTTTTTTAATAATCTTAATGTAAATGACATTGAAAATATTTCTATATTAAAAGATGGTTCAGCAGCTATTTATGGAGTTAAAGCTGCTAACGGAGTGATTTTAGTAACTACAAAAAGTGGTAAAATTTCAGAAAAACCTCAGATAAATTTAGATTGTGATTTTGGTTGGCAAGCGTGGACTAAATACCCTCAACTTTTAAATGCTTATCAATGGGTTTATGCAAACTATATGAGGGATGTAAATAGTGCTAATTTAGGAGTTTCTGTTGATTTTGCAAAACAAGAACTTGAAAAATGGAAAACAGGTTATTATAATTCTGAAACAGGAGAAGATTATCGTGGGTTTGATTGGAAATCAGCATATGTCAGTAATGCAGCTCCCCAACAAAATTATAACATTAATATTTCTGGAGGCTCAGAAAAGAATACATATTATGTTTCTTTTTCCCATATTAATCAAGATGCAGTATTTAAGGATTTCAATTTTCATCGATCAAATTTACAATCTAATTTTGAAATGAACCCAAATAAAAATTTAAAAATTAATATTCAGTTAGGAGGCAATATTAAAATTAATGAAAACCCAGCTTTACCTGGAGATGATGACTATTCATTAGTTAAAACATCTTTATTTGGGATGCAACCAATTTATAGACCATATGCTAATGATAATCCTTTATATTTAAATTATATAGTTGCGAATGATGCAAGAAATATGGCTGCATTTACTAAAGAATATGCGGGTACCTTTAATCAGACAGAACGTTCAAGTCAGAATAATTTAACTCTGCAATATAAATTGCCTTTAAAAGGATTAACTGCAAAAGGAACTATTTCATATTATTATTCGGACATTGATGTCAATGATAATGAAAAAGGGTGGCAAGAATATTCCTATGATAAGACTTCTAATACTTATAAATTAATGTACGATAAAGTTGCAAGTGGTCAAACTTATCGAGTAAGAAAAAGATTAGGGACACAGGATATCAGCGGTCAATTGTTATTAAATTATGATAATATTTTTGCAAAAGTTCATCATGTTGTTGCATTGGGAGGATTTGAATTTTATGAAAAAAATTATCGAAATCTGAATATAATGCAGAACCCAGTAGATAATATATTTATTGATTTATTATCTACAAGTGAAAATAACACAGTAAATGAAATAAATAAAACTTTCTCAACTGCAAGCTTTATTTTCAGGGCTGATTATGATTATAAACAAAAATATATATTTGACTTTGGTGCACGTTATGATGGTAGTTGGAAGTTCCCACCTGAAAAACGTTGGGGTTTTTTCCCTTCTTTCTCTGGAGCATGGGTTATCTCAGGAGAAGATTTTTTTCAAAATTGGTCTGTCTCAAAATGGTTTACAAATTTGAAATTAAGAGTTTCTTATGGAGAAATGGGTGATGATAATATAGGAAGTTTATATCCTGACTTTGCATATTTATCAGGGTATACTTATAATGCGGCTGGTTCTTATATTTCTAAAGATCCTCTTCAAAATAGTGAAAGTTCAATGATTATTGGTTCAATATCTAAAGGGATACCCATTACAACTTTAACTTGGATGAAAACTTCTATAAGTGATATTGGTATCGATTTGGGCTTTTTTAATAACAAACTTTTAGCTGAATTTGATGCTTTTAAGAGGTATCGTGATGGAATTGCTGCTACTCCTAATGATATTATCTTTCCTTTAGAAAGTGGTCTTACAGCTTTACCTGAAAATCTTAACTCTGATGAAAATGTGGGGATCGATGGTTATTTTAAATGGAATGATAAGATTAATAAATTTAATTACTTCGTTGGCCTTAATTTTACCTTTGCTCGTCAAAAAAATGTAAATCGTTATGGTGAAATTTTTTATAATGCTCTTGATAAATATTATAATAGTCAAAGCAATAGATGGGCAAATGTTTCATCGGGTCAAGTATGGATGTGGGATGTTATAGGACGATTTAAAACTCAAGAAGAAATAGACAATTATCCTGTAAATATTGATGGACAGAATAACACTACTTTAGTACCAGGAGATTTAATTTTTAAAGATGTAAATGGCGATGGGGTTATAAATCAACAAGATAAACGACCTTTAGGCTATGCGTCAGTTGATTGGCCATGGGATTCATCTAAAGGAAATAAAAATCCTTTGTTATCAATGGGACTTAATTTAGGCTTTAATTGGAAAGGAATTGATTTTGCAGCGGATTTTTCTGCTGGTTTTCTGAATACTTTTGTGCCAGATTGGTACATGAAATGGGGTACAGCTAGAACTGTAAATGGATATGTTTATAATACTCTTAATACCTGGCATCATCAAGATATTTTTGATCCTACTTCTCCATGGGTAGCAGGAAAATTTCCAGCATTGAGGAATAGTAATCCTAGTACAAGAGATGAAAATAATTTTTATACCCGGAATGTTAATTATTTACGACTTCGCAATCTAGTAGTTGGTTATAGTTTACCTGAAAAAATTTCTAGAAAGGTAGGAATTCAAAAAACAAGAGTGTATTTTTTAGGCTCTAATTTATTTTGTTGGGATACTTTAAGTGACTATAATATAGATCCAGAAACTTCAACAGTTAATGGTACTGATTATCCTCAAACTAGAGTAATATCGATTGGTCTTAATTTAACATTTTAAAAATAAAGAAAATGAAAAGTAAAAATATTTTATTCATTATATTCTTTGTATTTTTTATTTCATCGTGTGATAACTGGTTAACCCAAGAAGATACTACGGCTTTATCTACAGAACAAGCATATTCTTCTATATCAAGCATAAACAGTATTGCGGCAAATTTATATTCTCGTCTTAGATATGAACAAGATTTTGCTACCGACAATGAATCATATGATCTTACCAGTTGGGATGAAGCAACCAATAATAGTGCTTATTGGGCTTTTGCAAACAATAAAAATCAAGATTATCGGGCTTATTACGATTATAATCTTATAAGAGACATAAATCAACATATTAAATGCTTGAAAAATAATGTTGGTTCTCGTGTACCTCAAGAATACAAAACTTACTTTTTAGCTGAAGCTCGTTATATGAGAGCATATGTTTATTTTACATTAGTATCAAGGATGGGTGGAGTGCCAATCATTACAGAAGTAACAAATTATACTACCAATCCTTTGGAACTTGCGAAACCAAGAAATAAAGAATCGGAAGTTTATGATTTTATTGCTTCAGAGATAGATGAAATTTCAGATAGCCTGTCGTTAGCAAAAGCAAATGTTAAAACAAGAGCTACGAAGGGAAGTGCTTTAGCCTTGAAATGCAGAGCAATGCTTTATGCGGGTACGTTAGCATATAATAATGACATTAGCATAAATAAAGGACTTGTATTGCCATCAGGAGCAACGGGAATAGATAAATCAAAAGCCAATAATTATTTGTCAAAATGTTTAGATGCTTGGTGGGCTTTGCAACAAACGGGTGATTATGATTTATACAAAAAAAATAGTGATTTGGCTTCTAATTTCTCTGAATTATTTATAAATAAATCTGATAATCCTGAAATTATCTTTTGTAAAGATTATGATGGTAAAAATTTTCCAAATTCATTTACGATGCGTGCAATTTGTAGGGAAATGCATTCAGCATTAAAAACTGGTGCTCAAATTAATCCAGTTCTTAATTTAGTTGATTGTTATGAAAAAGTAAGTAATCATAGTGTTGAACCAATTAATCCATACATAAGTGGTGATTATATTGAAGACATGAATGCTATTAGCAGCTCTTATGATTATAAAATATTTGACAATCCTTCAGATATTTTTAATGATAGAGATCCCCGATTAAGTGGTACTATAATTTATCCTGGAAGTTCTTTTCGTGGGAAAATGCTTGATTTTCAAGCTGGTTTAGCAATTAAAACTTCTACAGGCTATACTTTCAAATCAGTTCCAACGATGGAAGATTTAACGAATGTTAATGTTGCCTATTATAATGGAATTCCTATTACAGGCGTTGAAGGTCCACATAAGGATAGTTATTATGTTTCTCATTCTGGTTTTTTATTAAGAAAATATGTTGATACTACTCCAGGATCAGAAGCTATTGGAGCAAGTACTGTTCCTTATATTATTTTTAGGTATGGAGAAGTTTTACTTAATGCTGCTGAAGCTGCCTTTTATTTAAATCAAAATGGAATTTCTACCTATCGGGAAAAATCAACAAGAGATATAGCTTTACAATGTATTAATAAAATACGCACTAGAGCTGGAGGATCTTCTTTTGCTATTACAAGCTCTGAGCTTACTTTAGATGAAATTAGAAATGAAAGACGCGTAGAACTAGCTTTTGAAGACCATCGTTATAATGATTTGAAAAGATGGAGAATAGCAGATGAGGTATGGAACTATGATAGAAATAATCCCAATGCTGTAATGTATGGACTCTGGCCATATAAAATTTATGCACCAGATGACCCTGCTAATAATAAATGGTTATATAGAAAAGTAAAAATACAACATCGAGGAAGCGAATCTGATAAAGGACAACCTATTAATTTTAATTTAACAATGTATTATTCCACTTATCCTATCACAGCAGGAAATCCTTATATAGAGAAAAACCCACATCAATAATTTTATTAAAAAATATTTAAATTAGAATAGACATGAAAAAGTTTCTTAAAACTAATAAAAATAAAAAAGTTTCAAAAATTACTACAAATACTTTTAAATTATTTTTTTTATTTTTTGGACTGTTATGTACTTCTTGTGAGTATGATAATTATGAGGCACCAGGTCTTGTGTTTAGTGGAAATCTTACCTATAATGGGAACTCATTTTATTTTGATGGGAATCCTAATCGGAATGTTCTTTTACTTATTCAAAAAGGATTTGGTAAAGTTGATATTGGAACTGCTGTTAGAATAGATGAAAATGGAAAATTTAATCAATTACTTTTTCCTGGAGAATATTGGTTAACGTTAAGCAATAATCCTTATCCATTTGAATTTAAGGATTTTAAATCTTTAGGTGCTGGACTAGGATATGATAGCATACATTTTACCTTAAATAAAAATTTAACACAAAACTTTGAAATGCTTCCATATTACGAAATTAAAAATTTAAAAACATCTATTTCAGATGGGAATATTAATGTAACATTTGATGTTGCAAAAGTTGAAGGAACTCTAAACCCAGCTCCTAAAATAGTACGGGCACGTTGTTTTGTGAGTACTTCTTCTTTAGTGACAAGTTCTACTTTGTGTACTAAATCAAAAATTGTATCGATTACGAATAATGCAACAGTTACCTTATCAGTAAGTATTGCAGATGGGGCTAATTCATATAGAAATATATATATCAATAATTTTAGAAATTATGCCTTTCTTAGAGTAGCTTTGGAATTAAATGGTATTCCTGATTATTATTTATTTTCTGAAACAGTTAAGGTGGAAAATTTACCTGATTAATTTTTTATTTTAAAAATATCTGTTCGAAATTTATTTTTAATTAAATTATTATTTGAAGGAATAAGATAAATTTAAAAATTAACTTCACTAATTTTAAGAGATGATACTTATATTTCAATTTCAGAAATTGAGATATTTTTGATGTTTTAAGAATAACATTTCTTTTTGGGTTTTAAATTACTAAAATTAAGGTATAGAAAATCAAGGGGTAGTGAAGAATTAATTTGTGAATTTACCCCTTGAATGTTTTTGTTGATTTTTTATAAAATTCAATATTAATTTTTTTAGCTTATAAGCTTATAATTATAAAATCAAAAAAAGATATACAAAAGGATATTCATTTATAGCTTTTTAATCTTATAAATATGAATCTAAAAATTAAAATAATTTTATTATTTTTTCTTTTAATATTTCAAATGAGAGTAAATGGTCAAAATGATACGGTGTTAGCTAACTCTCAAACTTATGCTAATCCACTTTTTTCTAAATGTGGTCCTGATCCATGGGCAATATTTCATAAAGGATATTATTATTACATGCATACAATGCAAGATAGTTTGGTCTTATGGGCGACTAAAGATATAACTAATGTTAGAAATGGTGAAAAAAAAACGATCTGGATACCTCGTGATTCAACAAACTACAAGAATTTATGGGCTCCTGAAATTCATTACATAAACGAAAAATGGTATGTTTATTATGCTGCAGATGATGGGAATACAGATAATCACCAGTTATACGTGCTTGAAAATTCTAATAAAAATCCTTTTGAAGGTAATTTTGTAATGAAAGGAAAAATATCAACTGATAAGGATAATAATTGGGCAATTGATGCTTCTGTTTTTGAGAATAAAGGGGAATTATATCTCGTATGGTCAGGCTGGGAAAAAAGAAGAGTAAAAAATGAAACACAATGTATTTATATTGCTTCTATGCAAAACCCTTGGACATTAAAATCTGAAAGAGTTCTTATATCAAAGCCTGAATTAAAATGGGAAAGAAAATATATTAATCGGAATGGCTGGAATCCAACCCATAAGATATTTGTAAATGAAGGTCCTCAACCTTTAAAAAGTCCAGGTGGAAAATATATTTATATTATTTACTCTGCTAGTGGCTGTTGGACACCTTTTTATTCACTTGGTATGCTATATGCTAAAACTTCAGATGATTTATTAAACCCCAAAAGTTGGAAGAAAAATCAACAACCAATTTTTTCACAATCTCCTCAAAATAAAGTCTATGGGCCAGGTCACTGCAGCTTTTTCCAATCTCCTGACAAAAAGGAATACTATATTCTTTATCATGCACGAAATATTGAAGCTGATCTACCTGGCAAAGATTCTCGTACTCCTCGGATGCAAAAATTTATATGGGATGAAAATGATTATCCAATATTTGGAGTGCCACTACCCTTATGGCTTGATTTTAAAAAACCTTCAGGCATTAAATAATAATTAACAAAAGTTTCGTATTTCAGAAAGTGCCAGAAATAAAGTAAAAAAGTAGCATATTTTATCTAATATCTTATATCTCATTAGAAATGAGTATATTAGTTGTATAATTACAAAAACAGAAAAATATGCTAGTGTTATATTAAGTATGGATTGTCGGATATAATCTTTTGAGTTTTATCCATGCGTCCTCTTTTGTAAATTGCCAATTAATTTTGGCATTTTTGCTATTTCTACTCTTTTGCCAAGCCTCAACTTCTGTTTTTACTTTATCTATTGTTGGTATGTGTCTGTTTAAACATTGTCCGTTTAGTACATGTAATTCTATTTCTGCCATATTCAGCCAACTGCCATGTTTGGGTGTAAATATAAATTCAAACCTATCCAAAATTCTTTTTGCTTCCCCGGGTGTAAAGGCTTCATAAAGTGAAAAGGGTGAATGAGTTTTGAAATTATTTATCGCCAAAGTGATTTTTTCAGCATCCAGATACATTTCATCTGCAATTTTTTTGAGAAATACTGCCCAATCCTTCTTCGTCTTCGTATTGGTAACCTCTACTAATCGTCTCCCGACAAGAGGCTCATTTACCATAAATATATTGACAACTCCATGTCTGATATATTCATAATCTTCCCGCTTTTCTGAACCGGATTTCATCGGTAATGTTTTCCGCCCTTCCTCAATCAGTTGTTTTGGAGACTCATCCATACAAACAACAGGGTAACTCTCGTTATAAGGCTTTTTATACCTAACCGTTATCATATACAATTAACCCACATTGCAGGGTATCCGTTCTCTGATTGTTAATAATAATCAAAATTTAGATGCTTTTCTGCAGAAACAGACCGTTTTTTCGCTAAAAATAGACCCTGTGGGGTTAATTTACTTTAAATTTTTGAGTAGAGAAAGAAAAAGTGTCATTGTGTGGCACCCAGCTTTTTTATAATTGGCATGAAAATGTTCAACTTTGCGACATGTTTCTAAAGCCAGTAATAAAACATCGCAAAGGAGCAAATGGGAAAGACGAAAGATATGTCTACTTCCGTTTGAGTGAATCTTACAGAGATAGTCGAGGAAAGGTTCACCAGCGTATGATCATGGGACTTGGAGAACTTTTGGAACTGCCCAAACAATCACAACTGGACAAATTGATTGAAGTACTCAATGAGATGGTACTTCACCATCAACTGCCACTTTGTGAGGATACCGCCGTGATGGACATTGCCCACAAAGTATACGAAGAACTGAAGCGGCTCAACCGGATTGGGGAGATTAAGCGTGTGGAGGAAGACCGTCAAAAACATTTACGGGAGCAGCCGGCAAGGGAAAATAATTCTTCACCGGTTTCTGATTATCTCACCATAGATGCAGACAGCGTAAAGAATCTTCACGCACGCACCATTGGAGCAGAGCAGGTATGTATCTCGACGCTCGAGAAGCTCAAGGTGAGGGATTTTCTCAAATCCAAAGGATGGAAAAAACGGGATATCGACATAGCCCTTGTTCAGATCGCATGCCGTGCCATTTATCCTTATTCGGAACTTCGCACCGTTAAGGTCTTACGCGAAAATTCCGCCGTTTGCGAGATTGTTAGAATCGATCCCTTCACCATAACCAAGGATGACCTTTATCAAAGTGCCCACAACTTATACGAGTTGCAAGAGGACTTGGAGCTGTGGCTTTATAACCGGACGCGTTCCCTGTTTGCCATGGATGACAAAATACTTCTTTTTGACCTTACCAACACTTACTTTGAAGGGAGAATGTCGGCTTCTGAGTTGTGCCAATACGGGCGAAGCAAGGAAAAACGTTCAGATTGTCCACTGATAGCACTGGGAGCAGTGGTCAATACTGAGGGCATGCTTGTTCGCAGTCGGATATTCGAAGGAAATCAAGCCGATTGCAAAACCCTTCAGCAGATGATAGGCAGTTTGGAAGATTCGACAACTTGCGATACCCACAGTAAAATTGTAGTAATGGATGCCGGCATTTCCACCAAAGAAAATCTGGATTGGCTGAAAGCCCACCAATATAAATACATCACGGTAATGCGTTCAGCGGGAGTCAAGTACACCACGATAGACAATACCCGCAAAACGGTTACAGATAATAAAGGACAACAAATCGAACTGCAAAAAGTAAGGGTTGAAGGGCTTTCTGATACGGTACTTTTGGTAGACAGCGAGTTGAAGACCCGCAAGGAACGAAGTATGTACAGTCGCGCTTGCCAGGTTTATGAAGAGGGACTGAAAGCCATTGAGTCCGGTATTTACCGAAAGGGTGGAACAAAGAAGAGAGACGCCGTCAATTTGCGTCTGGGACGCTTGAAGGAGAGAAGTTACGGAGTTCACAACGACTATGAAGTCACGTTTGAATATGATGAAAAGGACATCACACGATCCATGAGTTGGAAAAAGAAAGAAGCCCGATCACAGTTGACCGAAAGTTCACATGGCAAGTACCTGATAGAAACCAATATGGATGAGAATGAAAAGGAAAATATATGGCAGTTTTATAACGTAATTCGTACGGTAGAAGAAACTTTTCGTATTTTGAAAACGGATCTTGACATCCGTCCTGTCTATCATAAGACAGATGAGGGGATCAAGGCTCATCTTCACCTGGCGATATTGGCCTACTGGGTGGTTTCATCAGCACAATATCAACTCAAGAAAAAGGGCATCCGTCACGAATGGAACGAGTTGGTACGGGTAATGAAAACGCAGATTGTGGTAACCACGCGAGCCACACAGAATGATGGTGCACGTGTTGAAATACGACAATGTACGGAACCGGAAGAGAAACTCAATCAAATTCTGACCGCACTGGATATAAAAACACCTCTGATAAAAAGAAAAAAATTTGTGTGGCACCCAAAGGCTCCTCCTCAAAAAAACATCCACTCTCTTACAGGTACTTAGCTCGATAATACCTGCAATGGGGGTTATTGGTTTTGGGTGCTCAGACAATTTTCGCTCAAAACATTCAGGTTACAGCTGTTTCTCCGATAAACACCGGAGAAAGTGGCGGCATGTATCATCCAGTATTTAGTCCGACGGGAGAATATTTGCTTTTCACTTCTGAAAATTATGAAGGACTGAAAATGCTTTCGTTCACTGATGGGCAGGTAAAAACTTTGACAACCGAAAAAGGTGCGGGCTATGGAGTTAAGATAAGCAAAGATGGAAAAACCATTGCCTACAGGAAAAACGAATTGATTAACCAGCGGCTATTTTCTTCCGTTAAATTGTATTCGCTTTCTGAAGGAAAACAACAACAACTTGTTGCTCCCACGCGAGAACCTCTTGCGGTAGGTTTTTCAGGAAACAAACCTTTATTGGTAAAAAATCGTCAACTGGTAAAAAGTCAGCTTTCTGCCGTCGAAATTGTACCTATTGTTACCATCGAAGACCGTAAAATGGTTCTTTATACTGGAAATTCGCGTAAAATTCTTACTCCGAATGGTGAAAATGCGAGCTATATTTGGCCTTCCATTTCGCCCGATGGGAAACGAATTGTCTATGTTGCTGCAGGAAAAGGAACGTTTGTTTGCGACTTGAACGGGAACAATGTTGCGGCGCTGGGTAAACTGAATGCGCCACAATGGATCAACAATCAATGGCTGGTGGGAATGAATGACATTGACAACGGGGAAATACTCCTTTCTTCTTCTCTGGTAGCAGCATCGATAGATGGAAAAGTGTATCAAACACTCACTACACCTGATTTGATAGCTATGTATCCTGCTGTTTCTCCTGATGGAAAGCAGATTGTATTTAATACTGAGAGAGGTGATTTATATTTACTTAATGTTGTTTTAAAATAAGGAGGAGGAAACACCATGAAAAAAATAATTTCATTTTTCATCGTTTTGATGCTGATTTTTTCTGCAAAAGCTGTTGATTTTATGGGAATTAAAATTTATATCAACCCGGGTCATGGAGGATACAATGGGGCAAACGACAGAAATGTTCAGACCATACCCTTTGCATTGGGCGACACACTTGGTTTTTGGGAATCGGCAAGTAATTTGACCAAAGGATTGGCACTACGCGATTTGTTGCAGGCAGCCAATGCTACCGTTTACATGTCGCGTACTCAAAACAGGGAAGAAGACGATAGGGCTTTGTCGGAAATTGCCGAAGAAGCCAATGCCAACAACGTGGATGCCTTTCTTTCCATACACAGCAATGCATTGGGAACCAATACAGGCACCAATTATTTATTACTTTTGTATCACGGTTATGATGATCAACCCACTGTGGCAGCGAGTTTACCAATGGCTCAAACCGCCTGGCCTCGTTTGATTTCAAATCAACTTACAGTTTGGACACATTACACCACCTCTACTAATATTCGGGGCGATTTCTCATTTTATGGAAATACCAGTGGACTGGGCGTCCTTCGCCCTTTGACTGTTCCCGGATTTTTGTCCGAAGGTTCATTCCACGATTATTTACCGGAAACCCACCGGCTGCTCAATAAAGATTACAGAAAATTGGAATCTAATAATTTTTACAGGTATTTCTGCGATTATTTTCAAACCAATTTACCTTCTACAGGTATTATTGCAGGGTTTGCCAAAAGTTCCAATGAAAAAATGAACAATCCTTTGTACATCTACAAGGCTTTTACCCATGATGAAAAAGTACCTATTAATGGAGCTAAGGTGAAATTGATGAATCAGAATGGAGATTCACTGAATGTATATTATGTAGATACGCTGTACAACGGAATTTTTGCTTTTTACAATTTAGCTCCCGGAACTTACAAACTGCATTTGGAAGCAAAGGATTATCAGCCAAAGGATACAACTGTTACGGTAACGGCAGCATCAACTACTTATGCCAAAATGTTTTTACCTAACTTAAATGTGGTAATTCCAAAAGATACCACGCCTGATTATCCTGATCCGATACAGGAAGCCGGTGTACTGCCAATGAAGCATTATAATTTTGGAGATCAAGAAGTAGTTGTTCCAGAATGGTTGAATCAGCAACCTATTAAAAAAGTTTTGTATCGTGATGAAAAATTATATGTGCTAACCACAGAACCAAAAATCACTATTTACAATGCGCAATCACTTGCTAAAATTCGCGAAATGGATTTATCCGGCATTGAAGGTGGCGTAAACCTGATTAGCGATATTGCTTTTACTTCCGATGGTTATTTGTTGGCCTGCAACAAGGATACGATTTCTTTACCCGAAAACAAAGGTCGTTATTTTAAAGTTTATACGTGGGATAACGATTCGGTAGCTCCTTCATTGCTTTTCAAGACGCAACAACAGGCAAACTGGTCAAATGGCATTATGGGCGAAACATTTGCTGTTAGCGGTCCCCGCTGGAAATGTACTATTTACGTACCATCAGTTACCACCGGATCATCCAAAGCCATTCGCATTGTAGGTTACCTTTATGAAGAAGGAAATGCCTTGGGCTACAAATATATGATGGATGCTGCCAATTACACCGAAGCATTGTGGGGAGAAAATATGAAATTTACTATTTCTCCAAGTGGGAAAGATCATTTTATTCTGGATAGCGAAAAAGTTTTACCAGTCGAATATCAGTTTGATTGGAATGCAGCCGATCGTTCTCCTTTAATTAAAAAAGGTGAATTTTCAGAACAGAATGGATTCAACCTTGCTGTCTGTGCTTCCGGCATTCATTTCTTCCGCCATGCACAACATACCTTTATGGTTTCGCCTACTTGCGATGCCGATACAACGAAAGTGGGTGCTGTGCTCTTTGATGTAACCAATGGCATTCAGCAATCGTTGAAAGTTTCCGAAAAATTGCCTGCTAATGGGCTGGG
>Ga0116165_1002347_pt1 | contig 13502 bp, 12 predicted proteins | sample AD_JPNMR1_MetaG_FD_89885 | JGI IMG/M metagenome (GOLD analysis project Ga0116165, IMG submission 89885) | Active sludge microbial communities of municipal wastewater-treating anaerobic digesters from Japan - AD_JPNMR1_MetaG | ecosystem: Engineered > Bioreactor > Anaerobic > Digestate | place...
AAGGAGATAATATAATATGCCACTTGTAACATCAAAGGAAATGTTCAAAAAGGCTTACGAGGGCGGCTATGCGATCGGTGCCTTCAACGTAAACAACATGGAAATTATCCAGGGTATTACCGAGGCCGCTCAAGAGGTTAACGCTCCGCTTATTCTTCAGGTTTCCGCCGGCGCAAGAAAATACGCAAAACACGTTTATCTGATGAAACTGATCGAAGCCGCGATTGAGGACACAGGGCTTCCGATTTGCGTTCACCTGGACCACGGCGATTCGTTTGAACTCTGCAAATCCTGCATTGACGGCGGATTCACTTCCGTTATGATAGACGGTTCTCATCTTCCTTTTGAAGAGAACATTAAACTGACCAAACAGGTTGTTGATTACGCGCACGCGCACGGCGTAGTGGTCGAGGGCGAGCTTGGAAGACTTGCCGGCATCGAGGACGCCGTCAACGTAAGCGAAAAAGACGCGGCCTACACCGATCCCGATCAGGTTGAGGAGTTTGTCTCTAAAACCGGCGTTGACTCGCTCGCAATCGCGATTGGAACCAGCCACGGCGCATACAAGTTCAAACCCGGTCAGAAGCCGCAGCTCCGGTTCGATATCCTCGAAGAGGTTTCCAAGCGGCTGCCCGGATTCCCGATCGTTCTGCACGGTGCTTCTTCCGTAATGCCCGAGTATGTTGAAATGATTAACAAAAACGGCGGAAAAATGCCCGACGCGATCGGTATTCCCGAGTCCATGCTCCGTCAGGCGGCAAGCATGGCAGTCTGCAAGATCAACATCGACTCCGACTTAAGACTTGCTATGACGGGAACCATCCGTCAGTACTTCGCAGAGCATCCCGACCACTTCGACCCCCGTCAGTATCTCAAGCCCGCAAGAGAGAATATCAAACAGCTTGTTAAGCATAAGCTCGTCGAGGTTCTCGGCTGCGCTGGAAAAGCATAAAAAAATCACAAAAAAAGAAGGAAGCAGTCACCTGCTTCCTTTTATTTTTCCCGCTTATTCGCTAACGTCGCTGACGTCTTTGGCGTTTTCGCTTTGCAGTTTTGTCCAGAGATTTCCGTAACCGGTAGCGGCAAGGCAGAGCATAACCTCTCCGTTCGTTTCGCGGTCGATGTTTTTATCGTCCAGATACTTCTTATACCCGCCGTTCGGCAGTCTGAAGAACAGATCCATCGCCGCGGACATCGAAGTCGAAACCTGTCCGTCGAGCGGAAGTCTTGCCGATATCAGCGCGTTCAAAACGAGCGCGGTCGCTCTTGCACTTTTTTTGCCGTTGATGTCGGAAATGGTGTTGTCGACGCTAATGACGGTTCCTAAATAGGTGACGACCTTATTGTAGCATTCATCGGGGAAAAGTTCTCTGTTTAACATGATGACGTTCAGAACATACGCGCTGCTCTCGGTATCCGAGATTTTGATGTCTTTGGAAGCGGGGAACCCGCCGTCTTTATTCTGTCTGCTCAGAATGTTTTCGGCGGCGGCTTCAAAGTCGTAATCCGTGTCGGACGCGACCAGCGCGTACACCGAAAGCGCGATCTGCTTGATGGTCATGGACTCGTAATTGCTCTCGACGTTGTTTTTGATCATCGTGACATAGCCGTCGATGTTGTAGGAAGAAACGTCCACTTTCTGTTTTATGAGCAGGGAAATCGCGATAACCATGCCGCATTTGTCTTCATAGGACTCGTTCTTCTGCAAAACATCGTTATATTGAAAATCGGCGATGTTTTTCTGCATCAGATACACAGCGGCGATGTCCTGCCAGGTAACTAGCCCGTTTTCGGCATAAAAGTTCGCAGCGTCGGTTAAACGGTCTCCGGTGGTAGCAGTTCCGCTTTCTGTTTCTTCTGTATCTTCACCGCAGGAGGAAAGGATTGCGGTCAGCAGCATAACTATAACTAGAAAAAAACTGATTTTCCTCAAACGAAAACACTTCCTTTTATCATATATTTCGGCGGACAGAATGCAAAATACAGTTTAAACTTTATTATAGGAAGTTGCAAGAGAAAAATGTAAAAAACTTCAATAAGAAAATACAAACGCCTATATTTTCATAGGCGTTTGCATAAAAAAAGTTATTACTTTGAAAAGTATATTGCGGTCGCGGCGGCGGATTGGGAATAATCTTTGGGGATTTCCAGGGTTTTGCCCTCATACATACCGTAATACAGAACGAATGGGAGCGCCCAGAAATTTCCCTGCATAATCCAGTGAACATACTCTTCGATCAGATCTTTTCGAATAATGGGGAGCAGCATCCGGTCGCCTAAATCACTGACAGAATCGATATATTTCTCTGCCAAAGGCTGAACCGCTTTGCCGAGAATCTCGTGAATTTTCTCCTTGCATTCGTAAGACATTACAGGCAGTGTCAAATAATACCTGTTATCCTTTTTCATTAAGTATCCCTTGCTGATCAGGAATGCCGCTTGTTCTTCTTCAACCGGAGTAAGCGAAACGGAAGGATTGGTGTATAACTTCATTACCAGATTGATGTTGCCGCCGTATATAACCGAATCTCTGTCCGGGAAGGGAGCATGCTCAAATAGGTTGGCATACATAATATGGCTGTATTCTGCCGTCTGGAAGCTGTTATGCAAGTTGCTCCATTGTACTGCTTTTATCTCGCGGTAATTGATTTTTTCTTCCGGAAAAGATACCGTTCCTGCATAACGATAATCTTTGCCGTTGTTTTCCGGAATCTTTCCTTTCCATTTTTCTTCATACATTTTCAGCATTTGATTAGACAAGACATTACAGCCGTATGTATACAGAACCCATAATAAGTAGGGGAATGCAAACTGATTGCCGTAAAAGTCAAGGCTTCGAATTTCTTTTTCAACCGAATAAATCGCGTCGGTCATTTCTTTGCCGATGTCTTTGTAAATCTGCGACAATTCATATTTAAACTCGGCATGCACGCTCTCCGGCAGTATGCAGAAGTCTGTTAAGTATTTTCCTTTCGATACTTCTTTGATAAACTTGTTTTCAAGCAGGTAGTTCAGTTTTTCCTCAAAATATACCGGCGCGACGCCGATTTCGTCCGCGATTTCGCGAATCGTTCTTGGCTTTTCCCTGCAGGCTACAAATATCTGCCTGGTCATAAGATCGTAGATATAATTCCAATACTTCGGAGCACCGTAACCGCCCCACAGCTTCAGCTCGGCGGGGGCGTACGAGGATTTTCCGTTGTTCATAGAAGAAACTCCTTTTCTTATTTCTGTTTTGGCGTCGAACAGACGCCTTTTCACGGTTCCTTCCGGAATACTCAACCGCTTTGCGATTTCAGGGATTGAGCACTCCTGCAGATAGTAGAGTATTATGATTTGACGGTGAATGGCGGACAGGCGGGAAATCGCGTAGTTTAAACGCGCGGTATCTTCCTTGCTGATAAGGCGTTTCGCAAAGTCATAATTCGCGGCAATCTCTCCGCCATAAGCGTCTAAAGAAACCGCTTTGTTCTTTTTTATACGCAGGAACAAACAGAATCGGTTGTGCGCAAGCTTCCAGTACCAGGAATAAAAGCTTACAATCTCTTTTCCGCTTCGTACAGCAGAAAGCGCTTCCAACAGGATATCCTGCGCAAGGTCCTCCGCATCGCTTGAATTATTCAAAAGCTTATAGCAGTACAGATATGTATTCTCTATAAGCTCGTCGGTGAAAAAGTTTTTTTCAAAACCTTTAACTATCTTGTCAGTCATAATACTCCTTATTTTTTGTGACTATATAGTCTTTTTGCAGCTGCAATAAATAAGTATCAGAATCAAGGAATAGGTTCGGTACAAAAATAAAAAAACAGACCTAACAAAAACTTTGTTAGGTTTGCATAGAAGCGCGAAGTATAAATTCTCTAATTATTATATATGCCTCGTCCGGCGTATTTACGTTCATGCAGAGTCTTTCCATCGGGCATAAACCGTCTCCGCGGCGGTTTTTGATAAACGGAACCAATCTGCTGTACGAATAGGGAATATGATACCGGTTCAGGATGGATACGGCTTTTTCGCTCATCACGTCGCCGTAAACGTAGGCAACCCCGCATTTCACCAGCAGAAAAGCCGCCGCGCCGCCGATGATTTTATCCGCCGCAGCCGCGCCCTTGAGATTGGCGTTGCGCTCGATCAGTTCCATAATCGGAGCGACGCCTTTTTTACTGGACGTAAAGATTTCTTCGCCGGCATTGATTGCGACAAAGGAAAACCCGTGTCTTTTAAGCATCAGTATTGTTTTGTTGATTTGTTCGATCATTGAAATACCTCTTTAACACATACACGACGGGCGGTATTATTACAAGCTGAATAATAACGCCTGCAATCCCTTGCACAAACGAATTCCATACCACGATCGGCGCCGCGTTTTTCATATGAAACACGTAAAACGCTACGCACAGCAGTCCGGCATATAGAAGCCTGCCGGAAATCATGGCGGAAATCAACGCAAGGTAAACGTTTTTAAACAGGGCGGCGAACAGGCCGCTCGCGAATCCGTACAGCGCCAGTTCGGCGATGACAAAGGGCAGCCGTTCGGCGGACGGCATGGCGCCGCCGGTTATCAGAAAAGACAGGAAGGGAATCAGCAGTCCCGCGGCAAAACCGTACAGGCTCCCCAACAGCAATCCGCAAATCAGAACCGGAATATGCATCGGCAGGAACATCATGCCCGCCTTCGCGCCGCCGAGATAATGAAAGATCTGCGGAACCAGCGCGCCGGCTGCGATTAGCACCGCCGCATAAACCGGCTTACGAATCCTTTTCATGGTATAGCTCCTTAAACAGTCTATCCGCTTTTTTCATTTCCTCCGGAATCTGAATCGACTGCGGACAGTGCTCCATGCAGACGCCGCATTCCGTGCAGTTCTCGGGACGCGTCTCCGGCGCCATGTTTTTGATAGCTTTGCGCGCGGCGTCCCAGTCTCGGATCAGCGCGTAATCGTTGAGAATCTTGAAAACGCCCGGAATGTCCACGCCGAACGGACAATCCATGCAGTAGCGGCAGGCGGTGCAGGGAACCGTGGTCGCCTTTCTGTAGGCGTCAACCGCTTCGTCGAGCGTTTTGCGCTCGGATTCGGAGAGCGGAACAAACGGCGTCATGGTGCCGATATTATCCTGAACCTGTTCAAACGTGCTCATTCCGCTCAGAACGGTCAGCACATTGGGCAGGGAAGCGGCGTACCGAATCGCCCAGGAAGCGACGCTTCTGTCCGGCTGGGCTTTTTTCAGAATCTCGCAGGCTTCCGGACATAAAGTAGCGAGCGCACCGCCCTTGACCGGCTCCATGATTATGCACTGCACGCCCTTTTCGACGGTCAGTTCGTACAGCCTTTTTGCGTCCATAACCTCCCAGTCCAGGTAATTTACCTGAATCTGCGTAAAATCCCATTCGTATGTATTCAGAATCCGCTCGAAAACCTCGGTCGTATCGTGGAAGGAAAAGCCTAAATGCCGAATTTTGCCCTGCCTTTGATAGTCTTTTAAGAGGTCGTAAAGCCCGAGGTTTATCACCAGCTCCAGCTTGTCTTTGGACATGGCGTGCAAAAGATAAAAGTCGAAATACTCGGTGTTGCAGCGGCTTAACTGCTCTGCGAAAATCCTTTCGGCGTCTTTTCTGGTTTTCGTGTTCCAAAGAGGCAGTTTGTCGGCGAGAAAATAGCTGCCGCGCGGATATTTCGCCAGCGCTTTCGCGAGAAAACCCTCGCTTTTTCCTTCGTGATAGATATAAGCGGTATCGAAATAATTGACGCCGTTCGCGACCGCGTAATCGATCATCGCGCAGGCGGTTTTTTCATCGATCTGCTCCATGCTGCCGTTAATAACCGGCAGACGCATCGCCCCGAACCCGAGCAGGGATACTTTCTCTTTTGATTTGCCAAAAACTCTGTACTCCATACGCTCACCCTTGCCGCTATTGAAATAGCGGGATTGAAGCATGTAAAATTTCAATCCCGCTGTTTGTATTTTAATTAGTTGCCTTTTACAAGCTTGTCGATTTCCTCGGCGAAATTATCTTCTTTCTTCTCGATTCCTTCGCCTTTTTCGTATTTTACGAAAGAAACGACCTTAATCTCGCCGCCCAGCTCTTTCGCGGTGTTCTCGACGTACTTGGAAACCTTGATTTCCTCGTCCTTAACATACTGCTGGTCCAAAAGGCAGTTTGTGTCGTAGAACTTGCTGATTCTGCCTTCGACCATCTTCTGCTTGACCGCATCCGGCTTGCTCTTGAGCTTCTCGTCGTTCTCGATTTGCGTGCGAAGGATTTCCTTCTCGCTTTCAAGAACGCTTGCAGGGACGTGGTCCTTGGAAACATAAAGAGGATTCATAGCGGCGATCTGCATGCAGATATTCTTTGCGAATTCCGCAAAGCCTGCGGTCTTCTCGATGCCGTTGGTGGTCTCAAACTTGGTGATAACGCCAGCAGCGCCGCCGCCGTGAATATATGTGCCGACAACGCCCTCCACAATCTCGAAACGGCGGATGTTCATGTTCTCGCCGATCGTGAAAATCATGTTCTTGAGCGCGGCGTCAACCGTTGCGTCGCTGTCCTTGTAGGGAAGCGCGAGCAGTTCTTCGATGCTCTTCGGCTTCTTTTCAACGATTGTCTCAAGAACGCCTTTTACGAAATCCTTGAACGTCGCGTTCTTCGCAACGAAGTCTGTTTCGCTGTTTACTTCCAGGATCGCGGAAGTATTGCCGACGGTAAGAATGTCAACGATGCCGTCCGCCGCGATTCTGTCAGCCTTTTTCGCTGCGACAGCAAGACCCTTTTCGCGCAGAATCTTGATTGCCTCTTCAAAATCGCCGTTCGCTTCGACCAGCGCCTTCTTGCATTCCATCATGCCGCAGCCGGTTTTTGCTCTTAAATCCATTACTGCCTTTGCGGATATTTCAGCCATTTATTTTAGCCTCCTGTTATTACGATAGTTTCGTCCGATTACTCGGCGTCGGTTTTTGCTTCGGTTTCCGCAGCTTCTGCGACCGCAGCTTCTGCGGCAGCAGCTTCTTCAGCCGCAGCTTCGGCGGTTGCGCCGGCTTCGGAAGAATCAATAAACTGCTCGCCCTGCTTGCCTTCAATCACAGCGTCCGCCATAACCGATGCGATCAGCTTGATCGCGCGGATAGCGTCGTCGTTGCCGGGAATAACGTAGTCAACTTCGTCCGGGTCGCAGTTCGTATCAACGATAGCGATAACAGGGATACCAAGCTTCTTCGCTTCGTCCACTGCGTTCTTCTCTTTCTTGGGGTCAACGACGAAGATCGCGGAGGGAAGCGACTTCATATCCTTGATACCGCCAAGGTTGCGCTCAAGGTCCTGCATTTCCTTCTGGAGCTTGGCGACTTCCTTCTTGGGAAGAAGATCAAAGGTGCCGTCCTCAGACATCTTGTTGAGGTTGTGAAGTTTCTGGATGGACTTCTTGATGGTCTTGAAGTTCGTAAGCATACCGCCAAGCCAGCGAATGTTTACATAAAACATTTCGCATCTGAGCGCTTCTTCCTTAATCGCGTCCTGCGCCTGCTTCTTGGTGCCGACGAAAAGAATGTTGCCACCTTCAGCGACCGTATTGCGAACGAACAGGTAAGCCTCTTCGATTTTCTTAACGGTTTTCTGAAGGTCGATGATGTAGATACCGTTTCTCTCGGTGAAGATGTACTCCGCCATTTTGGGGTTCCATCTTCTGGTCTGGTGACCGAAATGAACGCCTGCTTCAAGCAGCTGCTTCATTGAAATAACTGACATTTCTTCTACTCCTTTTTTCTCGGGTTAGCCCCGCCACCGCTTTGGGATTTACGCCGGCCTTACGGATATGTGCTATCCGCACCCGAACCGACGCATAACGGTGTGTGTACTTGCCTGTGTCTCAAAAGGCTTTGGATATTATATCACGAAAACCCTTTGTTTGCAATACCTTTTCTAAAAATTTGGAAGGTTTTTTCTATAATTTACTGGTAAAAATTTGGTTATACTGATAAAAAGTTTGCCGCGAATTTTTGTAAATATACGTTTGCTTTAACGTGGTACGCTTTTTTGAAATAAAAAAAGAGCCCCGCGTTATGCAGCGGGCGCTCTTTTGCGCGTTTCAGAGGGGGAACGCGCAGAGTTTGGGGATGGCTATCTGAGTTGACAGGTGTCGATCCGGGTAAGCGTGTTTATATCATAAGAGGAGAGAACGCTATCATACGAACCCTGTGAAAACACATAAATGTAATTGCCGATATAGAGGCCCCTTGTGTAGGCCGATCCGTCTTTCAGCATCGGTATGCTTCCTATATTTACAAACGCATTGTTTTCAAATTTGAATAATAGAAATTTGACGCAAGGCTCGTCTTTATAATCGAGTGCCGGGAAACCGATGATGTTCTTTATAGGATCAATTAAAACCGCCTTGTGGTTCAGGAACGCCTCGCTGTAGAGTAAATCATCGCTTAATAAAAGGACAGTAATCTCCGAGACGTTCGTTTTATCGCTAACGTCGAACATGGACAGCTTGATGCAGTCGCTGTCCGTATCCCAGCCGAGACCGAAGAGCAGACCGTCTCCGTAAGCGTGCAAGTAAGCGGAAAATCCGGGAATTTTGAGCGCTGACAGCACTTTTGGATTTTTCGGGTCGGAAAGGTCGATCGCGAACAGCGGGTCGGTGTTCCGGAAGGTTACCACATAGCCGATATTGCCGTAGAACCGTACGGAGTGGATGGTTTCGTCCGGCGCAAGGTTGTGAATGGTTCCAACCGGCTTGAGGTCCATATCCAGCGTATATAAGGCATTATAAACGCTTCTGTTCTTATGCGCAGCGATATAGCCCTTCTCGTCCTGACGAAACTCAAATGCGTACTCTAAGACGGTTGCTGCAACCCGCAGCGTGTCGCCGTACTCGTCCATCGCGAACTGGTTGATAAGCTTTCCGGCGATTTCTCCGGTCGCGTCAAGATTGATTCTGCCTCCGGATATCGAGAAGCGGTAAAGATCCGTACTGTCCTTCGCCATGACGATGGCATTGGCTTTCATTTCGAGCCTGTTGAAGTTTTTCATCGAATACGACGCGATATATATATTTTTCTCGCTTGCATAAATCGTACCCTGAACGCCCAAAGTTGCCAGGCTCGATTTATAGTTTTCCGGCTGGGTGACGTCCGTTCCGGTGATGACGTTATACACACTCTTTGATATATCTTCAGGCACGAAAATTCGAGACGGCGATATCAGATTCTTCCTGTCGTACGGCGAAGCGATAGGGATATACGTTTCGGCCGCGTCCTTGTCGGGTTCGTAAACACAATAAGATGAAATGATATAAAGGTATTTTCCGATCATGCGGGAGGAACTGTACGCGCCGCTCTGATAAAGCTCGTTTTTGAAAACAGGATTTGCCCTGTCGGCGATATCGTAAATCTCAACCGCGGTGATTCTTTTATAATAATCAAAGTTTCCGACGCTTGAATGGGCGGGCGCATAGCCTGATTTAATCAGGATCAGGGTGTCCTGATACAAAAGGATTTCTTTTAACACATAGTCGTAATCGTCCTGCCTGCCGCGGATCCGAATGGTCGAGACAAGGCTGAGCTTTCCGTTGTCCGCGGAGAGAATATACACGCAGCCTTTTTTGTGATTGGCTAAATTCTTTGTATAAAAGCGATAATAATCTAAAAGCACATTTCCGCAGGCATAGATATATTTACCGTCCGTTTTGATGATGTCCGCTTCCTGCACGCCCAGTACCTGGTTGTTTGTATCCGAGAATTCGGGTTGCTCGGGGTCGCCCGGCCCATCTTTCGGTCCGTCTTCTTCTATGATTCCATCGCTTCCCGGAATCGTAAAGTGTTGATCTTCGAGCTGCTGAATTTTTTTGCAAATATCCGTATAACTGTAATTGCCGACTTCTTTATCACTTCCGCCGCCGTCTTCTGTTTCGATATCTTCCGTTCGGGGGTCTTCGCAGTTTTCGTTCGTTGGTTTTGAATCGTCCCGGTTCGCACCGCTCTCGCTCTTCGCTCCGCTGCTGACGAGAGGCGAACCGAGTTTGGTATTTGGCGTGGAAATCGTTTGGTCGTCCGACGGAGCGTTGAAATTCATTTGCGGGACTGCGAACATGACCGCGCACGTCATCAAAGCAAGACACATCGCGGTGGCGAGCAGGGGCTTTAAGTATATCCTACGCGTCGTCTTTTCCCGACAGACCTTTAGCATTTTTTCTTTTGTTTTGACCAGGCTTTCGGAGGCAGGGGTGACCTTTTCCATATCGCGTCTGTATTTATCCTGAAACATAAACCAACCATCCTTTCTAAAACTGCTACTTGTCAGCGTTTTCAACTGTTTCAAAAGTATCGCCTAAAGCGGCTTTGAGCTTTTTTCGCGCGCGCATCAAAATGGATTTGACATAAGAACTGCTTCTGCCGAGCATTTCGGCTATTTCGTCGACTTTGTAATTCTCGTAATAATACAGGTGAATTACGGTCCGCATATTCTTCGGCAGTGCCGCGACCGCGTAGTAAACCTCGCTTTTCTCTTTCATGGTGACATAGAGATTATCTTTCAGCTCTGTTGTTCTACGGAACCATGACGAGGTAAGAAGACTTTTTGTCAGATTTATCGTGACCCGGATAAACCACGCCTTCTCATGTTCTGGGTTTTCAAACTGAGGGCTGCTTTTGATGTACCGAACAAACACTTCCTGCATGATGTCCTCCGCGTCGTGCGAATTGTTCGTACGCGCAAACGCGATTTTAAACACCATATCGGCGTATTTGTCCAGCAGCGATTCAAAAACTTCTTCTGCGTGCGACGATCGACAGTCTGTCACGATATTCCGATCCCCCAAAAAATCAGTTGACGCCAACATTAGGAGCACCTTTTGGCAAACGCCGCCCTCTATCGGCGTCTGCATCAAGAAAACGTTTTCTTTCATAAAATAATACCGCTGAAAAGGCCGCCCGGTTGCATCTTCTAAAAAATATTTTATATTTTTTATCGTATTAAAAAAAGGGGACATGCGGTCATGTCCCCAACAAAATTATAAAAGTGTTCCCATCTCTTCGCCGTTCTCAAGCCAGGCAAGAATCTGCTCGCAGTTCATCAGGCAGCGGGGCAGATGGAACGGGCCTTTCCACATCGAGCCTTTCTGCGTATGCGAAACGGTGCCGTCCTTGTGCAGATAGCCGTACCATTCGCCGTATTCCTTGTCCGCGAAGCGTCCGAAGGAATACAGGTGCGTTCTCTCGAACCAATCCCAATATTTCTTGTCTCTGGTAAGTCCGTACGCGAGCAGGGTAGCGATGAGCACTTCGTTGTGCACCCACCAGAGCTTCATATCCCATTCAAGCTGCTCGCAGGGTCTGCCGTTGACGTCGGTGAAGTAGATAAAACCGCCGTACTGCTTGTCCCAGCCCCATTCCAGCGACCAGTCAAGAATGTTGAGCGCTTTTTGCAGCAGGTCTTTGTTTTTGGTGTATATCGCCTGATTCATAATGAACCAGCTGTTCTCGATCGAATGGCCGGGGTTGATGGTGCGTCCGGCGGGCGTGTCGATAAACTCGCCGTTTGCGCCGACGGTTTCGAGCACCGCGTGCAGGTCGGGCTTATAGTGGTATTTTAACATGATGTCGATGATTTCGTCGGCGACTTTCGTGTAGTAATCCGCTTTTTCCGGGTCGCAGCGGCGGAGCAGCTGCGCGGAGCTGATGAGCACCATCGGAACGGCGGCGGCGCGCTCGCTGCGGGTTTCCGCGTAGGTTTTCGGCGTTATTTTATACGGATCCGTCGAAGGGTCGCGGAACATTCTGAGCATCATTTCATAGCAGTCTTCCGCTTTTTTCAGCGCTTCCTTGTCGCCGGTCGCAAGGGCGTATTCCGCCATCGCGAAAACAAAGAAGGACTCGGAATACATATAGCGGCGCTTGCGGAGCGGTCTGCCGTCCTGCGTAACGGTGAAATACATTCTGCTGTCTTTGTCCGTGCAGTAGTTTTCCAAAAACTTTTTGCCAAGCTCCATGGCGTCCAGCCATTCCTGCTTTTTGCCGTAATGGTTGCTGAGCGCGGAGAAGGTCCAAAGACATCTGCCCTGGAACCAAACCGATTTGTCGTTGTTGTAGCTTTTGCCTTCGCGGTCAACGCAGGTAATGTAACCGCCGTACTTTTTATCCAGAAGATCGCTGTTAAGCCAGAATGGGACGCAGTCGTTTAACAGCTGATCGCGGTAAAACTGCCTGTATGAAGCAAAAGTCTGCTTATCCATAAAAAATACACTTCCTTAATAAAATATAATAGAATAATGACTTTGTTTATTTTACTTTTTTTCATTATGCTTGTCAATATAAAATACCGATTTGACAAATAAAATGCCAAATGTTATAATAATACGACGATTGTATGATTACCCATATTCGGAAAAAAGTCATATAAGCAGTATATAATAAGATTCAGTAATATAGTATCATAAAACAATAAAAGGTTATCTGTATGAGAAAAATAAAATCTTTACTGTTTGTTTGCATCCTTGTTTTGTTAGCAGCCAATCTGTCCTCCTGCGACTGGGTAAAGGAATATTTTAAAGAAAACATACTGGGGCTGACGGAGGATGTAAAACCCGAAGGCTATATCGAAAGCAAGGAGAACGATCTGTTCAAGTACGACGTCTGCAGAGACGGCATCGTGATAACCGAATACAAAGGCGAGGATACGACGGTCATCATACCGGAGTACATCGACGGCAGACCGGTTATTTCGATTTGGTCGCTGGCGTTTTACAACAACAATATTATCGAGTATGTAACCCTTCCGAGAACGCTTCAGCGAATAGAGGCGAGCGGTTTTTATTACAGCAATAAGCTCAAAGAGATCGTGATTCCGGACAGCGTCACGTATATCGGCGATCGCGCTTTCGCCTGGTGCACCGCGATGACGAGCGTCACGCTGCCGTCGGGTTTGACAGAGATTCCGAATTATGCGTTTAACGAGTGTTCCTCGCTGACGAAGATCATAATCCCCCCGAAGGTCACTTCCATCGGCGTGCGGGCGTTTTCGTGGTGCACATCGCTGACACGGGTGGAAATTCCCGATTCGGTCAGGAGCATTGGCGAGAACGCGTTTATGAACTGCTCGTCGCTGGAGTATGTGATTGTGCCCGACAGCACGACGGAGTTTGGACGAACGATTTTCAAAAACTGCCCGCAGCTGACCGTCGTCGTCACCTCTGAATATTCTCCCTGCGCGTTGTACTGCAAGCAGGATGAGAACAACTACCCTTATACAACCGTCCGACCGCCTGAGGAAACTTCCGAGGATGCCGCGTCCGATGTTTCCGCGGTAACCAGTAAGAAGTAAAAGGTAAGAAGTAAGAGGTAAGAGGTAAGAAGTTAGAGGTAAGAAGTAAGAAGTAAGAGATAGAAATGGAAAGCCCGCTCGGTAAGAGCGGGCGTTTTTTTATCCGATTAGCCGTTTGGTGAGCGTATAAAACTGCTTGATGGTGCATTGAAGGGCTTTCCGCTTGCTGCTTTTCAGATAGAAC
>Ga0116165_1002349_pt1 | contig 13500 bp, 6 predicted proteins | sample AD_JPNMR1_MetaG_FD_89885 | JGI IMG/M metagenome (GOLD analysis project Ga0116165, IMG submission 89885) | Active sludge microbial communities of municipal wastewater-treating anaerobic digesters from Japan - AD_JPNMR1_MetaG | ecosystem: Engineered > Bioreactor > Anaerobic > Digestate | place...
CCCGTCTCAAAATCCAGCCAGCGTATATAATCGGATATTGTCCCCGGATCATGCGTCTTTATCCTGAGTTCGAAAGCCGGATGGAACGGGTCGGTCCAGATCAGTTCAGAAGGAAACCCCTTCTCCCTTGCCTTGTTAAGGAAATGCCTCGTGGCTTCCCTGTATTTTCCGTCCCTGATCAGCCTGCGCACAGCAGGAAGTTCGCCCGACATGTCGGGCAGTTCAGTGGCTGCATTGACAGGCGTCGGCAGGAACAGCCTTTCATGGTTGAATATTATAGTCTCGTCAAGCGGTTTGCCCATTACAAGGGCTCCCTGTACGCCGTTCCCTGACGGGTAGGCTTCGTCCCACTTGCCTGCCGGTTTCCTGTTCAGCATGCCCTTATGCGTAGAATCCATCATGATACACCTCTTGCCGGATTTTTATCGGTTCCATGCCTGATCTGGTAAGTTTACCATATTTTTTACTGCTACTATAATACTTTACTGACGGAAACTGCAAAATCCGCCCGGAGCACAGAAGCACCGACTCATGGCCTTCACCGGCAAACATTTGATACGAAACTGCCCGTACGGCATCAGCATGCTACAAGTTCGCCGCTGCGGAACAGATACAGGTACCTTTCGGTCACCTTTTTGCCGGTGATCTTCTCCAGCGCCTTTGTGTAATATTCTATCTGGACTTTATACCTGTCCCTGATTATATCGGAACGCCCTCCAGGCACATAGTCGGTCTTGTAATCCAGCAGCACGAGCCCGTCTCCGGTATCGAACCAGCAGTCGATGACGCCCTGCAGCAGCATCGTTTCGTCGCAGGCCGCGCCTTCAGCATCGTCTTTGAGCACCTCCGAACACTTTATCTCGATGGTGAAGGCAGTTTCCCTGTGTATGGAATCATGCAGGGAAAGCATGCGCATCCCAAACGGAGACCTGAAGAATGCAGCAACTGCCTCCGGATCGACAGACTCCGCTTCCGCAGGCGTGATCAGTTCCATGTCTTTCATGGACGATATCTGGGAACTTATCTCCGGGACCAGTCCGTCAGTCAGATCCGCGTCTGTCCCGGGTCGCAATGCCATTGGCAGCACATTTCCTTCCGCAGTTCCTGTTGAGTCTGCAGTTCCGGATGGTGCGGAAGACGGTTCGGCGTCTTTTGCTTTTGATTTTGCTGCTTCATACAGCCTGCCCAGGTCCAGGTGCTGCATGACGAAATGCATCACCGTGCCCCTGTGGGCGGCGCTCAGGCCTTTATCAGGTTCCATGAACAAAGGCCTTTCCTGCATGGGCTGGATATACGGAACAGCAGACTCGGTAACTTCCTCCTGCAATGCCCTGCGCTTGAGTTCAGTCACCGATATCTTTGCAGGCACGGTCGTCAGCTTCTGATATGGATACGTCCATTCAAGAGCCTCGATGATCTGCTGTACATCAGCATGTCCGACGCTTTCCGGACGCTCTTCCTGCTCCGGGCGTTTGGTTCCTTCATCAGGCATTTGCGGACTTTCCGCGTCCCGCTCATGTATTTCACGCAGCCATTCCCTGATGTTTCCGGCAGCTTCAGGCGCTCCCTTTTCGAGCCGGGCAGCCCCTGTTCCCCAGAATCTTATCTCCACCAAAGGTTCATCCAGGTGTATATCATCTTCATCGCCGGTCCCGTGTGCATCGCCTGTTGCTCCGGGAGAGTCCTGTTTTATGACGGCGGGACCTATCCAGTCCAGGTATGAAGATGCCTGCATCATGTCATATGGCGACAGCTTGTCAGCCGCGCCTGCCGCTTTTTCGCGCCATGAAGCCAGCTTCCCGGCGTGATCCCTGACGCTTCCGGTTATTATCAGTTTCTCCCTTGCCCTTGTAAAGGCTACGTAAAGTATGCGCATTTCTTCCGACAGCGTTTCCAGCCTCAGTTTCTGTCTTATGGCAAACTTGGGCAGGGACGGGATTATCGTCCTTTTTTCCAGGTCAACAAGATCCGGGCCAAAGCCAAGATCCTGGTGCAGAAGTATTGATGCGTTCAGGTCCTGCATATTGAACTTTTTGCCGCATCCGGCGACGATGACGACAGGGAACTCCAGTCCCTTGCTCTTGTGGATGCTCATGATCCTCACCACGTTGTCGTTCTCCCCGAGGATCTTTGCGCTGCCCATGTCCCCGCCGCCGCTTCTTAGCCTGTTTATGAAGTTTATGAAGTTGAAGAGTCCCCTGTAACTGGTTTCTTCGTATTGCCTGGCCCGTTCGAACAGCATCCTGAGGTTGGCCTTCCGCTCGGCTCCGCCCGGCAGTGCGCCGACATAGCTGTAATACCCGGTTTCGGAGAGAAGCTGCCATACAAGTTCATCTGTAGGCGTATACTGTGCCGCGTCCCTCCATCTGTCCAGTCTGGCCAGAAAATCATGCGTTTTCTTTATTACATCGCTCTTGTCCGTGCCATCGCTTTTATCAGCGAGATCGTTTTTATCGGCATCCAGGCCGGCCGTACGACATGAGCCGGATGGATCTCCCTTGCCGGTATCATACGACCCGGCCAGTTTCCTCATCGCTTCGTAAATGGATACCGACCTGTCGGCAAGCCTTATATCCGCCAGGTCGTCCGTACTGAAGCCGCCTATCGGCGACCGGAGGACAGCAAGCATCGGAATGTCCTGCATAGGATTATCGATTATCTGCAGGAGAGACAGCATCGTTTCAACCTCGACAGTCCTGAAGTATCCGAGTCCTGTGTCAGCATAGGCCGGTATCCCCATCAGCGCAAGTTCGTCGACAAAAACATCGGCCCATTTCATGGTCGTCCTCATGAGTATGACGATATCCCTGTACTCGACAGGCCTGTATGCGTTCACCTTTTTGTCGAATACGCTGAAACCGCCGGGCTCATGTGTGACGATCCGCCTGATTATGCTGCCGACCAGGCGCGCTTCATACTGGATACTGTCCAGCGGTTCCTCGTCATCTTCTCCGCTCCCGCTGTTTTCCGGCATCCCGCCATTTTTGGAATCGCCGTCGTTCATGCCGTGCACGTCTTTATTGCCATTTGCATTGTTCCTGCCTGTGCCGATGCCATTGCCTGCATCACCGCCAGGCGCACCGCTGCCGGATATTCCACTGGCTGCCGCGCCATTGCCGGGTTTATCGCCGCCGGCAGCTTCACTGCCTGTTTCTCCGTCCGCCTGCCCTTCCGGTTTTACGTTCCAGTCCGGCTTTATCTCATCCGTTTCCGACAACAGGTCAAGTATATGCAGTTCTACCTGCCCTCCGGCTATGCAGTCATGCCCGGGGACAGGGAAGACCGCTCCCGGATTCAGATATTCCTGTTCCGTGTAGTCAAGCTCGCCGACCTCAGGTGACATTATCCGTCTGAAAATGAGATTTACCGCGTTTATGACCTCGCACCTGCTCCGGAAGTTTTTATAAAGCTGTATGACCCTGTCTTCGTACCCTTTATCGCGATGATAGCCCTGGTACTTGGAAAGGAACAGGTCGGGCCTTGCCTGCCTGAACCGATATATGCTCTGTTTTACATCGCCTACCATGAATATGTTGTATATATCGTCGTCATTTCCGGATACCACCGATATGATAAGTTCCTGGATAAGGTTGCTGTCCTGGTACTCGTCTATAAGTATCTCCTCGTAGCGTTTCCTGAGTTCCCTGGCAGCCGCCGTTGGGACGCCGTCCTCGAGGAGTATCTGCAGGCAGTAATGCTCAAGGTCGTTGAAATCGAGGACCCCTTTTTCCTTCTTCATCTGCCGGTATATTCCGTCGAACTCCGATACCATGCCGGACAGATACTTAAGCTGCGGATACAGTTTGCCGAAATCTTCCCTTATTTCAGCGCTGGAGGCGTCAAATCCGCTGGCCTGCAGTTTTTTGAGCCTCTCCTTCACCGTGTTCCTTACAGCCTTGACCTCTTCCTGTGCGGTCTTATCGGCGTCTTTCCCGCACCTCGGGAGCCTTGTGAGCTCACATGAGGCTAATGCGTCATGCAGCCTGTCCCACGCAAGGTCCGCGTCGCGGGCCGCTCCCTCGTCGGCTTTCCCGCAGGCTCCATCTGCCTTTATCATGGCATCGAGACACAGGGCTCGGATTTTTTCGAGTACCTTCATATCATCATCAAGGGTGCCGCAGTACGGCTCAAGGCCTTCCGCCCGGCTTGCCCGTTCCTTTGCTCTCCCTGTCATGCCCATCAGGCCCTGCAGTTCCGCCGCTGCACTGCTCAGCAGCACACGGGCCCACGGCGTGCCGCACATGCAGGCATTTGCTCCGGCGTTATATGCTTCCGTCTGTTCGGCAAGCCATTTCTCGGGGTATGGGTGGCTGGACGTAAACCGGTGCAGCGTCATGACAGTATCCCGGAGCAAACTGTCATCACGGCCTCCGCCGTAGCTTTCAACCAGTTTGAAGAAAAGGCTGCCGGCGTCTTCATTCTCGTATTTGCTTTCGAAAAGCCTGTCAAGCGCCTCGAGCTTCATCAGCGCAGACTCGGTCTCATCGGCGATGCGAAAAAGGGGATCCAGATCCAGGGCATGGAAATGGCTTCTTACCACCTCCAGGCAGAATGAGTGGAGCGTCATTATACTTGCGCGGTCCAGCAGCGCCATCTGCTTCTGCAGGTTGACAGATGAAGGATCCTTTTCCAGCGCCTCGGCCAATGCGTCGCCTATCCTCTCGCGCATCTCGGTCGCCGCTGCATTGGTGAACGTAACGACCAACAGCCTGTCTATATCTACCGGGTTTTCCGGATCAGTTATTTTCCGTATTATCCTCTCTACGAGCACAGCAGTCTTGCCTGCGCCTGCCGCTGCCGCTACCAGCAGGTTGCACCCTCTTTCGGTGATGGCTTCAAGCTGCTCTTTTGTCCAATTATTTGCCATTCTCCGAATCCCTCCGATCCCTTACCGGCACAGGCTGCTTGTCCTGTCCGGCTGCCTGCCGTTCTGCCGCATCCTGTCCCGGTGAATCCTGTACAGCTGACCCTGCCGTATCCTGCGCTGCGTGTCCGGCTGCATCATCTGCGCCATTATTCCGCCCACCTATCAGCCTCCATACCTCGTCATCGTCCAGGTCGGCCAGGTAACGGTACCGGTTGTCCCGCATCGCCGTGTCGAACTGGCATACAGAACTGTAGACGCAGTACTCGCAGGCGGTCATCTTCTGCCTTTTATACGGGTTTACGGCCACGTTGCCGTCCAGGATGCTTTTGCCGATGGAGCCGAGGAGCTTCCTCACATGCCCGCACAGTTCCCTGAACTGTTTCTCCGTGGCGGCGGACGATCTCCCGAGCGACCCGTCCTTATTTATCCTTGCCGGGATGATCAGCGAGTCGCCAGCAATATCTTTGTCCATTTCCCTGATCAGTTTCACGTCTGCAAGCACCAGGCCCTTCATCCTCAACTCTTTCATTATTGCCTTCTCTATCTCTTCTTCGGTGCTGTCCCTCCCGCACCTGATAAGCGGGTCGCTGAGCCTGAAATACAGCGCTCCTGCGGGTATAAGCTTTCCGGCGCCCTTTCCGTTTTCGCCCGCCTGTTCACCGGCCTTGTCAGGCGAATATGTGGCGCAGCCGTCTTTTATCGTATCGCCTGCCGGATCGCCATGTGCCGGTCCGGCATCCTTTGCCGTATCATCCTCTGCGCTGCCGGATCCCGCCTTTATGTGCTGTCCCAGTACCGCGTCCATATACGTGATCAACTGGAGTTGAAGGCCGTAATACACGTCTCCAAGCTTAAGCGCCCTGCTTCCGGACTTGTAGTCAATTATCCTGAGATAGGTGCCGTCTTCGCCTTTCATCGTATCGATCCTGTCGATCCTGCCGGTCAGTTTGATCATCTCGCCTGACGGGAGTTCGATGGTGATCTCGGGATACCTGCCGTTTTGCCCGAACTCCACTTCATATCCTGAAGGCTCGAAACTGCCGGCAGCTATATGTTTGCTTATGAGCATCAGCGATTTCACGACTGTCCTTTTCAGCCTGTCCGACAGATAAAGGTACCTTTTGCTGCTGCCCAGCACATTCCTGCCTTTCCCGGACAGGTACCTGTCCACAAGTTTCGAGACCTCGGCCCTGCACCACTCCTCATCGATGTCTCTCCAGCTTTTCCCATTCTTTACGAGCGATCTTGAGAATTCATCTATGATATTGTGCATGAACGTGCCCGCATCGACCTGTTCAAAGCTGAAGACCTTTCTCTCCTTTGCCTTCAGGCCATATTTGACAAAGAATGAAAATGGGCACGCTGCATATGTCTCCATCCTGGAAACGCTGGTAAAAACAGGATTGCCGTATAATTTCAGAGCCCTGTCCTTCGTGAGGTTCTTTGCCTGGTTCGTATAATCGAGCCCGCTCAGCACAGCCCTGCATTTGTCTTTCCACTCCGGTCTGCCATTGAACCAGCCATATATACGCTTCCATCCGTCATGTATCCTGTTTCCGTCGTAAAGCCGGCGGAGCCGGGATACCATTTCATCGAATACCGGCTCAGGCGCCGAAGGCTGGGGCAGGCTCCCGGGATCTTCCACGACATTGCTTTTTACTGTCACCGAAGGCATTATCCTTTTTATTTCAGATATCACACGTGAAGGCCGGAGGGCCCTTCCGTCCCTGTCGGCCGCCGGATAGCTCAGCCGCAGGTACCTCGACGGGGTCGCCAGCGCCATGTAGATCATGAACCTCTCTTCACGGATTCGGTTCTGAGTATTGCCGGGCAATTCGAGCCCCGCCCGGGCCAGGCTGTCCCTGTCGCTGTCGGAAAGCAGGCTGTCGCCCCCAAGATTCCCCGGCAGCACGCCTTCATTGGCGCCGAGGATATAAAGCGCTTTTATATCATGGCTCCTTGCTCTTTCCATGCTCCCGACAAGAACCTGGTCGAGCGAAGGAGGTATAAGCCCCATTTTGTGCCCGGCAAAGCCGACAGACAGTATATCTGAAAAGCGTTCTGTCCCGACGGTCTCTTCGCCGAGGACTTCCACGATCTGTGTGAACACGTCCATTACCGTGTTCCAGACCTGCCTGTACTCGTTTGCCCTGTCGAGCATCCCGGTATCGGCGAACATTTCCGAAAGTTCTTCTATCCTCTTCGCAGCGCCGGTCTCACAGAGCAGGTCATACAGGGCGGTACAGAAAGTGACGGCCCTGGCGCCGCCCTTTGTTTTGGCCCTGAATGAAATGAGTGGGGCAACAAGTTCCCTCCTGGCCGCATTGATCCTTTCCAGCAGTACAGGTTCACGTTCGGACGGCTCCTTCCTTTCATCATACCCGACAGGGTAATCCCAGTCATCCTCGCGCGTCCACATGCTGCCCCTGATGCCGTTGGCAAGGACATAGTTTTCGAGGATGTCCAGGTCCTGCCTTCCAATGGAAAGAAGGCCTGTCTTCGCGTACCTGAACACAGCTTCATACGACCAGTTGCCCGTGAAAATCTCAAGTGCGGACAGGATGAACACTATAAGCGGATGGCCGTCGATATCCCTCTTCCCGTCGAGGAAGTACGGTATGCCGTAACGGGCGAAAACGCTTTTGATGATACTGCTGTAGTCGTCCGGGTTCCTCATCGTCACGGCGATATCCCTGAACCTGAAACCATGGTCCCTGCATATCCTGAGGATGTCCCTCGCGGCATCCTCCACTTCCGAATATGGATTGGCAGACGCCGTTATGTGTATGTCATCCGTTTGCTTCGTGTATCTGCTGTACGGGTACTTCCAGAAATTCCTTTCCAGGTGGCCGATAGCTTCAGAATCGATAAACCGTACGGATACGCCCTTTGACGGATCGCCGGCAGAAACCGTGGCAACCGAAGGTGATGTCTTTTTACCGGTATCCGGCACCTTCCTGTCCCGGCCTGATGCCGCCGGGCCTGCAGATGCTGCCGGATCCGCAGGAGAAGCCTCCGTACTGTCAGTCCTGCTCCGCAATATCACGCCATCGAGCCTAACGGGCTTCTCCACATGGACTCCCAAATGTTCCGCCAGCCGCAGAAGCTTTTCGGCGGTTTTCCTTACCGGGCCGAAAACCATAGGCGCACTGTCGTTTGGGTCGTCCGAAAGGCAGTCCGTACACATGCAAATGGTGACCCTGGCTGCCTTGACTAGCAATTTCCCTATCACTTTGTACTCCTGCGGAGTAAAACCCGAGAATTCATCTATCCAGATCTCGGCGCCGTCGTACTGCGTCGACAGGTCCAGTTTTTTATACAGTTCCACAAGGTCGTCGTCGGCATCCAGGTAATTCTGATGAAGCTGCTTCTCAAATTCGGAATAGACCAATGACAGGTCGTGAAGCTTGTCCTTCAGCAGGGAGCCGTCTTCTGTCCCACTGGCTGCCTCCAGCAGTGCTTCCGGCGCTATGTCATACCTTTTGAATTCCGTTATGGCATCGGACAGGGACTCGATGAATCCCTTCCTGAGAGCGGCACGTGAAAATACTTTGAGTTCGCTTCCGAGCCTGTCCAGTATCCGGAACAGCAGCATGCTTTTTCCCGCGGAATCGATATGCCGGCGGGTCACACCGCCGACCTCGCTGAACACCCTGTATGCCAGCCTCCGGAAGCTCAGCACTTCCGCCCTGTATATCCCGGAAGCGCCCGTGATCCTTGCCAGGTTTTTTTCAGCCTGCAGCGAAAATTGCTCCGGAACGATCAGCAGCAGCTTCGGGACTGCCTTTCCTGCATTGCCGTCCGTACTTGCTCTTTCCCTTATCTCATTGTAGCAAAAACTGGATTTTCCGCTTCCAGCCCTGCCGTAAACTATCCTGAGCCCCATATCCCCCTCCGTTAACAACAACGTCGCACAAAAGCCGGGCAACTGCTATATCCGCTCATGTCAACCGTTCTTCATAGTGCGATATATCTCCCCATTTGACAGACTTCCATCCGGTCATACATATTTCAATAATGTGTTATCTTTCGGGATAACGGCGATATCACGCCGATACCAGCAGTCAATATATTTCTATCCCATCGATCTCCATCTTCGGACCGGTACCAAGGAACTCCCCTGCGTATTCCTCCAGCAAACACAGGTCATAATCGGACACTTCCCGGTCCGGCAGGATCTGCGTGAACTCCTTCCCGTCATACCAGTATGATTTTCTGAAGACTTTGTAACCGGATCCCGTTGTATCAGTAATAATGATACCGTTTCCGTTTTCACTCATGACGATATCATGCGCAAAAGATGCATCAAGCCCTGTCGGCACCGTATTTACCCTGGTTATTTCCGAATCTTTCAGCAAAAACTCATGCAGGTTTATATCGGCGGCCGCCGAGGCAGAACTGCCATCCCTGCTTATAATATAAAGTTTGGAACTATCATCGAAATACTCAATGGCGATCATATTTTCCACATCAAGGCCTGCAAAACTGAAAGGCATCTCGGATACGATCTCTATCGAATCCTCTTTTATTTCCGCCAGTTTAAGATTATAACGCGCATCACCGGATATATATTCGATAAAGATAATCTTATTTTCTCCGGCGAAGCATGCCTGCCCGATCCTGTCATCTTCATGCCCGACCTCATACACAGGTCCGTCAAAACCGGCAGAAGCATCAGGATCCTCCGTGTTGACGCCCGAAATCCTAAGATGCGGCGGCAGCGGCGCTTCAGAAAAATGCTGCGTGAAGTAATAGATTATCCGCGATCCGTCGGGGGATACATCGAAGAGCCTGCCGACAGGCCGAACGAACAGGCTCCTGCCTTCTCCGGCATCAAATGCCTGGCACATGTCCGTGGACGGGTTCAGGTGGCCTACAGCCATAATGGTCCTTCCGGATGTCCAGGAAACGCTCATCAGTTGATACAGGTGTTCGCTCAATACAAGTTCCGTTGCTCTCCCGGTTTCCATTTCATAAATGCCTATTTTCTCCGCAGTCAGGTAACTGTCTTCCGACCTGAAGGAGTACAACCAGGCTGCAGATTTCCTGTCAGGCGACAATCCGAGAAAATGCTTTTTCCCTGAAGCCTCGTCTATTTCGCTCACCGATCCGCTTTTGGCATCATAGACATACAGCCTGCCGCCCGAACTGAATACCGCGCCGCTGCATCCTTCCACATCACTGAGCGGAAGGGCTGCCTGTGCAGCCACATTGTCCGCGCCTTTATCCGCCGTACTGTCAGCAGCACTGACAGAGTCATAAACTTGGGTATCCGGTGAAAGATTTGATGCAGCCGTTCCAGCAGGATACTTGTTGTCCGCCGTTTCGGTGCACGCTGTCATCAGCAGTATAAAAGTCAATACCAGCAACATCGGCAGTGTATAGATATTGTTTCGTGTACGTCCATGCATTACGCCGTTGAACCTCATCATCGAAAACTTTATCGGAACTATTATACAGTCGACATATGAATGTTCTTCATCAATAATTTATTCTAACATATGGACATGCAGTTGAAAATCGATAATGATATTCGGAAATGCGGCGCCATGGTAAACATTGATATAATAAAACCGTCAGTTACAGCCGATTGCAGGATATCGTGCCATTATCGACGCCGGGTTCAGGATCGAAAGAGTGGAAGAGCCTTATCCCCCGGAGGACTGGAAGCAAAAATACGTCAGCCGATATAATGCGTTTATCGAAACACCAAGTTATATGATTTTAAGATTGTCAAAATAAAGGTTAAGTACATCGGGCGATTGCCCGCCAATGGCAGGCTGTCTGAAAACAGGCCATAAAGGGCGGCATTGAAACGTGCTGCGCTATATAGTGTTATATAGCGCTATATTGTTATGCAGCGGTATAAGCCTGTGACTATATCGGGCCTATAACACTATATCGCATTTCGAAGCTATTCCGAACTCTTCGAAATACTTGTTTTCCTTCGGCACCCATTCCTCCATGAACCGGCGGTGCATGGCAGGCCCGTTCCTTTTAAGGATACGGCGGCTCTGCTCATCCGCTTCCACGGTAAGGAAGACTTTGAGATCGTAATGGTCCGACAGTGTGGGATGCATACTGTATGAGCCTTCGACTATGTTGAGTTTTTTGGCCGTGACCCGTACAGTTCGCTCTATGGCCTGTATGGAGCAGTTATATATGCCGTATTCGAATCCGCCGCCGCTTTCCAGTCCGCGGATGACTTCGTTCCTGAACCTGGCATAGTCCACGTTGCCGCCGGTTTCATTCAGCCGTTCTTCCGTCCTCAGTTCGGGCGGAAGGAAGAAGTGATCCATGTGGAACACATTACAGTCGTATATCTCTTCCAGCAGCGCTGCCAGTGAACTTTTGCCGGAACAGCAGTTGCCGTCTATTGCGACCGTTATATAATCCCTGCGGTATAGACCTGAATCCACGCGCTTCAGCAATTCGTCGATACGGCAGAAAACCTCAAAGTACCTGCAAAAGCCGCTTTCAACTATCCTGTATGAAGGATGGTATGTTTCCCGGTATATTTCGCTGTGGCTGACCACAGGATAGCCCTGTTCGCGATACGAGCGGATATATTTATCCAGGTCGCTGGTGCTGAACGGCATCGCGCCTCTCTCACAGCAGTCTCTCAGTACTTCCAGCTTGTTTTCGAAGCTCCTGATATCACCTTTATGGGAATTGGCAGTGTGGACAAAGAAATTGTTCACAGTTTCGAGGCTGACCGGATGGCGGCCGAGCTCTGCAAGATGGATCCTGCAAAGCCCGTTGCCAATATCCTCAAAAAGCTGCCCGCCATCAGCAGGTTCGCTGCATATGCCGTCCGGGCCGCATTTGTCCGTTCCTGCCGCTCCATCCCTGTCTTTGCCGGTTTCTCCAATAGCGCCGGATACAGGCGGCCTGCCCTCCATGCCTGTTATATATGCATACTCGTCCCGGAGGCGGACCAGGCTTTCCTCCATGTCGCTGACCATGTGGCCTCCGCCGAACTCGTTCTGATAGATCAGCTTGACCATATCCTGTATCTGCATACAGGGATATCTTTTAAAGTGCTCTGCAAGGATTTTTTCCAGTCCGACGTTGTCATTCATATCTCAACATGTTACCTCGTTTCAATGCGATAATGATGAGCGGTATGAGGACTACCTGGAGTATTATCCCGGGGATGGCGTTCACTACGGCGCCCGCAGCAAATATCTGCCATGTGAAAGCTTTACCTTGCAAGCCGTAGATTATCAGGCTCGCTATGCCCCAGACGATCCTACCGCATATCATCGAGATTATAAGTGACGCATATATGAACACATTCTTCTTCGGCAGCAGTTTGTAAAACAGCCCGGTGCAAAAACCGTAAACGGCCAGTTCAAAGGCCATTGCCAGCGCATTCGGCATGGGCGGCATCCCGAAAAGCATGTACCGCAGCAGCGGTGTTATGAATCCGACCGCAAGGCCGTAAGGCCAGCCACATACAAATCCGCACACCAGGACCGGCAGGTGCATCGGCAGCAGCATCGAACCGACAGACGGGATCTGCCCTGTCAGGAACGGCAACAGCAGCCCCAATGCAAGAAACATCCCGGACAATACAAGTCTTCTTACAGATGATGACCTCATACTCAATTCCTCCCTTACCAATGTAAAACGATCAGCGGAAACGCAAAAACTGCACAAAAAAACCACGCAGTCGGCGTTTCATAAAGAAGCCTTCTTCATGAAAGCAAATACCTTCGTGGTATCATTCTGTACGTATGCACAGTTCATATGACGTTTTGGGATTCATCCCGCTGTAACGGATAACGTCCGCTGTCAGGCTGCTTACCGGTTTTGGAGGTCTTTCCCGGTTTTTGACGCTGCCGCCGTCGTTACATACCGGCTTCAGCCGGCTGTTTTGCTAATTATATCATATGCTCAGCATACTTATCAACATGGAGTGCGGACACATCATCCACGCTCATTATGTTTCAATGTATCCCCGGCGACGAGCATCTTTATCATATTGAACCCCCAGTCCAACTTAGCCTCCCTTATAGCCGCTCCTTCCCGGCCACGCTCCTCAAGCTCATCATATACTGCCCTGATCTCAACATCCATGCAGCATCTCTGCCAACACATATTCGGTACAGGACCTTTATCTGTATCAGGATCTTGCTGTATTTCGCACAATTGTACCATAAGTGATCAAAGCATGGAAAGAGACTTCTATGCCGGCATCAGTATCTCAACCACCCTTTTGCCGGCTTTGAAGCGTTCGAGCCTTTTATAGCCGCTGTTGCGGACTTTCTGGGACTTGTCGCATATAACGGCGATAACTGAATCTTCATGGATGACACATTTGACAGAATCCAGAAGCAAGTTGACAGCATCAGCTTTTTCATCAGACCACATAGAAAGATTTCCATACGGTACATCGGCAATAACGATATCAGCTCTGAAACCCTCACAGCAGAATGCTGTTTTATCCAGCGCGTCTGAGACAAAGCATTTTATTTCAGGTACAAACGGACGGTCATGTACGATTTTTATGAACCTGTCCGCGCTTTCCAGCGCATCCCTGTGCGACTGTTTATTGAATGCTCCTGCCATTTCGACGATCTGGTCCCTTCGCCTGAGAAGCCCGTCCATCGTCAGAAGGGACAGGTTGC
>Ga0116165_1002363_pt1 | contig 13442 bp, 10 predicted proteins | sample AD_JPNMR1_MetaG_FD_89885 | JGI IMG/M metagenome (GOLD analysis project Ga0116165, IMG submission 89885) | Active sludge microbial communities of municipal wastewater-treating anaerobic digesters from Japan - AD_JPNMR1_MetaG | ecosystem: Engineered > Bioreactor > Anaerobic > Digestate | place...
GAAATATCCCTTGAATTGCTCGGCGTCGCTGTATTCCTGTTTGGTGTAGAGCCTCCAATAGGTGATGAGGAAGAGCAAAGCAATCAGACCAGCAATCATTACACCATGCGTTAAGTAAAAATGATTTATCAACCAAGCCGGACTGCCCATGGAAGGAATCGGACTAGGTCCGGAAAAATAGGCAATGGCGATGACGAAAGGGGATGCGACAAACAAAATGCCGTTTGTATAAATTCCCAATAAAGGCAGGAGAACTAAATAAGCAAACGATCCTAAGTATGTAAAGGTAACTGACTTGACGGTATGTTTCCACACCACCGAGCAATAGAGGCCGATGGCGGCGGTGATGGCCGTTACCTCAGTGTAGATTAAAAAGATAAATCCAACCTCCTCAGGAGACACGCCTCCCATGGTGAAGCATATCCCATAGATAGGGATCAGGGACAACGAGAGAATCCAGATGAAGAAAATCGAGGAGATCCACTTGGCCAGCAGGATGCTGGCGGGGCTGAGATGGGTCGTGGCCAGCAGTTCCCAGGTTTCGCGCTCGTATTCCAGGTTGACACTGGTGGCGCTCAGCAGAGGAGCCAGCAGAAATAGAAATATACCCGGAAATAAATTCAGGAACAGGAAAAATCCCCGGGATTGCGTCCCATAGGGATATACATACGGTGAGGGATTGGCGTAACTCCGCACGTATTCCGGCCAGAGAAAGGAGAGGATGATTATGGCCACAGCCAGAAACAGCGCCAGGTACACGAACGAACTTTTTTTACGCAGACGGTCAATGAGTTCCCGCAAGATGACGGGATTGTTAAAAATCCGGGGCCGCTCGCGCCCGGCTACGGCCAGAAACGCCGCGAGAGACGCTTTACGAAACAGGGGTACTGGAGCATCGGACATGAATGTATTTCCCTCTTCCTTGTCGGGTGTCAAGGACAGATTGTAGTTCAACCGTGGTTGATCATCCGGAGTCACACCGGAAACCAACTATCGGTCAGGTTCTCCAACAGGGGAAGAGTCAGGAAATGCAGCAAAGTGGAACCCACGATACATAATATGGTAAAACGCTTCTCGTGGGATTTTCCGTAATAACTCACCAGCAAGGCCGCCAGCAGGCCTGTGGGCATGCCTGAGCCTAAAACGAGGGAACGCTCCAAGGTGACATTGTCCATGTTCATCAGGGGGACGATCGCCATGGCCAAAACGGGAGAGAAAATCAACCGGAAGAACACGCACAATCCCAGTGCCGGCAAAAGCGCTAGATATTCGCCCATCTCCGAGAAAAAAACTTGCTTGCCGAAGAGAATCCCCGCGATCAGGAGGCAAAGGGGGTAGACCACCCCGTGCATGGAGTCGATCACCTCCAATACAGGGTAGGGAACCACAGGGTGGAACAAAGAGACCAGGAAACCCAAGCCCAGGACATAGATCAACGGTGTTTTGAAAATAGCCAAAAGCCGGTCCTGTGCCCACACTTCATGGGATAATAAAAAAATCCCCAGCGTGGCCAGGATAAGAGCGTGATAAAAGATTTGGATGTTGACCGTCTGCAAGGCCGCGGCGGGATCGCCCAACAAGGGCTGGATGAAACGCATGCCGAATATACTGACAATCAAGGTGTTGGTGAGCATCAGGCGGCGCGTGCGGGGATTCGCCTCCAGTAATTGAAAGGCCTTGTATGCGGCTCCAAACAGGATCAGGGTGTGGAAGATAATGAAAAACAGGATGAAAACAAATTCGTGCGCGGCCGGATTCTGGCTCATGGATAAACGGAAGAAGTAAAAGGGAACAAAAACGAACAAGCCGGCCGCCGAGATGGAGCGGTCATCGAGCCGGTCGGTTTTCCGTCCCAGTACCAATCCGATCAGAAAAATGGTCAATGGGAGCAGAAGTTTGGAAATGACCACGGTAATGAAATTATCCAAGGATATCCGCCAGGAAGAATTTTATCAGGCCGGCCTGCCCGGTATTTGCAGAAACGTTCTCCCCAGGCCATCTAAAGAACCCAATACCTATCCGACAGGTTCAACCGGTCCTGCTTGGAAACGAATGAAGCCAGAATTAAGATACCCACGTACCAACCTGGTGTACAAAAACCGGTTTACTCCACTTGACCGCCGGTTCCGGTACAAGAACGGTATGGTAATCAGCCGCAAAGGGGATGTCCAGCGGAATCTCCCGGGTATAGGCATGCGATTGGGCTTCAACCCACGCAACTCCAATCGATTGAGTAGGTAAAATAAGCCATTCCTTCTCCTTGCCGGATAGAATTTTATGAAAAAAATCATCATTCAGGGCGCAAAAGAACATAACCTGAAAAACATTGACCTGGAATTGCCCCGGGACCAACTGATCGTTTTCACCGGTGTCAGCGGTTCCGGCAAGTCCTCCCTGGCCTTTGATACAATCTATGCGGAGGGGCAACGGCGCTACGTGGAATCGCTTTCCGCGTATGCCCGCCAGTTTCTGGGCCAAATGGAAAAACCCAAGGTGGATTACGTCGGCGGCTTGTCGCCCGCCATCTCCATTGAGCAGAAAAGCACCAGCAAAAATCCCCGTTCCACCGTGGGCACGGTTACCGAAATCTACGACTATCTTCGGGTTCTCTTCGCCCGGTGCGCCACGCCCTATTGCCCCACCCACAACCTTCCCCTGAATTCACAAACTTTAGATCAGATTGTGGATCAGATCATGGAATTGCCTGAATCCACACGGTTTATGATTCTTGCCCCTAAGGTACGGGAACGCAAGGGTGAATACAAGGACATCTTCGAGGCGGCCCGCAAGGAGGGCTTTGTCCGCGCGCGGGTCAATGGCGAGATTCTGGAGCTGGATAAGAAAATTTCGCTCAACAAAAAAATGGCTCACACCATTGAACTGGTGATCGACCGGCTGGTAATGAAGCCGGATATCCAGTCCCGCCTCTCTGATTCAGTGGAACTGGCCTTGCGGCAGGGCAATGGCATTCTGCTGATTGCTATCCCGGGCAGTCCCGACCGGATGTTTAGCACCCAAAACGCTTGCCCGCGCTGCGGTTTTTCGATTGGGGAACTCAATCCTCAGCATTTTTCGTTCAACCATCCTTTGGGTATGTGCCCCACGTGTCATGGATTGGGAAGAAAACTGGAACTCGATCCCGACCTGATCGTCCCTGACAAGAGCCGGTCGGTGGTGGAAGGGGCAATTGTCCCCTGGAAAAATGTGTTTCAGGACGGGAACGAGTCGTATGGGGCCCAGAGCATCCGGCGGCGTTTGGAGGCATTCGCCGAAAAACATCAAATTTCGCTGACCCGGCCGTGGAACCAACTCTCACCCAAAGCCCAGGAATTGCTGCTGTACGGGGATGAGAAAACCCGTGGCGGATACCGGGGCATCATGCCAGAAATGGAGCAGTGGTACGCGAATACCTCATCCGAAGGATTTCGCAATTACCTCCTGCAGACCTTTATGCGCCGGATACCCTGTGAAACCTGCGGGGGAGGTCGTTTGCGGCCGGAATATCTGGCGGCGCGGTTTGCGGGCCGGTCCATTGTGGAAATCACGAACCTGGACATCTGTGGAGCGATGCGTTTTTTCGAGCAAGTCGTACTTACGCCCAAACAAGAAAAAATCGCCGGCTCAGTCCTGAAAGAAATCAAAAACCGCCTCCGCTTTCTTTCCGATGTCGGTCTTGAATACCTGACCTTAAGCCGGCCCGCCCCCTCACTGTCGGGCGGCGAAGCACAACGTATCCGGCTGGCCAGCCAGATCGGCAGCGCCCTGGTTGGGGTCCTGTATGTACTCGACGAGCCTAGCATTGGTCTGCATCAACGTGACAACCGGCGGCTGATCGACACTTTGATCCAACTGCGCGATCTGGGCAACACGGTGCTCGTGGTCGAGCATGACAAAGAAATGATCGAATCGGCCGATTACATCGTCGATTTCGGTCCCGGGGCGGGACGGGACGGGGGCGAAGTGGTCGTCGCGGGCACGCTCCAGGATGTGTTGAACAGCTCTCAATCCCTGACCGGGGCTTATCTCGCTGGCCGTAAGGAGATCCGGGTTCCCCCAACGCGGCGCAAGGGGACGGGAAAATATATTGAGATCCTGGGAGCCACAGAAAATAATTTGAAATCAATCGACGTAAAGATTCCCCTGGGGGTTTTTACTTGCGTGACGGGTGTTTCCGGATCAGGCAAAAGCACGTTGGTGACCGAGATCTTGTTCAAGGCGCTGGACCGCCTCTTGCACCGCTCGCATGCCATCCCCGGCAAGCACAAGGCGATCAAGGGGATTGAACATATCGATAAAGTCATCGAAATCGACCAGAATCCCATCGGCCGGACGCCGCGATCCAATCCGGCCACCTACGTGAAGGCCTTCGATCCCATCCGCAATTTGTTTGCTCATCTCCCGGAATCGAAAGTGCGGGGCTACAAGCCCGGCCGGTTTTCCTTTAACGTACCCGGGGGGCGCTGCGAGGCGTGCTCGGGCGATGGGGTCCTCAAGATCGAAATGCACTTTCTGCCAGACGTGTATGTCACATGCGACGTTTGCCAGGGCAAGCGTTTCAACCGCGAAACCCTTCTGGTGAAATACAAAGGCCATACGATCGCCGATGTGCTGGATCTCAGCGTGAAAGAAGCTTTGGAACTGTTTTCCAGTTTTTCCTCCATCACCCGCATCTTGGATACGCTGGCGCAAGTCGGGCTGGATTATATCCATTTGGGGCAACCGGCGCCCACCCTCTCCGGCGGCGAGGCGCAACGGATCAAACTGGCCAAGGAACTCTCGCGCCGGGACACAGGGAACACGTTATATATCCTCGATGAACCCACGACCGGCTTGCATTTTGAGGACATTCAAAAACTGCTGCGCGTGCTCAACGAACTGGTGGACCGCGGCAACACCATTGTGGTCATTGAGCATAATTTGGACGTGATCAAATCGGCGGATTGGATCATCGATCTCGGGCCGGAAGGCGGAGACAAGGGGGGAATGGTGGTGGCGACAGGCACTCCAGAAGAGGCCGCGGAATGCGAATGCTCCTATACCGGGCAATTTTTAAAAGCGATTCTAAACGGACAGGCGAGGACACGGCAATCGGCCTGAGAATTCAATCCCCAGGAAGGAACGGCAGAATGAAGAAAACTACATGGCGCCGGGCGGAAGGCCGGTTGGACAACCAAATGCGCCCTATTGCCTTCCAACGGTCGTATCTGGATTTCGCGGAAGGTTCGTGCTTGGTCAGTTTCGGGCGGACTAAAGTGATTTGCGCCGCCTCTATCGACGACCAGGTGCCGCCTTTTTTGATCGGATCCGGCCAGGGATGGATTACGGCTGAGTACAGCATGCTTCCCAAATCCACCCGGCAACGCACCCCCCGCGACCGGGCCAAAAGCGGCCGGTCGCATGAAATCCAACGCTTGATCGGGCGTTCGCTGCGCGGCATCACCGATCTGACCCGGCTGGGAGAACGTACCATTTATATTGACTGCGACGTGGTGCAAGCCGACGGAGGCACCCGGTCGGCCGCGATATCCGGCGCGGCGTTGGCTTTGCATGACGCACTGTATTTCATGAAGAAAAACCAGATCATTCAGGAATGGCCGCTGCGCGAACTGGCCGCGGCGGTAAGCGTTGGACTAGTAGAGGGGAGGGTATGCCTGGACCTGGATTTCAGTGAAGACAGCATGGCCGATGTCGATTTCAACGTGGTTAAAACCGAATCGGGGAAATTCATTGAAATCCAGGGCACGGCGGAACATAACACCTTCGATATGGATCAATTGAAGCAATTTCTCGAAACGGCGGAGGAGGGCATCCAACGCATTCTCCAGGCGCAACGGGAGGCATTGGCGGCGGGATGATCGCGGATTTCTTGGATCATTCATTCCACGTAAGCTTCATCCATGAGGGTGAAAAAGCGAATATCAAAGAATCAGCCGAATGGTGAATTCATGCCAAACGGCCCGGAGGACCGGCATTTTTTCGCCCCGATCCTGTTTCTAGCAGATCGGATGGAGAGGGAAAGATCTTTGCAACCCCCTCCCGGTTGGTACTCAAAAATTCATGATCTCGTGATCTTTTTCCTTGATGATCTCGTCGATTTTTTCGGTATATTTGTCGGTCAAGGATTGAATTTCGTCTTGCAAGTGCTTGGAAACATCCTCGGGCACGGTGCCTTCCTTTTCCGCTTTTTTGAGCGATTCAATGCTCTCCCGCCGATGCATGCGGATGCGGACTTTCCCCTCCTCCCCGATTTTTTTCGCGATCTTCACCAGATCGCGCCGCCGTTCCTCAGTCAATGGGGGGATCGGCAACCGGATGATTTTTCCGTCACTGTTGGGGGAAATGCCCAGTTCGGATTTTTGGATGGCTTTCTCGATGTCGGGCAGGATGGTTTTGTCCCACGGCTGGATGACTATCAGGCGCGCTTCGGGAATGCTGATGTTCGCCAATTGTTTCAACGGTGTTTTGGTCCCGTACGCATCCACCAAAAGGCCATCCACCAGGGCCGGGGTGGCGCGGCCGGTGCGCAATTGCGCCAATTCCCGCCGGACCGCCTCGACCGCTTCCTCCATTTCCAATTCGGCTTCTTCCAGAAATTCGTCCTTTAACATTCTTTCACCATGCTTGTGCTGGAGTCGCGAACCACGGTGCCGATCGGTTCCCCGATCAGGGCCTTGGTGATGGCGCCCGGCTGGTTCATGTTGAAGACGACGATCGGCAGGTGATTCTCTTCACAAAGCGTAATGGCCGTCGAATCCATCACGCGCAAACCGCGGTGCAAGACCTCCTTGTACGTCAGTTCTTCGAACCGCTGCGCCGTGCGGTCGATCACCGGGTCCGCGGAGTAAACCCCGTCCACCTTGGTGGCCTTATACAGCACGTCCGCCTCGATCTCGATGGCCCGCAACGCGGCCGCGGTGTCCGTGGTGAAGAACGGATTCCCCGTTCCCCCGGCGAAGATCACTACCCGGCCTTTTTCGATATGCCGCACGGCCCGCCGCCGGATGTACGGTTCGGCGACCTGTTCCATGTGGATGGCGGTTTGCACCCGGGTGAAAACACCGATCCGCTCCATCGCGCCCTGGAAGGCCAGGGCGTTGAGCACTGTGGCCAGCATCCCCATGTAATGGGCGGTCGGCTCCTCAATATACGACACCACCGAGGATCCCCCTCGCCAGATATTGCCTCCTCCCACCACAATGGCCAGCTGGACATTGTGCTTCAAGGCGGCGGCGATTTCATGGGACACTTTTTCCAAGGTGGGGAAATGAATCCCGTGTCCCTGTTCTCCGGCAAGGGCCTCCCCACTGATTTTCAGGAGTACCCGGCGCATGATCGGACTCTTCCTCCCGGCTTGACAATCTCTCCCCGCACCCTTATCCCTGGCCCGGCTGGCAAAAAAAAACGGATCGGGCCGATCCGTTTTTCCCCGGATTACTTGCCGGATTTGGAATCCAACTCCTCACCCAACTGATACCGGCTGAAACGGCGGATCACAATGTTTTCACCGATTTTGCCGATGGTCTCCTTGAGGTAATCCTCCACCGTGATGTTCATGTCCTTGATAAAGGGTTGTTCCAGCAGGCAAACCTGCGCATAGAACTTCTCGATCCGCCCTTCCACGATCTTGTCCCAGACCTGTTCCGGTTTGCCCGATTCCCGGGCCTGGTTGCGCAACACTTCCCGCTCGGCTTCGACCAGGGCGGGCGCCACTTCATCCCGGGACACACACAGGGGGGAAGAAGCAGCGATGTGCATCGCGATGTCCTTGGCAAAACTTTGAAAAACTTCGTTCCGGGCGACGAAGTCCGTTTCGCAGTTGATCTCCACCAGCACGCCGATCTTATGGCCCGGGTGGATGTACGAATACACCACGCCTTCTTTCGTGAGCCGGCCGGACCGTTTCGACGCGTCCGCGATGCCTTTTTCCCGGAGATATTTGATGGCTTTCTCCAGGTCGCCGTTGTTTTCGGTCAGCGCCTTTTTGCAGTCCATCATCCCGGCGCCGGTTTTTTCCCGTAATTCTTTCACTTGCGAGGCGGATATGGTTACCATGCTTCTCTGTCCTTCTCCTGCGAATTGAATCGTGGTTCTGCGGGGATCAATCGGCCGGTTAGTCGTCCAATTCGTCGTCGTCTTCCTCGTCGAAATCAACGGGACGGGTTTTGGAGGCCGGCACGGCGGCCGGCGTCCGCGGCCGGGCGGCTAGGGCCAGAGGCTTCTCCGCTCCTTCCTCCTCCAGTTCCCCGGCGCGGGGCTTTTCTTCCTCTTCCTCCTCGCCTATCTCAATTTCGGCGCCTTCGGTCGAGGCCATCTTGCCTTCGAGAATCGAATCCGCGATCCGCGCGGTCACCAGGCGCACGGCCCGGATCGCGTCGTCGTTGCCGGGAATCACATAGTCGATGTCGTCCGGATCGCAGTTGGTATCCACGATGGCGATCACCGGAATCCCCAGGCGGCGGGCCTCCAATACGGCGATGCGGTCCTTGCGGGTGTCGGTCACGAACAGGGCGGACGGGAGTCCGTTCATTTCCCGGATGCCGGTTAGGTTTTTCTCCAGCTTTTCCAGCTCCTTGCTCATCATCATGCGTTCTTTTTTGTTCCGGCGCTGGCTAAGGGATTCATCGCTCAGTTGGTACTCATAGTCCTTCATTTTCTGGATGCTTTTGCGGATCGTGTTGTAGTTGGTCAGCATCCCGCCCAGCCACCGGTTGTTCACATAAAACATGCCGCACCGCTTTGCTTCTTCCTTCACGGTATCCTGGGCTTGTTTCTTGGTCCCGACAAACAATACGGTCCCCCCGGCCGCCGCCACGTCCCGCACGAAACGGCACGCTTCCTTGAGTAAACGCACGGTCTTTTTCAAATCGATGATGTATATCCCGTTGCGCTGTCCAAAAATATATTTGGACATTTTCGGGTTCCACCGGCGCGTCTGATGGCCGAAATGGACCCCGGATTCCAGGAGTTGTTTCATGCTCACTGTCGTCACGTGATTGACTCCTTCATACCGCCCTCGCGGTAAAATGTGGCCAATTGAGATGTTAAGAAAAACTCCCCATCAGCCGCTTGTTATTTTTAGCACCCGAGCCTGTTTTTTCAAGGCGCGCGCATTATCCCCCTTTTCCCGTCCCGTTGGTTTGTAATATATAAAATTATTATTTACATAATTCATTAAGAAAATAGTGAATGGATGGCGAAAGGCTCACTGAGGATTTTCCCTAATTTATTGTATCATTATTATACAAAATACAATATAAAATCAAAAATATAATCAAAAATTATCAAAATATGATTGACAGAGCGCTTTGGCCCAATAAAAATGATGTTGATGACTAATGCTTTCGCGAACTTGGTTTATGCCATTCGGTGAACAGGGTGGAGCGGCGTTGATTTTACGAATATCGTTTGGGAGGACCGTCTCATGAAGGAAGTCCGGATTCATCACCAGTCATCTAACCCAATATACTTCGCTATGCTTGCCTTCGTTCTGGGAATCGTTGGAATTCATTGGCCCCTTCCCGGGTGGGTGGATCCCGGCGGCTGGCCGCAGTCGGCCTCGAACTCGCTGCAGTGGGAACTGGACATGCCACCCATCGATACCCTGGACGTCTCCGGCGGGATGGACCCGGGAGTTAATCCGTTGGAGACAGTCCGGATTTTCATCAACTTCAAACACCATCCCGGAGTCCCTGAGCAGGCGCTGGTCCGGATGGCGGGCGGTCAAATCCGCCACGCGTACCAGTATCTCTCATCCCTTTCCGCCGACGTCCCCCTGGCGGCCATCGGCCATTTGAAAACCTTGGCTTCCGTCGAGAGCATCGAGTATGTGCCCGAAGTCACCGCCGTAGACGCGGAACTAGACAATGCCTGGGGAGTCAAACGCACCGGAGCCGGAGTGGTGCACGCCTCGAACAAAGGTACGGGAATCCGCGTGGCCGTGATCGATACCGGCATTGATTACACGCATCCCGACCTGGCCGCCAATGTGAAAGGCGGTTGGGATTTTGTCAACAAAGATGACAATCCCATGGACGATCATGGCCATGGAACCCATGTGAGCGGCACGATCGCCGCGCGGGATGACAATTCGGGTGTGGTCGGCATGGCGCCGGAAGCGTCATTGTACGGCCTGAAGGTTCTCAGCGCGAGCGGTTCGGGATACGCCGACGATGTCGCGCGTGCCCTGGAATGGTGCATTACGAATAATATCCAAGTGGTAAACATGAGCCTATCCGGTGGATATAGTTCTGTTTTGGAATCCGCCTGCAGCAAAGCCAGTCAGGCCGGAATCATCCTCGTGGCCGCCGCGGGCAACTCGGGCACCTCCAGCGGCACGGGGGACACCGTGGGCTACCCGGCCAAATACGCGACAGTCATTGCCACCGCCGCCACCGACCGTTCAGATCTCCGCGCCGCGTTCTCCAGCACCGGGCCCGCAGTGGAAATCGCCGCGCCGGGCGTCTCGGTCTATTCCACCTATCCGGGCGGACGCTATGTTTCCATGAGTGGCACCTCCATGGCCTGCCCTCATGTGGCGGGCGCGGCCGCCTTGATCCTGGGCGCGGGGATTCCGGCGGCCAATGTCCGTTCTCTGCTGCAAAGCACCGCCGACGACCTGGGCACGGCCGGCCGGGACGAATGGTATGGCTATGGCTTATTGGATGCTGATGAAGCCGCTCAAACCAGTGAGCCGATAACGAATTATCCTCCCGTAGTGACCATCACCGCCCCGCCGGATGGCACGCAAGTCAGCGAGGGATCTTCCATTACCTTCAAGGGAACCGCGACAGATCCGGAGGATGGGAATCTTTCGTATAGTCTGGCCTGGAATTCCAGTCTGGATGGTTTTTTGGGAATCGGGAACACCATCATCAAAATTTTGAAAGTGGGCACTCATACGATTTCCGCGCAGGTGAGCGACTCGGGCGGGAAAATCGGCAATTACACCATTACCGTGACGGTCAACAAAGTCCTGAATAATCCCCCCGGTGTGACCATTACCTCCCCCGCCAATCAGGCGGTATTCGAAACTGGAACGCCCATTACATTTTCCGGGACCGCCGTGGACAAGGAGGACGGCGACATTTCCTACAAACTCGCCTGGAAATCCAGCCTGCAAGGATCCATCGGGACTGGCACCAAGTTCTCCACGACGTTGAAAGAAGGCACTCATACCATCACGGCCTCGGTCACTGATTCGGGAACTCTTTCAACCAGTCAATCCGTTACAGTGACGGTCAAGAATGTCCTTGACACTCCCCCCGTGGTCTCTATCCTTTCCCCGCCCGATGGCGCGGAGTTGGATGCCGGATCCAGTGTCACGCTTTCAGGAAATGCCATGGATGAGAAGGACGGCGATATTTCCTCCAAACTGACCTGGACCTCCAGCCTGCAAGGTGGATTGGGGAGCGGGAAGACCATCTCGGCCGTCTTGATCGAAGGGACGCACACCATCACTGCTAGGGTGACCGACACGGGGGGGAACACGGCCGCCCAAACCATCACGGTTGTGATTCGGCCTGTGCCGTCGATTCAGGATAATCCACCGGTCGTGACGATCCTCAATCCATCGGAAGTCACCCAAATAGAAGAGAGCCAATCCATTCACTTTATGGGAACGGCGATAGACGCGGAAGATGGGGATATTTCCACAAATCTTATATGGTCTTCCTCTATCGATGGATTTTTGTTTATCGGCCAATCGTCCACGAAAACCTTGAGCGTTGGTACCCATACGATCACCGCCGAGGTGACCGACTCAGGAGGGAATACCGTCCATCAATCCCGCCAGGTGACCGTGATAGCCAAACCCCTGCTTTTAGAAATGAGCGTCACGACAAATAAAGCCGAATACGTGGACCGGGAGACGGTTCAGATCACTCATACGGTTAAAGCGGGCGGGGCGCCGGTGGCCGGGGCCGCGGTCAAGAGCACATTGACTACCGCGCTGGGTAAATTGGTCACCCGCAGTGGCAACACGAATACCAATGGGGTGTATGTCTATACCTATCGGTTATCCACCAAGAAGGACGGCACTGGGCCATTCAAAGTGGAGGCCACATGCAGTAAAAGCGGCTATGTCTCTGGTTCAGGATCGGTAACGTTTGAGGTGAAATGAATTACTCTCAATCCGCCAACAGGCCGATGATCTCGCAATTCTCGCCGCTGATCCAAACTTGTTCTTGAGCTTGAATGGCCAGGGGAGCACCTGGGTATGGAATCACCCGCCGGCGCTCCCCATGGATTTCCAATTCGCCGTTTTCGTCCGGTTCCGGTTTGGGCTGCCTGGATTGAAGTTGGACATACACCGCGTTCGGTCCGCATCCGCAATTTTTTCCGTAACAGACGGGATTCATAATCCGTCCCAGTACCGTGCAGTCTTCCCCGGTTACATGCAGGTTTCCATCCGCGTAAACCACCACCGGTCCGCCATGATACCCAGCCAGTTGCAGGGTGCGTTCTCCCAATTGGATTGCTCCGGCGTAGAATGGTGTGCTCATGACCGCTCATCCGTGTAAAAGAAATTGCAACTGCATCCGCGTATATTTCAGGCGGTTGCGGATGACCTGGGCGATCATCTCCATGAACACCGCCTTGAGGGATGAATCCCGGTTCAACAGATCCAACAGCGCTTCATGGGGCAGCGCGATCAGTTCCGTCGGCTCCATGCAGAGGGAGGATGCGGTGATTTGGTACGGCGCCACGGCCGCCGACCATCCGAAGAGCTCGCCCGGCTTGACCACATAAATCGCCACATGCCGGTCCGGCGGCAATTTGATGACGATCGAGACGCAGCCCTTATGCACCAGGTACACCGCCCGGGCCAGATCGTTTTCCTGCTCCACCCGGCTGTCCGTGGCGTACGATTCCAACTGCGCGATAGACGCGATTTGCCCGATTTGTTCATCCGTGAACGACTGCAAGACTTTCATTCCCCGCAAGATTTCTTCCAGGTCCATCGCCGGATTCTCACCCCTTCGCTGGGATCCGTGAAGACACGGATTCCGTGTCGAACATCCTCAACTCGAGTAAGGCAAATTACCATTGGACCGGAAACGAATCAACCGAGCCCCGCCGCCGTGCTTGCCCGGCCATGGGGGAATCCGTATCATGAATGGACACCCGATGGAGGCAAACCATGAAATTGGATCGTGACAAGCTTTATCCCTGGCTGGCTATTCTGCGCGCCAAGTTCATGGGCAGTTCGCGGGCCATGAAGCTCGAAAAGCATTTCGGTTCCATCCGCGCCGCCCTCGAAGCCCCCGTGGCCGCCATCGCCGCCGTGCCCGGTTTCAGCGAGGAAATCGGCCACGCCATCCGGCAGGCGGCCCAGGGAGAATTCGACCGCGAAATCGACAAGGAATTCACCTGGGCGGAACGTGAAGGCGTCTCGATCCTGCTCTATTCCGATCCCGGATTTCCACATCCGCTCCGTCACATCC
>Ga0116165_1002368_pt1 | contig 13421 bp, 10 predicted proteins | sample AD_JPNMR1_MetaG_FD_89885 | JGI IMG/M metagenome (GOLD analysis project Ga0116165, IMG submission 89885) | Active sludge microbial communities of municipal wastewater-treating anaerobic digesters from Japan - AD_JPNMR1_MetaG | ecosystem: Engineered > Bioreactor > Anaerobic > Digestate | place...
AGCTTCTTCAGGCTCTCAACGTACAGGGGCATATTCCTGTGTTCCTTAAACATGAAGATGTTTCCATCCTGAACGGAATCTCCTGAGATAAGGACCCTGTTGTTGATATCCAGCACGGCAATGCTGCCGGGTGTATGTCCTGGTATAAAAATGATTTTCAATGGTCTGTTCCCAAGATCGATGATGTCATCATCCTTTACAGGCAGAATAGATCCCGAACCGCCATGGGCCCTATAAACACCTTCTTCGTCAGGATGCATGTAAAAACAATCGAAACCGCCGTTCCCTGAAATATGGTCCGGATCCGCATGCGTATTGAGCAGCATGACCGGCAGTTTTGTGATGCTTTCCGCTATTTCTTTTGCATTCGGTGTATTCATACCGCTGTCAATGAGCAGTGCTTTTTCCGTTCCTGCCAGTAAGAAAAAGCGTACCCCGTTGTCTTCAATACGCCAGGTCGTGTCGTTTATTTGAATAATTTCAGCCATCCGTATCCCTCCAAATAAGAAGTTAACCTCGTAACACCGATAAAAGAGAAAAATAGATTTATCTAAGGATGGTCTCCCCTATAAATTCTTTCAGACACTTGCTTTTCTTTGCAGTATGCCATTGTGTCTATTTATCATCGATAATTCATACAGTTATCTTTTACTAAGGTCATACCTGATTTTAATGGTTGAACTTTTACCGCTGGGAGTTGTATGCAAAATCTCTAACCTTTTAATCAGTCTTTTTGCAAAACAGCTTTCGCTTCCTCACACCAGGCAAGATAGGCCCGATATGTTTCGATCCCGAACCTGACCGTCAACAAGTAGTATTTATGTTCTTCCTCGTCCTGAACCTTTTCCAGATTCGCTGCATACCCTTCAAGAATCAGAAGCTCATTTCGTATTTTCTCTTCGAACTTTTGGATATGATCCAGGATGCCTTCTCTGCCAAGCTCCCTGCCAAAGAAAAGCTTAAGCAATGTTTCATACCTAAGCTCATCTTTTTCCGCCGGCTTTACGAGCCATTCCCTGAGAAGCGCTCGCCCTTTCTCGGTGATGGAATAGATGATTTTGCCCCTTCCCGAACTCTCCTCTTCCTTTTCAACACAGCCATCCGCTTCCAATGCTTCAAGGGCAGGATAGATACTTCCGAAGCTTCCGCTCCAGAAAAACTTCAGCGAATGATCAATGCGCTTTTTGATCTCATATCCTGTAAGCGGTTCATGATTTAGAAGTCCAAGTATGACATAGTTTATCTTCTTTTCATTGGCCATTGATAAGCTCCTCCGCAAAGTCGTCAAGTTTTTTCTCATTCTCAGATGCATCGGGATGGTTTCTGTCGGCAAGGGCAACCGTCGTCCTGAGATGAGCAAGTTTCTTTTTCAGGTACCTCACGCATTTATCGTTATCGCCGCCACCACTTAAGGTAAAAAGCGCAGTGACTTTATTTTTCACGTTAAATTTTTTCAAAAAGGCATTAACGGCCGGGGTTGCCTTGCCGGCCCATACGGGTGTGCCGAGAATTATCCTGTCATACTGTTCCGGATTCAGCGCCAATGGCTTCAGCTTTGCGCATACGCCAAAAGTAGCCTGCATGCCCCCAATAAAAAATTTCATCTTACTCTTCAGGATTTCCTTAACTGTCTGGAGTTGAAGAATATCGGCATGTAGTCTTTCCGCAATGCGCTCTGCAGCCTGCCTGGTGTTCCCTTCCAACGAATAATAGACAACCAGATCTTTCATAGCAGTCAAACCCGCCTTTCCGCTTTCCATGAATATGACAGCACATTTTTCGGACAACTGTCAACGCAAGCTCCGCACTGAATACAATCGCTGCATTGACAATGATTATTCTCCCTAATCATCTGTTCCACCCTAAGTCCCATCGGGCAGACCGTCTCGCATTTTTTGCATGAAATGCATTTCCTGTTATCGGCTGATACATGAAGCTGTGGGATATGGAGCATCTGCCCGATTTTCTCTCCAATCACCATGAACGGGACCATCCAGCATATGTAATGACAGGCCGCGCGTCGGCCATAAATCAAGGGTGGCAGAAACAAAAGCAGAATAACAGCGTAGTAAACCAAATAGTTGGCTATTTCGGTTACCGACACGCCATGATCAGTCATATAAAATACATCAACATGTAATGTCCCTTCGCCTGAAATAAAAGAGATGACGATGACGGCTATCCATACGGTCCAGATGACATATTTTATTGCTCTTCTTTTGCCCTGCTTTGCAGGTTTTCCGTTGACACCGGCCACACATTCCTGCAGACCTCCGGCAGGACAAAGATAGCCGCAAAAGCTCCTTCCCAAAAACATGGACAGAATCAACATAAGCAGGAATACAAAAAAGCTTCCGGTCAAAATATGCTCTGCCATTCCCATGATGATTATAGCGGGAGAAAAATACCACATCGTAACCGGAAACAGAAGCAAAGAAACCAATAAGACCAATTTCCTGATGGGTTGTCGTTTCATACACGTACTCCGTAACATCTTCATCAATATATCATTCTGATATATCATGCTTATATATTATGTCTATATACAGACTTTTGTCAATATCTCAGAGAAATAAAAAAGGTTTTCAGCATGGTGCCATCCAGTCCACCCTATATTTGCAATGGGAAATATGCAGTAACGGGGTAATATCAGGCTTGATATTTGCAGTTTATATTGGTATTCTCTCCTTGGGATTACAATATAATGAAATGCCTGCATAATAGGATGAGGAAGGGTTTGGGTGGTCGTTATGAAAAAGCGGTCAAAGTTATTGTCAGGATCCATCATCATGCTTATTCTGTGCATCATTTTCAGCGGGATATCCCCTTTGGTCGTATCGGCTGCAAAATCTAAGAATGAATCTTCCATCAAGGTTGAGGTGTATAACGGAAACACAGCCGAGCGTATCAATACGCTTTTCCCCTGGTTCAAGATCACCAACACGGGAGATGTCCCGATCCCATTGTCCGATATAAGCGCCAGGTATTACTACACAGCAGACGGCAATAAGAAACAAAGGTTCTGGTGCGACTGGTTCAGCAAGGGTGATACCGGCATGGTAACCGGAAAATTCAGCACGGTCGTATCAGATGCCGGCAATATTGACAGCTGTTTCGAAGTTGGCTTTAAAAGCGGGAATATCATGCTGCAGCCCGGTGAGAGTGTTGAGATACATATCCGAATCGCCAAGGAAGACTGGAGCGATTTCAACCAGGAGAATGACTATTCCTTCAACCGCTCAGCCAAGACCTATGTGGCGCAGAACAGGGTTCCCGGTTTCGTAAAAGGAAAACTCGTGTGGGGTAACGATCCTGCCAAAACTATTGCTGACGTTGCAAGCATACAGCTTGACAGGTATGAACTGACACTGAAGGTATCGGAATCCGCCCGGCTCCATGCAACGATCCTTTCTTTGGATATTTCAAAAAAGGACCTCATCTGGTCCAGCAGCGATACCAATGTGGCGGTAGTCGACAATAATGGCCTGGTATCAGGTAAAAAAGAAGGGACTGCCATCATTACCGTTTCAACAGCCGATGGGCGCATTAAGGACACCTGCAGGGTCCGCGTTATTGACACCAGTGCCCGGGGCATTTTCGAAGGACGGATAAAAGATGCTGTTACACACGCAGAAATCCCGGGGGCAGATATCCGTTTTTACAGGGAAAAAGGGCAAGGCTATGAGAAATCAGACCATGCAACATCCGATCCACATGGATTTTTCAGAATCCCGCTTCCTGTCGGCAATTACAAGGCTGTTGTAACCAAAGACAACTACATTGCGGCCGAAATCTATCTGTCCATCCAGGAAGATACGACCACATACATTCCCGATCTGTATATCGTACGCAATAAATACGCAGGAACTGGTGCGGTGTCCGGAATGGTCAAAGACGCTCTTGACGGGTCGGGGGTTAAGGGCCTGTCCATAAAGTTCAGAGAGGGAATCAATGCGACAAAGGGCAAAATCGTAGCTGAAACAGTTACATCAAAAAGTGGCAGGTATTCTGTCGATCTGCCCGCCGGGAATTACACGGCTGAGGTTTCCGGGCCAAATTATATAAAAGAACACTTCAATATCATCTCGATTGGCGGCAGAGACACGGATAATCAGAACGGTACGGTAACGCCTGCCATGAAGAAAGGAGAGATGCGCATCGTTCTGACCTGGGGAGACTCCCCGCAGGATCTGGATTCGCACCTGGTAGGTACACTGTCCGATTCCACCAGCTTCCATATCTATTACAGCAAAAATGAAGCCTATTCCGAAGGCAAAAAGATTGCTGTCCTTGAGCTTGATGCTTCAAACGGTTATGGACCCGAAACCACTACAATTTATAAAGATACCGGCGGGACATATACGTTCCATGTCCATAACTTTTCAGCCCGTTCCAAAACATCGGACAAATCATTATCCAGTTCAGGCGCCCAGGTAAAGGTATACCGGGAAGGCTCCCTGGCAGCGATCTTTAATGTTCCGATAAACCAGGAAGGGAATCTCTGGACGGTATTCAGCATAAAGAACGGGAATATTAACCCCATTAACCGCATGTCCTACGTTGAGGACGAATCAGAAATCGGTTCGCGTAAAAAATAAAGGGTTTGGTTGGATTGGGTATTAAAAACCGGCAGGTAACCGTATCGGGTTATCTGCCGGTTCTTTTCACGCTTCCCACTGGATAATCGGCTCTGAAGTTTGCAGCACGGCTAAATATCAACCCCGAGGAATATTCTGACGAGATACCCGATGCCAAAGGAAATGATTGCCACTCCCAGGCTGATGCCGGCCATTTCAAAGAATCTCTCTTTCAGCGGAAGATCCTTGGCCACCGAAATATAGAAATTAAAGGCAAGTATGATGATTATAGCTGCAATAATAGTGACCACCAGACTGAGCACATAATTGGAGAGGAAAAGGTAAGGAAGTACCAGAATCGCAACGGTGAAAATATAGGTTACGCCTGTATACAAGGATGATTTCAGAGCGCGGCCGCTATCCTGCTCTGTTCTGGTTGAAAGGTATTCCGATGCAGCCATGGAGAGTGAAGCCGCTATACCTGTTATCAGTCCTGAAAGTGCTATGAGCCGTGTATTCTTCAAAGCGAAGGTGAGACCGGCCAGCGTACCGGTCAGTTCCACCAGGGCATCATTCAGTCCAAGGACCATGGAACCTACATACTGAAGCTTTTCCTCTTCGATGATTGCAACCAGTTCTCTCTCATGCCTGTCCTCATCATTTGATAATCTTTTGAACTCCTCGATTTTTTCTCCAAGTTCCCTATATACTTTTTCCGAGCTTTTTTCGCCGCGCTCCATGAGCTTTATGCCAAATGTAATGCCCAATAGGGTAGATACGAAAGTGTAAAACCATACTTTCAGGAGATTGGGCTTTGCATCCGTTCCTGTAAACCTTTTCAGCACGTCGTGGTGCTTGAGCTCATCCCCTGCGATTTGCCGGAGAATCTCACTGTTTTTTCTATTCTTCCTGAATGAGGACAGCTTCAGATAAATGCGATGTTCGGTTATCTCATTTTTCTGGGCTTTTTTCAAGAACTTCATTGTATCGGCATCTATACTGTAACCCAATGCATTCACTTCTTTCTGAGATGAAATTATTTTGAATTCCTGGTTTTACCAGAAATTTTAGCATCCCGTGTTTTTTAAGTCAAACAAAGCAGGCATTAATATAGCAGGTCAAAATGATTTTTCGTTATTCAGACTGTCATTGCCAACAGCATTAACCGCTTTCCGCTTTTTTCGCCGCACACGGTTTATATGCCGTTCGAAATCGCCATTGCGCAGCAGCTCGGCAAGGACAAGCTGCTCAAACACAGGTACTGTACAGGAATAAAAGCCAAGCCGGCGCTGAAAATCTTCCAGCAGTTTTTCCGGCAGAATCATATAACCGATACGCATGGACGGGGCAATGGTTTTTGAAAAAGTATTGACATAAACCACATTGGAATCAGTGGTTATGGAAAAGAGCGGATCCTCCGGCTTTTTGGAAACTGTCAGTTCAGAATCATAATTATCCTCAATAATAAAACCATCCCTTTGTTTTGCCCAACGAAGGTATTCATGTTTTTTGGATATGCCGGCGGTAACACCGCTTGGAAAACTGTTGAACGGAGTGACATGCAATACGGTTGCATCTGTTCGTTCCAATTCTTTTGAAGCTATGCCGTCCTGCGTCATGGAAAGCATATCGCATTGTATGCCCATGGCTTCATAGACTTTCCTGATCTTGTCGTACGAGGGCTGTTCCAGGGCAAATTTTTTCCTGTCTCTGAAAAGCTGGGCAATCAGGCCATAAAGATATTCCGCACCGGATCCCACAATAATCTGTAACGGCTTGACGAATATTCCGCGGCTTCTGGCAAGATATAAGCAAATTTCGGTTCTCAGTTCATCACATCCGCTGTTGGGGGATTTTACAAAGATCCGATTCCCATAATGATTCAAGACTTTTCTCATGGTTTTGGCAAATACCGAAAACGGAAAGTCTCCCACACTGCTGGATTGTGGCTGGATTTCAGGAAATGTGATACTCTTCAATAACGGAGTTCCATGAAAATCAGATTTATTATAGATAACAAAACAGCCGCTGCGCTGGCGCGTTTCGATATAACCTTCTTCGCTCAGCAATGCAATCGCATGCTCAACGGTAACAACGCTTACACCGGTCTCCTCGGCAATGGTCCTTTTTGAAGGCAGACGGCTTCCATAAGGATAAACTTCGGATAGGATATCCTGTTTAATGAATTTATACAGTTGCATGTAGGCAGGTACAGATGACCTGGTATCGATATGATAGTTCATCTGGTTATATAAAATCCTCTTGTTCTGGTTATTTTTATAGTATCAGATTTATTGTATGCTTATTTCACGATTTTGTAAAGAAGACATCCAATAAATCAATAAAGGGGATACGTAAACATGAATAACGGCTCTAACACCACTGTTAAGCTGACAGTAACTGCCCTGTTTATGGCAATGAATATCGCGCTCAGTTCTTTCGGGATACCGGTTCCGGGAGGACACCTGTATTTGAATGACATCGTGATTTGCCTGGCAGCAATCCTGTTGGATCCATTGCAGGCATTTGTGGTAGGCGGTATCGGAGCGTTTATCGGCGATTTTCTGTTCTACCCTGCACCTATGTTTGTTTCCCTTGTTACGCATGGTCTTCAGGCTGTTGTCATTTCATTGTTTGCGCACAGATTCCTGAAAAGCAACCCTCGTCTTGCATCGGGAATAGGCGTTGCCGTCGGCGCTGTCATCATGGTCGTTGGGTATTCGCTTGGCAGAGCCTTCATATACAGCACGCCGGAGTATGCTTTGCTGAAGTTGCCTTTCCAGATACTTCAGGCCGTGGTCGGTGCCGTCGTGGGCATGCTGCTTTGCTGGAAATTCGGGATTCATAAATTATATGCCAGGATGATTAATTACAAACATGCATGATCCATGGGGCTTAAGTTCAGATACATGTGATGGCTCCATAAAGTGTTGCGGGACAGCATCAATGGCAGATAACCAGGTTTGGTTATCTGCCTTCTTATCAAAAGGGTCTACCATTAAATCATGGACTTGACGAACTCAGAAAAAATAGCTTTGCTGTTGGAATCTGTCTTGTGAGAATACTCCGGATGCCATTGTACAGCCCATAAAAATCTATGTCCGGGCATATAAACCGCTTCGATTAACCCGTCCTCAGATATTGCCATTTCTTTCAGCACAGGCGACAGTTGCTTTATGGCCTGATGGTGCAGGCTGTTAACCGGAAGTCTCGTAGTATTAAGCAAGCTGAACAGAGGGGTTTTTTCAATAATGCTTACCGTATGTACAGGAACGTCATAAGGGGCATTTTGACAATGCGTTATTTTTGTGGGGTACTGCAACGGGATATCCTGATACAGGCTGCCGCCCAATGCAGCATTAATGAGCTGTATACCTCTGCAAATGCCTAATATGGGCTTGTTATCATCAATGGCTATTTCAAGATAAACTTTTTCCATGACATCTCTTTTTAAACAGCTTTCAATCAGGTCCCCTATCGGTTCCTCTCCATAAAGCCCGGTCGAAACATCATGCCCGCCGGTAAACAAAAAGCCGTCACACATATCTGCAAGCTGTGTGATTTCATCGATTTTATCGGTGAACGGCAAAATGACAGGCAATCCGCCGGCTTCCGTTATTCCGTCAAGATACCCCGGCAACATCCAAAGACTATCTTTTTCATCATCCCATAGGGGCATAACACCAATTACAGGTTTCATCGATTCATCACATCCTTTGGCTTTGTGATATCAGGGTTCTTTCATATGCCGGTTTGGCTCAATGTAAAAACTGGCAGATAACCAGGCTCGGTTATCTGCCAGTTTTATGTACGCCATGCTATTCTACTCAGCTCATTCCCGACATGTCGAACCGAGCTATCTAACAAGTACCTGTCAGATGACGCTGAACAGCAGATCACCGTATGTAGGTATCGGCCACAGGCTTGCATCCACCACGGTTTCAAGCTTGTCGGCAACGTCGCGCAGTTCGTTCATCTGCGGAATGATGACATCCTTATAGGCGCGGGCATGAGCCAGGGAATCTCCTTCATGCGCATCCACCTCTTCGAGCTTGGCACCGAGCTTGTCGATGGCGGCCTTCAGGCTGGATGTCAGCGATACGAGCTTATCCAGCTCGTCCTTGGCGAAAGAGGCATCCGCACCTGCCGCATTGAGGGATGCAACGGTGGATGCAACCTTTCCTGTATAAGCCATGCATGCCGGGAGGATTTGCCTGCTTGCCATTTCGATCATGGTCAGGGCTTCTATGCGGATTGTCTTGATATAGTTCTCCAGGCAGATTTCATAGCGGGAATGCACTTCTGCAGCGTTCAAAACGCCGTGCTTTTCAAGCACCTTGACGTTCTTCTCCGCAATCAATGCAGGAATGGCATCAACGGTTGTTTTCAGGTTGGGCAGGCCTCTTCTCTCGGCCTCGGCGACCCATTCCTCGGAATAGTTGTTACCATTGAAGATAATGCGCTTGTGGTTCTTAATGATTTCCTTGACCACGGCATTCACTTCAGCCTGGAAGTCCTCTGCCTTTTCGAGACGATCAGCGATTTGACTCAGCGTTTCGGCTACAATGGTATTGATGATAAAGTTCGGGGTGGCAATGGATTGCGAGGAACCCACGGACCTGAACTCGAACTTATTGCCTGTAAAGGCGAAGGGAGAAGTTCTGTTTCTGTCGGTGGTATCCTTCGGAAGAACCGGAAGCGTGGATACACCGATCTCCAGGGTTCTGCTGGTTCCATTGTTCTTGACCACACCGGTCTCAATCTGCTCGATAACGCTGGTCAGCTCGTCGCCAAGGAAGATGGACATGATGGCCGGAGGCGCCTCGTTGGCTCCCAGTCTGTGGTCGTTACCGGCTGAGGCAACGGAGAAGCGCAACAGATCCGCATACTCATCCACAGCCTTGATAACAGCCACCAGGAAAATGAGGAACTGGGCATTTTCCGATGGCGTTGTTCCGGGATCGAGCAGGTTCTTGCCATCGTCGGTTGAGATGGACCAGTTATTGTGCTTACCGGAACCATTGACACCTGCGAACGGCTTTTCATGCAAGAGGCATGCCAGTCCGTGCCTGTCGGCCACCTTTTTCATGATCTCCATGGTCAGCTGGTTATGGTCGGTGGCAATATTGGTGGTGGCAAATACCGGAGCCAGCTCATGCTGCGCAGGCGCAACCTCATTGTGCTTGGTTTTTGCGGAAACTCCAAGCTTCCAGAGCTCGGCATCCAGATCATGCATGAAGCGGGAGACCTTCTCCTTGATAATGCCAAAATAGTGATCCTCCAGCTCCTGTCCCTTGGGCGGCTTGGCGCCAAACAGGGTTCTGCCGGTATAAACCAAATCCTTACGCTTCAGGAAGTATTCCTTGTCCACAAGGAAGTACTCCTGCTCAGGACCCAGTGTCGTGACAACCCGCTTGGTGGTGGTATCGCCAAAGAGTTTCAGAATGCGAAGCGCTTGCTTAGAGAGGGCTTCCATTGAACGCAGAAGCGGGGTTTTCAGGTCCAGGGCCTCACCGGTATAGGAGCAGAAGGCGGTGGGAATGTACAGCGTTTTGTCCTTAACAAATGCAGGGGAAGTACAATCCCATGCGGTATAGCCCCTGGCTTCGAAGGTTGCGCGAAGACCACCGGAGGGGAAGGATGAAGCATCGGGCTCACCCTTGATGAGCTCCTTGCCTGAGAATTCCATAATGGCCTTGCCATCCCCGGTAGGCGACAGGAAGGAGTCATGCTTTTCAGCAGTAACGCCGGTCAGCGGCTGGAACCAGTGGGTAAAATGGGTTGCACCCATTTCAACCGCCCAATCCTTCATCACACAGGCCACGACTTCGGCTACATCCGGATCAAGCGGAAGGCCTTCCTTAATGGTTTTCTTCAGCTTCTTATAAATAGGTTTTGGCAGGCGCTCCTGCATGACCGTGTCACTGAACACGGCTGAACCAAACACACCGGAACCGATCTCTTGAATACATCTTTCCATGCTTTCCATGACCTATTCCCCTTTCACTATTAAAGCTTGTTCTGTCTCGCAAATTTGAGTATTTATTCCGGTTCGTCACCGGCTGCAAACAAAACAATGAAAAAAGGCGCTCCACCCACTTGGTGAAACGCCTTTGTTTCCGACAAAACACTATGCAACTGCTTAGGTCCGTTGACCCGAATCCTTCTCTGGATTCTTCATGTTATATATTTTACCAGACTCCTTCATGTTTTGCAAGATGCAAAATCAAAAATTTCATTTTGAAATTGAGCAATACCGGTGCCGTTTTGCTTTTCCCAGTTTATGACTTCTGCGCTTCTTGCGCGCTGAGCCAGAAACCGCTTTTATCGCCTTTATCCTGCTGTTTCCTGCTAAATGGATCGAGCAGGGCGTCTTTCAGTCCTGCAGCCCTCACAATCCTTTCTTGACGCCGCCATCTTGCATATCCTGCATTTTTACGGTCCGATCAGCTTTCGCAACAAGGCTTCCGCCTTGCGGATGTCCGCCTTACCGCCGGTCTTCTTCATGATGTAGCCGAACATCACATTGATGGCCTTGTCCTTGCCGTTTCTGACATCGTCTACCGCCCTGGGATTGGCTTCGATGGCTTCCCTGCAAAGGTTTTCAAGCACCTCGTCGGAGATGCCCACAAGATCCTCCGGCTTGATGAACTCCTCCACCGGTTTGCCGCTTTCCAGCATCTTCTGCAAGGTACTCTGGGCAACGCCGATGTTGATTTTCTTCTCGTCAGCCAGCTTGACGAGCGCGGCAAACTGGGCGGCGGAAATCCTGACGGCAAACAGTTCCTTTTCCTCCTCGGTGTCCATGTTGGAAAAGATGGTACCGACAATCAGGTTGGCCGCATTCTTTACGCTTGCACCCTCAGCCAGAGCACCTTCAAAGAATTCGGCCACCTTTCTGTACCTGGAGATCTGTTTGGCTGTGGCTTCGGGAAGCCCCAGGTCATTCACGTATCGCCTGAGTTTTGCAAAGGGCAGCTCGGGCAAGGACGCCCGGATTTCTTCCACCTTCGCCTCGTCAATGCAAAACCTCAGAATGTCGGGATCGGGGAAATAGCGGTAATCATCGGAGTTTTCCTTATCGCGCATCGGGGTGACGCTGTTGGTTGCCTCATCGTAGCGCATGGTCTGCTGGACAACGGTTCCCCCCGCATCCAGGATATCGGCCTGCCTTTCCGCCTCGGCTATGACGGCCTTTTGAATGAAGCTCAAAGAGTTAATGTTCTTGATTTCGGTTCTTACGCCGAAATTGGGATCGCCGGGCTTTCGCAGCGAGAGATTGACATCGCAGCGCATGGAGCCTTCCTGCATTTTGCAGTCCGATATGCCGATATAGCGCATGGTCAGCTGCAGCTTTTCGGCATACTCCCTTGCCTCTTCGGCTGAAGAAATATCGGGCTCAGAAACGATCTCAATCAGCGGAACGCCGCCGCGGTTATAGTCGATATAGGTATACCCGTTCTCATGGACGAGCTTTCCGGCATCCTCCTCGATATGGATGCGGGTGATACCGATGCGCTTGCCGCTGTCCAGTTCGATATACCCCTTTTCGCAGAGGGGCTCGTCATATTGCGAGATCTGGTAGGCCTTGGGCAAGTCGGGATAGACATAGTTCTTCCGGTCCATATGGGACTTGGTATTGATCTTGCAATTCAGCGCAAGTCCCGCCTTAATGGCATATTCCACCACTTTCTGGTTGAGGATGGGAAGGGTTCCCGGCTGACCGGTGCAAACAGGGCAGCAATGTGTGTTGGGCTCTCCCCCGAATTCGGTGGTGCAGCCGCAGAAAATCTTGGTTTTGGTCGCAAGCTCAATATGGGTTTCAATGCCGCAGACAATTTCATAATTCATATCCCGGCACCTCCTTCGTAAGCACCAATCACTTCTCCGGCGCTTTGTTCATAGAAATGAGCCACCTGAAGCACCGTTGCCTCGTCAAACTTCTTACCGATGATCTGCATGCCGATGGGAAGCCCCTTGGCATCTACTCCGCAGGGAACCGAGATGGCCGGAACGCCTGCGATGTTGACAGGCACGGTGCAGATGTCCGATAAATAGATCTCCACGGGGCTGGCCCCCTTATAGTTCAGCGGGAATGCAGTATTGGGGGCCGTAGGCGCAACGAGCACGTCACATGTTTCAAAGACGGCGTCGAATTCCCGGTTGATTTCTTCACGAATCAGGCAGGCTTTCTTGTAGTAGGCATCATAATAGCCGCTGGACAGCACATAGGTACCCAGCATGATGCGGCGCTTGACCTCGTCACCGAAGCCTTCGCTCCTGGTTTTAACAATCATTTCCTCAATGCTGGTATAGGAGGCTGTGCGGTAGCCATAGCGGATGCCGTCGTAACGTCCCAGGTTGGAAGAGGCTTCCGCGCAGGCGATGATGTAATAGACCGGAAGCGCCAGCTTCAGGGCCGGAAGCCGGATATGCTCGATTTTCGCCCCGTTCTTTTCAAGCAGGGCGATGGCTTCCTCAATCTTCGACTTGATCTCCGGATTGATTCCTTCAAAGAATTCCTCGGCCACACCGATGCGCAAGCCCTTTACATCCTGCTCCAGGCATTGGGTCAGTGATGGGCCATAATCATAATCCACGCTGGTCTGATCACGTTTGTCGCCGCCTCTGACGGCATCAAAAACGATGGCCGCATCCTTCACGCTGTTTGTCAGAGGCCCTATCTGGTCCAGGGAGCTTCCGTAAGCGATGAGCCCATAACGGGATACCGCGCCATAGGTAGGTTTAAGCCCAACCACACCGCAGAAGGAAGCCGGCTGGCGGATGGAGCCGCCCGTATCCGAACCCAGGCTGTATACCGCAAGGTTGGCGCAAACGGCCGCG
>Ga0116165_1002373_pt1 | contig 13396 bp, 9 predicted proteins | sample AD_JPNMR1_MetaG_FD_89885 | JGI IMG/M metagenome (GOLD analysis project Ga0116165, IMG submission 89885) | Active sludge microbial communities of municipal wastewater-treating anaerobic digesters from Japan - AD_JPNMR1_MetaG | ecosystem: Engineered > Bioreactor > Anaerobic > Digestate | place...
AACGCGATCCTGTCCCTGGGAGAGCGCTTAGCCGAAACCTAAAACAGGGACTACGCCCGTAGAACTTCACGGCTGGCCCTTGTCGGACGGGGGTTCGATTCCCCCCGCCTCCACCAGAAAATATTAAGCAGTCCTTGCAAACGCAGTCAGGGACTGCTTTTCTTATCCCTTCAGTTTACTAAACTTTCCTTGGATTTGCAGCTTGGTACAAAAAGGTGGTACAAAAATGCCTAAAAGTCCAGGGAAGTCAGCAAGTCATCTAATATTACGTGGTACAAAATTTTATTACAGGAGGGTATTACCAGGAGATATAAGTGGTAAAATAGGAATAAAAGAAATTAAAATCAGTTTAGGCACATCAAATGTTAGAGAGGCTCGTTCTCTAGCAGTTTTTTGGGATGTTAGGGTTAACCAAATTTTGCTGTATTGGAGGAGAATTGAATTTATGAAAGAGGACCAACTGGATCAAATACGACAAATTGTTGTTCGCTGGATTCAGGACAAGAAAGATGAGCTTGAAGATCTGCGTGCCATGGGCATGAGTGACTTCATGGTGCAAATTGATGGAGAAACTGGCGAAAGAATACAGACAACCTCAGAAGACAGGATCAAGGCCCTTCAAGAAGCAGTAGAAGTGGAACAAGAAAAACTTAAAGGGAATGTCCTTTCAGAGACATGGATTGAGATTATAGCATTACAGTTGGCCAAGGAAAATGGCATACCTATTCCAGAAAATGAGAAACAAAATGATAAAGATGCCCTGCCTTATAGGAGGCTCTGCTTAGAGTTAAGGAAGGCGTTTATTGCCCTTGGTAAAGAAGAAATTAACATGATGAATGGAACCTATGACGATTATACTGAAATTGCCAAGCAGAAGGGTCTCGTTTCCATGGTGTCCCCTTCATCCGCCTCCTTAACCAAGCAAGAGTCACAGAATAATAGAACGCAAAGATTATCTGATTTGCTGAAAAGTTATGTTGAATTTAAAAAGAACAAAGAGCTTGCTGGGAAAAGCGTTTCTGAGATAGAGTCCAAATGTGGGTTGTTTATTGAAATAACAGGAGACCCATATATTGAGGATTTGAACGATGAGTTAATTTATCAATATTTGGAAGACATCAAGAAATTACCTTCTCGTCACACAATAAGCAAAAAATATAGGGGCAAGAGTATTGAGTCTTTACTGAAAATGAAAATTCCACAAAAAGACCTTTTAGATGATGAAACTATAAGAAATCATATTAATAAAGTAAAATCTTTTTTCCTTTGGCTTGAAAAACGTCACTACCTCCCCAGTGGAAAATATTCTTGCCTTTTTGAACAAAATAAAAGATCAAAACTACCCCATGAAGCTAGAGATGTCTTTTCTACAGATGACCTAAATAAGGTATTTAATCATGAAGACTACCTTAATTTTAAAAAGCCTTGGGAGTTTTGGTTGCCTATAATAGCACTTTATACAGGAATGAGGATAAATGAGATTTGCCAATTGCTCCTGGATGATATTGTCAACGAAGGAGATATTTGGTATTTCAAGATTTGCGAAGGAGAAGGAAAGACCCTTAAAACGAAGACTTCCCAAAGAAATATACCGATACATCTAGAACTGATAGACTTAGGTTTTATTGATTATGTAAAGATGCTAAAAAGGGATAGACGCAAGTATCTTTTTCCTGATCTAAATGGAAATAAAACAAGACCAAGTCATACTCCTATCAAGAAGATAAATCAATGGATCAAAGCCATTGGGATCAGAGATGACGAGAAAACTGGAAAGAAGACCTTTCACAGTTTCAGGCACACTTTTGCAAATAGGTGCAAGGAGCTTGGATTGGATCAAGAGATGACAGCTGAGATTTTAGGACACAGTGAAGGGCGTGGAGATATGAGGCTAATTTATACTAAACCAGCTGGAATCAAAAAATTGTATGGTGAACTCATATCAAAAATTTACTATGATGTAGATTTGACTAAACTGAAGAATTACATGAAGGAGAAGGGGCCTAATCCATGGGAGAAATAAAGGACCAGAGGGAGCAGGGATTGCAATTGCAGCAAGTTGCCAAGCATTTAACATTTGAATTGTTAAGACGTATTGAAGGTAGGCTTAGGTTTAAGCCAGAAGATATAAGTGAGGATAGTTTTATCTTTGCTTATGAAATACCTTGTCCTTGTACAGGATATTTTACTCCTATTGTGAGCAGTTGGTTGCTTTTAGAAAATGAAGAAAATAAAAAGTACTGGTTTGCAGTCCCCAGTATCGATAAAGATGCTGGAAAATGGGATGCCAAGATCATTCAATCATCAAGTAAACAGAATATTCCAGCACCAACATTTTTTGATGACAAATTTCGTTCTATTTTTACTGAAGAAATTTATGGTCAAGAATGGATTGAGTCACAGATTCTAAGAGGGGATATTAGTGACAAGCTCATTGCAGTTGCCTATCATGATCAAAATGCCCTTCTGGCCTTTAGGGAACCAACAAAAGAAGATATTGATGATTTTCATCTTTTTGAAAATGCCCTTGTTAAGGAAATTTACCTTAATGATAACCAGGTATTTTTGAATAGCGTTCAACCATTGCTGGATAACAAACTACTGACACCTAAGCAGAAATTGATATTTTTTGTTACCCTTGATGAGGTGACCAAACTTTTTAAAGAAATAAAAGAAAATGGGGGGATAAATGCCCCTAGTACCCTTTTTGACATAATTATTGATGGTGTTAGAGAGTTTCTTGTTGACAATGTAGGACTATTTGAATGGGATCCAATTTGTGGGGTTGCTGTTAGGCAACAAAAAAATATTCCATTCATAAAAAATTTTCCCTTGCTGGCTGAATTGTCTATTGAAAAAAATTACCAATGCCTTAAAAATTCTATTGCACTGAAGCTTCAGTATTATCAAGATCTTTTTGATGTTATTGGCCTTCAAAGTCTGGAGTCAACTATTGTATTAAACTATGAAAAAAATTTAGAACTTGAAGTAGAAGAAAAATCTGCTTCAGCAATAATTGTTGATATAGAAGATATCTTACAATGGGAACAGCTTGATGGAAGAGCAAATCGACAGGCAAGAAATCTGAGTAATTTTTTGGAAGATCATGTCATTGAAGGCAATAGACAGGATTCTGAGGTATTAAGGTTTATAACCAAGGATATGTTTGTAAAAGTTATTGCACCAGGACAGAATGGTACTATAGAAAAATTAGATCGTGAAACAAGAAAGAAGAAAATGGCCAAGACTTTCATGGAAATTGGGAAATATCTCAAGGATGAAGGATTTTTATTCATTATCTGTGATGACAGATCTGGAGATCTTGTAGATGATGTTCAAGATGGCCTGGAAAAAGTTGGATTAAAGGTAGTGGATACAAAGCCTATAGTGGGCACAAGTTTTTATCAAGCAGTGGATTCAGTAAGTAAAGAAAATGATAGAAAAATTATTTTAGTGGCCACAAAGTAGGATGCAAGAAGAAATTAAGATCTAGCGCTAGAGAATTTTGAAGGAGTGAACGTCAAGTTTTAGGGATAAAATATTACAATGTAACCATGAGCAAAAGTGGATTTAATGTTTATACAGGATTACATGTTTTTATTTTTTTGAACTCCCTTTTGAGGTTATCACAAAATAAACCACAGTTTATAATCAACTCATAGAAGTTTATTTTTCTATATACTATGCGTTGTTTACATTCTAAATCCCACTTTGTTTTGAGTGCTTCCTCAATTTTATCTTTCTCATTATTACTTTTTTCAATGTATCTTCCATTGTTGTGCTTGAAGCAGTTCGATATTATACGAACAGCATTAACGAAGTCATAACACTGCAAGGACTGTAGGTTTACGTTGATATTGCTATTAAGATACTTGTCACATTCCATGATATTCATACGTCGTATTTCATCAAGATTAGTACTTTTTTGCTTCAGAATTGTTTCACACATGGATATAGTCTCTTTTATAAAGCTTTCAATGTTAGACCATATTGCAACGGTCAATGCAGCATACATGATTTCAGAAACTTCTTCTGCTATTAAAAAATCTTCAACAAAGCATTCAACATCACCACATTGATCAACCCATTCTTGAATCCTTTCTTGTTCATGTCTTTGTCCTTCTTGAATTCTTTCTATCCATTGACACCATGTGGAGTCATAATATTCCTCATCGTTTAAAGGAAATGGCTTTTGTGCAGAGTAAATATTGAATAGTATTTTATGGCCCAATTTGCCCATGTCTGAATATTTACCTGAACATTCTTGTCCCATAACGTATTCTCCTTTGTTTTCAGATGAGATTATTCTAAAAAGTATTTAGTAATTCTTGCATACTCTTAAACTTGTATCTCTCGAAATCTATTTGGTTTACTCTAGTAAAAGCCCATATATTATCTGTTAATCGTGTAGCATCCTTACACCACTGCTTAATCCTTTTATCCTTATGCTCAACGTCTATGTCAACTCTTCCCTTTGTCTCAATTATGTAGTACTTATCGTCTTCTGTAAGTGCTATAAAATCTGGATAATACAGCCTCAAATTGCTGCTAGAATCTCTATACTCCACAAAGAATCCCATCTTTGGAGTAATTTTGGAAAAGACAGTTACATCCTCAGTCCTATCTAGAAATTTTGCAAAATCGACCTCAAAATTGTTATCACATGGAACGTAATTAAAGATACATTTATTGGCAGGATACACTAATTTTGACCATGGGAAAGGCCTCACATGAGAAAGCTTTATGAAATCCAGTTTTTTAGGTTCTTCCTCTATAAAAGTCATATCCTTAAAAGATTCCACAAACAACCTGATTAGCTTATTCTGAACATCAGGGGAGCTTAATTGATATAGCACTCTAGGGTCTTCAAGGTTAACCTTTTCACTGAATAATTTTTCAATGACATATTTTTTCACTAAAGGATAAAAAGTTGCAAAAGATCTTGTGACTTTCAACTGCTTGATGATCTGATCAGTATAATATGCAATCACGCTTTTGGAGTCCTGAGGAACTGGTAAATCCCACTTTCTCTTAATTACCTCATTGCCATCCAACATATCAATAGCTATATATTCTGTTTCTAAAACCTTGTTTTCCAATTTGAGACCAAGAGGTGGAAGTTTATCAATCTCAGTGTCGATCAAAAGAACTTCTTTTACGAAAATTCTTGGGGAAAGAATAGGTATCTCAATATCCATGTCCAGTTTACTCTCATCCACAAATACCGTAGTGAAATTGAGTGTTCTGTCAGTATCGAACTCAGCGAAATTTATCCCTTCATCTGATTCTAACTCTTTTAATAATTCAGTTAGGCCTTGTGGCCCAATAACTTCAAGGATATTTATGGATTTCTCAACATTGGCTTCCTCTTCAGGGAACATCTTCCTTAAACCTCTCCCTATTACTTGCTCTGGCAGCACTTTCCGTTTAGATGTATAAGATCTTAGTCCTACAATAACATTGACATTCCTAACGTCCCAGCCTTCGTTCAACATCATTGTGCTAACAATTGCTTCATAAGGATTCTTTTTGGGGTCTGGATCATCAATTGTCTTGGCAAACTCCCTTGCTTTTGGCAGATCGGTCTTTGTTATCTCTCCAGTGCTATCAGTATGAATTAATAATATTTTATTCTTCATATCTGGAATAGAGTTTAAATAAGAAAAAACATTATCTCCATCTTCATTTTTGGGGCATTGTATGAACAATATAGGTTTTTTGGACAATGGTTGCAGTGCTTCCTTATATTCACGCCATCTCTTTATGCCAGCATCGATCCAGGCCTTATATCTTTCAGCTGCCTTATCCGATGAAATCTCATTGGCGTTCCTCACAATTCCTTTTAAGGGCAGCTTGACTATGTTCATCTCAATAGCTTCTTTCAGAGGAAAATCTACGATGATCCAGGGAAATAAAGCTCCTGTTTCTGTCTTTGGGGTGGCCGTAAAATCAAGCTCCATGTTTATGCCAATTGCATAATTTGATTTTAGATCATTATGAAGTTTCAAAAGAATTCGCTTCCATGCTCTTTCAAAATTATAAATATGATGAGCCTCATCTTTTAATATCACGATGTTGGGGCAAGAAATCAGGATCTCCTTAATCCTGTTTTTCTGATTAATATTATCCCTTTTTACTTCTTGAAGTGCCAAAACCCCATCTATGTATTCCTCAACTTCTTCCTTCTTGTTTTCCCTTTCTTCCAGCTGCTGAATGTTGGTTAAAAACAAAACATCTTCAGGGATTACATGAATTGGATCATCTTTAAGGATGATTTCCAAGTCAAACTCCTCTTGCCATTCTGGAGGAATGAGCGGCAACTCTCTAAATATCTTATTGTCTCTGAAATCCCTTGCAAGCCTGTCATAGATGACATTTTTTTCTCCAGCAATAAGGAGATATTTTGAGGTGTAATTTTCCTTGTCCTCTTTTTTGTAATTGAAATACTGCCACACTATGCTTAAGGCCATTACGTATGTCTTGCCAGATCCAGTAGCCATCTTGAAGGCATACAAGGGATATTGGTCGTAGGATGGATCGTAACCCTGGATAGGTCCTGTGCCAAAATCTCGTGCCATATCTATGAAGTTGCGTTTTTTCATAACTTCATAGATATAGATTAGGGTCTCTATCCCTTCCCTCTGACAAAACCAGAATTGAAATGGTTCATTATTTACTAGATTGTCTTCAAAAAACCAAAACTGCAATAACCTTTTAGTTGTAGGTGTTGTTCCAGGATAACCTTCTTCTCTCCATGCACATACAGCTTTACGTAGTTTGTTTACTAAATATGCCTTGCTCAGGCGCCTTTGCTCAGGATGCAGAATATCGGTGGGTTTCATTTTATCGCCGCCTTCAAAATCTTATTTGTATCATTTCCAAATACATCCACAACTTTTATCATTATTTGATGTTCACCAGGCTCGTCATATGTGTGACTTGCCTCATAGTCAACCTTTTTACTTTTCTTGGTCCTAAAGCTTTGCCATTGATTGTGAAAGGTATCGCCCTTATAGTCCCAATCGATTGCCCAATAATCTATAAGTTCCCTTGAATCTTTAACCTTGTTTGCAATCTCTGCTAGTTCAGCTGTTGGGGGAAGCTGAAAGTCTGTGATCTTTAAAGCTACATGTAACCTTTGAATATTTGTTTCAATTTCAAGGTAAGCAAGTTCTGGGAATTTTACGTAATTTACTAGCTCTTTTTCTACGACCTGATCTGGTATTTTTAAAAGTTGTAAGTCAAAACCAACAAGAGATGATTTTATTTCATTCACAGATGGTATCTGAACTAGCCTCAAATCGACACCTTTATTTCTTCCTATCTCTTTTGCCAGCTCGTTCACCTGGTAGCTCCATTCCCAACCTAGGATATCTGCTTTATTGAATTCATTACTTATGCATTCAGCCACCACTTTCTCGACTTCTTCCATTGTAACTGGAGCATTTAAAGGGCCAACGTGGACGGCTCTATCACCTTTTCTTCCATGAATATAACTGAAGCCTGTTAATGGTTGTGCCTGATATAGCTTGAGCATGAAAGCAAGGTATTCGTCCTCTTTCTCTTCCCAGTAGATTGTCTCGTAATTTCCTATGTTCCAGAGCTCAAAAGGCCTAGCAGGTTTTTCGTAAAGCCTTTTATCACTTTGCAAATCCTTGGAATTGTGAATGTCCAGCAGCCTTTTTCTTGTAACTTGAATGGCAAACTTGGACAAATCACAGCCAATCCAACGCCTGCCGAGTTTTTCTGCCACTGCCAAAGTAGTGCCTGAGCCACAGAAGAAATCAGCTACAATGTCGCCGGGGTTGGAGGATGCGAGGATGATGCGTTTTAGGAGAGCTTCTGGTTTTTGGGTGTCGAAATCTAATCTCTCTAATGGTGAAATATGACCTCCTGAGGGGATGTCTGTCCAAAAATCCTCAGGTATTTTTCCTTTTTCTAAATATTTCTTTCTTATTTCTTCATCTTGAAGTTTACCTTCTGTACCCCAAATTGCTGCATTTTTCCCTTTATCTGTATGAAGTTCTTTGTAAGGAATTCTAACAGCGTCTAAGTCCGAAAAATAGTCATCAGATTTTGAATATCTCAAAATTGGGTCATGTTTGTTTGGGAAATCTTTAAGTGGTCGAGATGGGCCTGTATAACACCAGACAATTTCATTCCTAAAATTCTCATACCCAAATATCTCATCCATCATCACCTTAACGTAGTGCCCTACATGCCAATCAAGATGAACGTAAATAGATCCATTTTCAGCCAGCAGATCCCTCATCAAAACTAGTCTTTCATACATGTATTTTAGATATGAAGCTATACCACCATTCCAGGTGTCTCTGTAGGCTCGTTCCTCTATGATAGAAGGTTCTTTTTCTATTTCCTCATCTCCAACTTTTGTCTTTACTGCAAAGTCTGCACCTGTAAAAAATGGAGGGTCGATATATATCAAATTTATTTTTCCTGCCCAGCCTTGTTTTATCAATGATGACATTACCAGTTTATTATCACCCCAGATGAGTGAATTCTTCCAATCTTTAGGATAATCATTTGTCCATTCATCTTCAGGAAGCAGTGAAGCAGTAAATCCAGATTTAATCCTTGGTTTATTAATAGTTTCTACGACCTGAAATGGGAGGTTTGGCCTATCAACAGGCGTTTTCTTGCCCAAATTTATTTTGTCGTATTTTTGATACCATAGCAATTCCACATATCTTTTATTTTCCTCCATGCTGTAGCCTCCTAATATATTACTGATGAGCTGATCTTTTATTATTACGTCGTTATAAATTTTTTGTTGTAGCTATTCATTTATAGGTGTTCAATTGTAATTAACACTTTTGTTAACTATATCTCATTTTTCTGAATCACAGTGTTGCTACAAGAATAATCACAAACCCAAATTACCACATAGACCCAAGTGCATCTAAGTAATTTTTATAAGTATACCATATAAGACCTAAGTACTAATTCTAAACATAATGTCATAACCTGAGCGTAAGGCTGTGGCAATTTTAATGTAAAAAGAGGTGATATTAGCTATGCATTTATTAACAGAGGAGATTCAAAAAATGTTGCCAGAGTTGTATGCTACAGAAAATGAAGATGACCCAATTGTATGGGTCAAGTTTTTTACACCTGATTCCTGTTGGACATGGTATGTCTTGGAAGGGTCAGAGCAGGAGAATGGGGATTGGCTTTTGTTTGCCTATGTTGAAGGCATGTTCAATGAGTCTGGATATGTAAGTTTAAGGGAATTGGAAAATGTTAGAGGGCCATTGGGCCTTGGGGTGGAAAGAGATATTGCCTTTACCCCAATACCACTGAGTAAAGTGCTAACGCAGAATTGTGATTAGTTAATTTTCATATATAATTATTATAGTGAAAGAACATACTATGTATATTCATTCACTTAACTAATAAATATGCTGGAGGTGAAAAACCTCCAGCATATTTATTTTGCTTTTGCTATGTTTGTAATTTGGATATATTAAGTTGATGTATTATCTAGCACATGTTACTCATTCTATTATTGTCTTTCCCTATCATAGACTTCCTCAATTATTTTATATACTGCCTTTTTAGGTAGAGGATTCATGCAACACAGTATGTTGATATTCCACAGATCATCCATGAGAGAGTTCTTAGTCTTGCCAATATGAAGCCTGCAAACCACTGTTGCTACCTCAGCAAGAGCTTCCTTTCTACAATGATCACTTATTTGGTAAGATTCAGGTGGATCACAATATTTTGGTAGAACATAGTAAGCAACTTCTAAACAACTTGGAATCATTTCTTTTTGTCTAATTAGTTCTTCTATGTTCATTTTATCATATGTATACATGACTAATTCCCCCTTAATATTATTAGCTGATTCAAACTATGCCATTTAGTTTCATCATATTCGTATACAATAATCACCTCTTTTTGAAATTTTTAACACAATTCTTTTGGTTTATGATCTTCTATATAACCTCCTTTCATGCTCCTTTCATGGTGCTTGAGGTTAATGACCAAGGATTGGGCAATAACTGAATACAATGAAAATAGTAAATTTGGATATCTAATAGCAGCTGAAGGCTAACTTGATTTGAACATTCCCCTCCCCCCCTATGCCAGTGTAGGGTGTAGGGTGGTGTAGGGTTGTCATATTAGTTAAAAATAAAAATATGAGAAAGAAGGTTATATAACCCCCTGTCACATCTGTCATATATGTCATTTTGATCTTGAAGGTAATAATGAGTTCACTATAATGTTTATCATGGGTTATACTGGGCATGATAAAATTGAATCATAATAAATTACTGATAGGTAAAAATAGTAGATGCTGCTACTTCTTGAACCATCTTAAATCTTGCCTTTACTAGGAGAAAGACCAATTATCAATCAAAAAAGTCAAAGTTGGTTTCACCATCTTCAAAATTAAAATCTTCTGTTGAGGAGTCTTCTTTTAATACAATGTTTTTCCAATAGGTCCCCATGCTATCTCGTTTCTTTCTGTATCCTCTTTCCTCAAGTTCCTTGCTGAATGCCTTTTGTGTGAGCTGATCTTTGATATCATTTTTATAACACCATCTGATGTAAGCATCGAAAAGTTCAGAAGAACGAGTTTTGCTGTTGTCTGCAGTTTCACAGCAGGCATCCAAAAAGTCAGCCAAGTCATCCATTTCCATTCTGTAATCAGATGTTGCTTCCTCAACTGCTGCAGGTTTTTTGAGCTTATCGCTCTGCCATTTTAAACATCCTTCAATGGCCCAATTTAGGATCCCACTCAATTCCTCCAGAAGCTCCTGTGCATAATTTTCCTTACGATTCTCCTCAGTGATTCTAACTGTAAAGGGAATGAGATGTATCCTTCTCCAGATTCCCTCATCTGTTCCCTTGACGCGTGGCTTATAGTTTGTAGCCATCATGATCTTGAATGTAGGGGTATAGTCAAAATACTCTCCATACAAAAACCTGCAGGTGATCTTTTCTCCACCAGTGACCTTTTTGATCAGAGCTTCAGAAATGTTCTGATTATGTTCAAATTCTGTGGTGAGGACTAACCTGGATCCCTTCATCCTGGCAAGATCATTCCTCGTAGAGCTGTTTTGGGAGGCAACGAAACTAGAGATGTCTGAGTATATACAGTATTCCCCAAGCAGACCTTCTAACACTTTCATGAAGGTGGTTTTGCCATTGCTTCCAGTTCCATAGAGAATTGGGAGGATCTGTTGATCAATGGATCCTGTAAGGCAATATCCCACCAGCTTTTGTATATATTCTATAAGCTCATCATTGCCAGCAAGGATATAATCTAGGAATGCCATAAATTTGGGGCACCTTGCAGTCTCGTCGTATTTTACGTTGCTGATCTTGGTGATGAGGTCACTGGGGTCATGAGGGAGGAGCAATCCAGTTTTTAAGTCCAATGTCCCATTTGCTACATTGAAAAGCCAGTTATTGCTGTCCAAGTCTTCCCCAGTCACATTGATAGAGCGATCAGATTCAGAGAGGTTGATGATATTTTTGATCGATGCATTGCTTTGACTTTTTTTGGCATGTTGTAGAAGTGCGTTTCGTATTTCTGGATCTGACAATTTATATGCTTCTGTTTTCATTTCCATTGCCATGTCTTTAGCTAACTCTTGGATCTCATTTTTCTTGTCTATATTCCATTTGCTGCCATTCCATATATACCATGCTTTTTGTTCTTTGCAGAAACGAACGATGTTTTGATACCTATCTATAAAGCGTTCGCTGTTACCAAGATCTGTTAAAGGGTATTCGTTGTGTCTTGGATATTTGCTGATACTCTTTACAACGGCTTTAACTTCATTGTCAGTAAGGGAAGGCAAGCATAAATCATAGTTTGTTAAAAGGAGCCTATTTTCAATATCATCTGTCGAAAGGCCCTTGTTCCATAGATGCCCAGCCAAACTTGTTAAAGTTTCATTTCGTTTTCCTTCAGGGATGTATTCTCTGTCAAGCTTGTCACAGAATGGTAAAACTCCAGTATCCATCTCCTCATTCATCTCCTCAGTTACCCTATCGGCTATATGACAGAGGAGCCAGTCAGGGGCCTCAGCTATATTGAATTGTTCATTAGATGGACAATTTTGTCCAAATTGATAGATCTTCCCACTTTTATGCATGGATCCTGCACCTATGACGTAACACCCATCTCCTCTGACATCTATGCCATTGAAATGTTCCATTTTTCCTGGAACCTTGTAAATTTTGCTATTGTATCTGTAATACAAATGCATCCCATCACCAGTATTGACAGTCAGGGTTTCAGGGAGTGCCCCATATTGGGACTGCAAATTTTCCAAGCTTTCAAATCCATTGTTCCTGTTATCTATATCTAGGACAAATATTCCATTACCAGTTATGACGCCAAAGTTCATGTCTGGCCATTTCTTAAACCAAGAAAGTATCTTTTCTTGATCATTACTGGCTTGTTGTTGCCAGTTAGTTATTCTTGGGTGTTTGCCTTGTTTGGTACATTCTGGACCCTTACAGGTGCACCGTGCTTTATGATCAGCATCATCAAAGATTACTCCATGTAAGGGTATCAGCTTCATGTTGTTTTGGGCATAAAGCAAGGCATTTCTCTTTTTTGTTTCAAAATTATCTATACTCTGTTTCATTTATATTCCTCCTAAATTTGATGTCTTTGAAGATAGAAAAAGGGAACCATCATAAATTTCCATGGTTCCCTTTGCCTTGTGCCTTATAAATGATGTTGGATGATAAAAGCTGCTATTCTTCTAAATCTGGCTGTTTTCCTATACTGACCCTCCATTGTCGATAACATTCTGCTAAATCATCAGGTGCTCCAACGCTGGAAAGTCTTTTTTGTACGCTTTTGCTCATGCCAACTACATACCCATTCTCAAGATTAGAGAGCGTTACATAGCAGATACCAGAACGTCTTGCCAATTCAGCCCTAGTTAGTCCCAGATTTTTTCGAAAAGATGTAACTGGAGATTCAATATTGCTTCCCATGGATCTCCCTCCTTTCTTATTTTGATCATATGGCCCTCAGGATTTTCCTGATAGAATTCCTATCTCCCACTTGTTTGTTAAGGATACTTTTTGAGCATATACAGATGCATATACATTACCTCCCTTAATTTGTTAGGGATGCTTTTTGAATACATACAGCTACATATAAATCCTTCACATATTTGTTAGGGATACTTTTTGAACATATAGAGATGCATATAGAGATGCATATAAAGCATCATTTTGTATCTCAATATGCCATTAAAGATAAAGGTGGATTCAGCCCTTATACAGGTAGCATAAACTTCCACAGGAAGATCTCTTTCTTGTGGAAGTTTTGCAATGGAGATGAACAGAAATTATTTGATTGGGGGTGGTAAAGATGATTTGAATATGTTAATACATTAAT
>Ga0116165_1002391_pt1 | contig 13325 bp, 4 predicted proteins | sample AD_JPNMR1_MetaG_FD_89885 | JGI IMG/M metagenome (GOLD analysis project Ga0116165, IMG submission 89885) | Active sludge microbial communities of municipal wastewater-treating anaerobic digesters from Japan - AD_JPNMR1_MetaG | ecosystem: Engineered > Bioreactor > Anaerobic > Digestate | place...
GCGATATTTTGCAAATTCAAAAGCCTTGCCTTTTCCTTTATGTCAGATATATTAACCATCTAACTCCTCCTTAATCTTTTGGGCTCTTTTGCTGTAAAAGATTAGCTTCTCTTTGGAAAAACACCTTTTTGATTTCGATGCTCCAAATTTGTATATAAGGTAAGCGGCAAGTTCCGTTGTGTTACAGATATTAACTCTTAAACAGTGCTCTATGGCGCTCATCATTTGAGTCTCTGAATAATAATTGATTAAATGGTAAATCTGCTTACATTGAGTGTTTATATATCTGTTATCCTTAATCCCTTTTATATAGCTGTCAATACGGTCATCATCACCAAATATTCGTTTAATTCTCTCAACTGAAACACTATCATAATAATTTTCCTCAATTGAAACTGTATTGCCTTCGCCTGTTGGAATAGCATGTTTAAGAAGAAATTCATTTGTTAACGCTTGGTATATGAAAATATTATTGTCCCTTTCCTCGACACGCACCCTTTCTTTTTCCTTTAATTTCCCTTTGGGCAATGCGTACTCGTTACCTTTGTATCTTATGCAGTTTTTGGAGGTTACGCTTAATATTACCTGTTCCTTCGGTATTGTGGCTTTTACAGGAATCAAATGCCTGGCCTCTTCATAAAACATTTCCCTTGGAATCCTCCTGGTTTTTGCATTTACCAAGCCATTGCCTTCATTATCAAGCCATTGCAAGCAAGCACTGTTGAGAGCGTCAATTCCGTTATATGTTCTCCCTTCAAGAAACGAATATTTTACATAGCCTATGAGATTCTCTACTCTCCCTTTGGTTTGTGGGTCTCTTGGCCTGCAAATTACTGTTGAGAAGCCTGTTTCCCTTACGTAATCCTCAAATTCTTTAATAAACACAATATCCCCGTAGTTTTCGTTTAATACAAATACCCGGTCAAGGTCGTACATGATTGTTTGCGTTCTGCCATTGAAAAACTTAAATGCTAATTCATGGGCGTATATTGAGGTTTGAGTTGTGAAAGGATTTGGGCTGAAATACACAAAACGCATTTGGCTGTAAGTTAATACCATACAAAAAAAGTACACCCTTACCGTTTGGCCGTACATATCCTTTAGCTTATATTGCCCGAAATCTACTTGCGCTTCATAACCGGGAGGTAATTGACTTCTTGGAGATATCATTCTCTCCCTATACTTTATATATCCCGTTTCTTTAAGCAACTTTGAGAAGAATCTAAAAAACGTTGAGCGTTTACAGTTAAAGTCACTAAATTGTTCAGTGAGTTTAAAATACATATTTGTCGCTCGTATTTGAGGATATACTTTCAAAACACTTAATATGTATTCCCTATACTGCTCAAGGAATTTTGGCTGATGTGAACGGGATGATAAGAACTCTGCCTCTTCCTTATGCCACCACCTTTCCAACATACCTCTTGACAAACCTAAATTATTTGCGATTTGTCTTTGCGATACGCCTAACGATTTCTGGCGTTTCACTTCGATAAATGTTTCATACGTCATTTGTTTTCTTTTCATTATGATTCTCCTAATTAGATTAATTGTATTAAATATTGACAATCATAGGCACCACCTTCTTTCAGTTTAATATCAGTTAATATGAAAATAGCCATGTAACCGATAATGGTTACATGGCCAGAATTCAATTGATATCTTAATTATCTTTATCAACTATTGATACTTCTCCGATCAATGATTTTAAAAAATTAGCAGCCAATTTTCTATCCAATTCATCATGAATTTTTTGATTTTCGAAACTTCTCAGACAATTATAACAAGATGGCTCACATTCGCAGCTTTCCATTTTTCTTAATGCAATGTTAATTATTTTATATAACATCATGCCATCTGATGTAACTAGTCTCCTTGAGTGGCCTGCTCCACCAGGAACAGCATCATAGATTATAATGGAATAATTAGGTCTGCCTTGTATTATTTTCAATGACAAACACGCTTTTATATCACGTCGCTCTATATTTAATTCATCAGAGATTGCATACAATAACGCATACATTGTGGAAATCATGGTTTTGTAATCATGTGTATCACAATCAAAGCTAATTTTTACCACATCTGTATTAAAAACATGATGTAGCGAATATCGAATTAATTCATGACAATCACATCTATATTGCCCATATAAACTCTCATGGGGCTCTTTGGTTGTAATCTTATGAGCTTTTTGTTTAATTAATTTGTTCGCTTCATTGTCTCTTGATATTGTCTCATTCTCAGCATATGCAAAACCACACTTGGGACAAACATAGAAATTATTTGATGATTTAACCAATAATGAGTCATTAGTCGTAGATTCTAAAGTAACTAGAGTGTTGTTAAACATAAACAAACATTTATTAATAGTCTTTGATTCAGTATGACCAATATAATAATCATCGGAGCGATAGTTCTTTTCCTGCTTTGAAAGGGGAACCTCTTTGGCTTCACGTTCTGTTGCAAATCCATTTCTAGGCTCAATACTTTCATAAAAATCAACCTTCGATAGTTTTTTCCCACAAGACACACATTTTACACCATCAATTGTAATTGGAGTAAGTGAATAATTCAATGCTTGGCACATTGGATCACTACATAATCCTATGTACGCAGTATGCCATTCCTTTCTATTATTTCCGATATCTGTTTTCTTAATGTAACGGCTCGTGTAGAGTTTACCATCCGCAATAACTTCCGACGAGGGTGCATATTCTGCAATCGCTATCTGCAAATCTCTACTAAGACGCAATTTATTTACATTACTTGCTGTAACATTTTGCTCAAGCTCTACAGTATTAACAGGGAAACCATATCTTGGAAGAATATTTCCTCTTGCAAGGAAATCTATTAACTTGTTGCTTGTATAATTGCGCAACTTCCAACTGCATTTATTTGCCTTATCAAGGTCCCCTTCCTTTGTGTAACGTTTTATCAAAGCTTGAAATTGATCTATATTATTCTCATATTCTCTTAATAGTAATGTGAAAACTCCTTCGGGACCACAAAAAGCCTCTAACCATCCAAATTCTTGAATTCCAAGTCTCGAATGTAAATTATCAATATTTGGAATTGATCTTTCAATCATATCTCTGAGCCGAGGCGGTTTAGAAATTAACCAGTTTATAAAGTCCTTATATCCTTTCTGATTAATAAATTTTTCTGCATCATTATTATTGTATTGGTCTGAATGCTCTGAAAAATACATGCTTAAAGCAATAGCATAAATGTGCCGTTTGACAATTTTTTCATTATCAACTTTAAATAGCGGCGGAAAAATAACGCCATTAATCATCTTTACAGGTTCTTTAAAAAAAGATAAATCATGTGAGGAAAGCTTTGCAAATGTTAATGCATATGCAGCCGCATTTACGCTTCTTCCTGCGCGGCCTGCTCTTTGTGCATAATTTGATGGCAAGGGCGGTACATTTCTCAAGAAAACAGTTTCTAAATCACCAACATCAACACCCATCTCAAATGTTGTTGAACATGACAAAGCATTAATTTCCTTTTTAATAAATTGTTCTTGATACTCAGCACTTTCTTTCCTATTTAATTGAGCTGTATGTTCTTTTATGTATAATGGCGACATTCTTTCACTAAAATATAATTTTGCGAAATGGTTATCCTTACTAAGATTTTCCGGAGCTATACTTTCAACTATCCCCTTGCATCTTACCGTTGTGCAAAATCCATCCATATGAAATGCGGAAACCTTTCCGCATTTTGCGCATTTATACCATTTAACTGAAGTATCCCCTGCAATTTTCACTAAAAAATATCTTGCTGGAAGAACATAATTGCCATCTTTGTTTTTGTCTATCAAACAATATGCATTACCATATTCGGGTTTTGTCAAATAATCAAAGTACTGCTCCAAAAAATCCACAGCATCTCTTTCGTTGATTTTTAATATATTAGTCACATAATACAATCTATTGGGTTTATAATACTCTTCCAATTTTCCTGGTTTATTTTTCGGCGTCCAATTTGATACTGTCGATTTTTTCTTGTCTGGAGCCTGTAATTTTGTCACAAATTTTTGCGCAGGCGAATAGAAAATATATTCTCTGTCATTATCGTCAATGTCAGTATCGTTATCAGAGCAAATAGCTCCCATTTTTACGATTTCAAAGATTAACAAATCTAAAAGATTACGCACAGCGTCATTTGAGACATTATAGGTTTTCGCAATTTCTTCAATGATTTCGCTTGTATTGCCTAAATATTTAAATTGTAAGACGCCCAATGATGTTAATGAGGTTGGTGAATTGAAACGGGCAAGCTCATTAAGCATCGCCACCCAAGCGTTTTTATTGCTTACTGCTGTCAAATTGGAATTATCATTATTCGATTCCGCAAAACTTCGCTTGTTTGAGAAATACGAAGTCAATTTTTTAACGAAATCTGAAATTGTATATTCGGAGGATATAATGCCTTCCTTTTCGTTACGAATAATCTGGCATATTCCCCTGCGTCGTAAGAACTCATTGTAGTACTTGCTTAGATAACATGCGAATTTAGCCGCTTCTTGTCTGCTGTCGGAAAAGGCAAGAAACTGTCTTCCCGTCTTTTTAGCTTTCTTTTTGCTACTTAAAGCCGCTTTAGCAAAAATATTGGTCGTTTTTAATTCAGCAGTATCATCTTCCTCATATGTTAATTCGGGTAATTCTTCATACAATGCTGTTGCTAATACCGAAGTTGCGGCATCGTTTCCTAAATGGAAACGTTCATAAATACCTCTCTTGCAATTACCACACCGGGCACCTTTAGACAACGGTTTTGCTTTAACAATTAAAATATAATCCTCCTTGCCACAATCACACGGTAAATTCTTTATCTCGTTTTCCGGCACGATGGCCGCGCAATGTGGACATAAATAATAACGTTCCAGCTTTTTATCGAACTCCTCATTTTCATCCTCTACATCGTCATTTTCCTCATATGCAAAGTAGTAAAAGGAGACTTCCTCATCTATTTTATTCGCTTGAACCAAATGCCTGTCCCGTTCTTTGGCAACTATTGCATATTTTCCACATTCATTACATAAAGCGATTTCAAAAACGGCATATTGATAGTCCGCATCATAATAATATTTTTGCCTCGTTAGATACAATTGCTTTTCGGAACTAAATGCGATATAACAGCCTTCTAAACTACGTATAAAGAAGTGATATCGTGCGTCAATTAATGTCTTTCCATCTTTTTGCGCCCTTGTACAAAGTGATATAAAGGCCGCTGTTGTTTCAGAGTCAAATCCAAGAATTTTTTCGACATTTTTCAAATCGGACACTTTTTCTAAATGAGCACGCAGGTTATGGTAATATGCTGATGAAATTACAAAATCATACAGTAGTTCTCTCTCATTTCTTGAAGCATCTATATCTATACCATATTTAATTAGGATATCGGCAACTTTATTTTCCTCATCAGCAAGTTCTCGAATTAATTCCAACGGATAGGATATGGTATTTACCATGCCAACATATTTTTCTCTTGTTGCTCTAATGATATTTTCTTTTCTGAAATCAACTCCACAAAGATTATTGGCAAATTTAATGATATCATCGTCTGCCTCACTACTATTGCCCAATGTAGCGCTAGTAAGAATAAACTGAGTGCCTTTGGTAGATGAAATCCTTGCTCTTAACCTTCTTAACAGAATTGACGTTTCAATGCCAGTCGCACCGGTATATACATGTGCCTCATCAAGCACAACAAACTTAAAGTCAGAATTGCTAAACAGCACATCATCCTTGGGTCTAAAGAGCAAATGCTCCAACATTGCATAATTTGTGAATAAAATATGAGGCGGGGCAGCTTTCATTTCTTCCCTTGAAAGCAATTCGTTGTTCAATCTGCGCCGTAATTCTGGCACAGGATCATTTGAGAACATTGCCTCATATAACGCAATTGCGTCTTTCTCATTATACTCTGTCCCGCCATTATATACACCAAATGTTATATCGGGATAAAACATCAAGAGTCTTCTGATGTTCTTCATTTGGTCGTTAGCCAGTGCATTCATCGGGTAAATAAACAATGCCCTAACACCTGGATCCAGTGTTCCTCTTTCTTTTTCTAATAATAATTCATTGATAACAGGTATCAAAAAACAATTGGTCTTTCCGCTGCCAGTACCAGTCGAAATAATGGCATTATTTCCGGTTACGATAGATCTAATCGCTTTTTCTTGATGTAAGTACAGTGGGCGATCCAATGGCAAGATTTTTTTATAGAGTTTCGTATTAGGCTTTTTCGCTTCTAACTCACGAAATAAAGGGGACAATACCCCCTCTTCTATTAACTGATTCATAGAAAGGCCGCTCTTAAAAATGTCATTAGTTTCAAGCCATGGACCATTGGATACTATCTCTTTCAGCTGATTTTCAAATTGTTTTCTTAGATTGCCATCAGCAAATGAGAATGTCGTGGTAATGTAGCTAACAAATTCCTCTTTAATGTTTTTCGAAGCTTCTATAGGATCAAACATCATTCAGCACCTCAAACAAAAAGTAATCTATATTTCTTGTTTTTTCTCCCAAAACTTGTTGGCAAATTGTTATTTTTCTTTGGAAATCCAGTGTAAATTCATCATCAAATTCAAATTCGGCATCATTAGTATCAAGGCCATAGCCCAAATAACAGGAGTTTTCACTTTTTATCTCTATACGAACAGGATTAATTCTAACAATTTCATTTCTTTCATTTATCATCTTGTTTAAATACACTCTTTTTTTCTCTTTGTTTAATATAAATAGTGAGCCAGAATAATAATCAAAACTATCTTTATTCCCAAGATATCTTATGCTCCCGATATATACCGGTCTTATTACTTCCGAATCTATTTTATCAAACAGCACTACTTGGCGAATAGATAAGACTTTGTTTTTATACTTAAGTTCTTTTTCATTTCCTAAAATAAAATCCTTACAAACCAGTTCTCTTTCTTTACTCAAAAATCCCTTTGATAAAAGGGTAATTCTATATTTATAATATCCATCCTCCGCCTTAGTTAAAGTAAAAATCTCTTTAGTGGTAGACAATTCTTTAGAAAACAAAATATTAGAATTCTGTATAATATCCAGCCGAAATTTAGAATCCTTATCACCAATGTAATTTTCTGGAAGCCAATGAAGTTGATTTATGTTTGAAAAAATATAAAGAGGTTCTTCAATAAAACTATCCCTTATATAAATTTTTGCTAAAAAGAATAGTTTATCATCATTAATCTTGATAAATAATGAGAGGAAATCTTTTAAAAACTGATTATTATTTTTTAGTGAATATAAGGTTTGGCCAAGTTTATATTCAAGTTTTTTCCCGCTTTCTTCTATTATATAATTGTCTAAAGCGACAATACAACTCATAGATTTTGGCAAATCAACGTACAGTATTGAAGAGTTTGTTATCTCTCTACACCACAAGGCGCTTTCTGTTTCTTGTATGTTCCAATCGTTGTCATCAATTCTCCATTTTAATATTGGAGGACTCAATACTATTTCGCCATTTTCAAAAGGTATAGCAACCTCATCATTAATGTTAAACTCTTTAAAAAGATTATATCTTTCCGTTATAAAATTAACTTTTCCTTTTTGTCCTTTGCCATAATAAAGTTCTTTATCAAAAATAACTCGGATATTATTAAACTTTATTAGATTAATACTGGCAATTACTGAATTGTCGCTATATTTAAAGACAGAAATACGCTGCTTTTCGCCAACATTTAACAAGGTTGATACTTCATATCTGTTTTTCCCATCAACATTTTCAACTGGAAACTCTTTTAATTTAAATGCATGGCTTTCATATCTTATGCCAAAATCTTTTATGTCTATATTTTCATTAACATCTAAATAAAGTTCGCCATCAATTATCTTATATTCCTCGTCTCCACATCTGAAAAAAATATTATTTTTCTCTTTAGCAAAGAAATAGAAGTCTTTATTGCTTTCTTCGTTGCTGAAAAATACTGTTTTTTTATCACTCTGAATTAATTCCCCTTCAAATGCTTCAAAACTATATGTGTTTATTCCAGTTCGATGAATATCGTTTGGATATCGCAATAAAGTTTTTAAATCGTTTACCTCATAAAGAAAATAAATCCCAGGAAGGCAGTCTTGTGAAATAATCTCTTTTGCATTTTTGAAAAGAATAAACTCACGGTTAAGTGTTTCTTTAGAATTATAAATGACATCGCCACAATGAGAAATCTCTATTTGAATATTTATTTTATTTCTAAATGGGAAGATTGATAGATCATATTCAAGTTCCTTGGTTTTTACAATAATACCTGAACCCATTGTTCTTATGGGTTCACAAATAAAATTATCACCATTTACTTTAATATCGATATATGGCTCGTATTCCCAGTTATTCTTTAAGACAATCGACGGTATAAATATCTTGGCATTACCATCTTTTAATATATATTTAGCTCTTATTTGTGAGTAATCTGTAACGCTGCGCTCATGCCTTGTAAATGCTCTGCCTTTCTCAAGGCCAAATGTGGATTCATTCTTTTTCCACCATTCATTAACCAGGACACTATAATAATTATCTTGTTTTATTGGCTGACTGTTAAATAATGAATGAATTAACTCTATAGTATTCTTAAGCAACTTTGTCATTAATGCTGGCTCATCTATTGTAAGCCCCCTAATTCCGGCTCTAAATGAATATATTTTGCTGCCAATCTGAAAATCATCCTCATTTGAACCAATAGCGGTTAAGCGATTATGTAGACTTTGTGTAATCAACTCAAATACAACATCGTTTTCCTCAAATTGCTGATCTAAATCATTACAATAGATTTTCCAACACATTTCAAAAAATGATTCTATGGAATGGCGGGGCGCAAACGCATGGCTACATATCGTTGCATAATACTTTTTTGTATAACAATCGAGCAAGAATATCCTATTTGATTTATGTAAACCTGTAATTAATTTAGTTATTTGATTGTAGATTTTTCCTCCGCTATAAGCGCTACCTAATAGGCGCCTGTAAATGTAGTCAAAAAATGCTTCTTCCCCAGAATTCCATTCTTTAGCAAGATTAACCAAGGCAATGAATATCATATCATAGTCAAAAAAAGACAATTCAGCCCCCCATTCTCCCCCGACTCTCTTTAAAGAATATCCAGCCTCATCATATATTTGTGTCAATTCTTCAGGAGTAAAAATACAGTTTCCAACAAAATCCTCTTCAAAAGCTAATGATATTTTTTCTTTCAGATATTTATCCATTTTACTCCTCTTTTGCAGATTATCTAAACAGAATTAAGTAATATAGATAATAAAGGATGTTTTTTACCTGCACTCATAGCTTTATATTTTCTTACTCATTTGATCCGCATTATTAATTATTTCATTCCTCCTAATTAACCTACATTATTCGGTGGTTGATATGATGTGCTGTTTGGATTGTAAGTTAAATTAAAGACCATATCTGAAAGCCATTTTTTAAATGATGGGTTGTCCTGAAATTGTTTAAACAATTCCATATTATCCGACATTATAGAAAAGATTACTTGCTGTAATGCCCGTTCACTCTCTGTGCGAGCTTCTTGTTTGTCTGAATTCTTCATAGCATTCTGGTATTTTTTATCCTTTGCCACCATTGCAGGTATTTCGAGAATTTGTCTGCGAACGTTGTCAGCATCCTTCCATTCAATATTACCAAACATATCATTGAAAGCTGAAAGTATAGAAGATAACAAATCCATTTCCGGGTTTACAATATGACCTACATTGCCCACAGGGACAGGATCCACCTCAGCAGCATTCTTATCTTCTAACTTTATTGACATTACTTCGCGTGCTTCCAGACGATAGCTGTCTAAATCTATTGCATCCAGAATACCTTGAGAAAGGTCATCATCTCTCGGCGCAGGCAGCTTTGGAATAAGGAGATTCAAGAAAATAGATAGCTTTTCCCAATCTGCATTTCCGTACGGCAAAATTGCTCCAAGAAATCCATATGTACGAACAAATGACTTTGCAGCGCTTTTGAACTTAATTTGATCGTCAGTTTCGAGTTCTTTATATACAGCCGCGCATGCATCAAGGATGGGGTCAAGCCTATCACGATCCGCACCATTAAGGTACAAATCAACCAACTTGTCTATATGCACTTTGGTATAAACTTGATACCCTTCAATAAGTGCTATTAAGTCATAGAGCTTATTGGGATCGGTCTCTCCTGATAAAATGGTTGTACGATAATATCGTGAAAAAGCTTCCTCTATTGTAGAAGTTTTATTTGCAAAATCCAAAACAAAAGTGTCATATTTTTTGGGATGAGCGCGATTTAGACGTGATAGTGTCTGCACAGCCTTAATGTCATAGAGCATCTTGTCCACATACATAGTATGGAGCAAAGGCTCGTCAAATCCGGTCTGGAACATATCCGCAACGATTAAAAGACGATAAGGGTCTTTTTTGAACACTTTGGGAATTGACGCGTCAGGAAAGCCATTCATTGCTGCTGAAGTTAGTAGTGGCTCCTGATTGTTATATTTGTGTTCACCTGAAAAAGCAATAATTGCTTTGTAAGGGCTATGGCGCGCAGATAGGCATTTGTTGATTGCATAATAGTATTCGATACAACGCGGAATGCTGGCAGTTACAACCATAGCTCGGGCTTGTCCGCCAATTTTCCCTTTCGCAATGACCTGTTCATGAAAATGGTCTACCATCATCTGTGCTTTTTGAGCAATAGTATAGCTATTACTTTCAACAAATGAGCGCAACTTTTTCTGAGCACGCTTTTTATCAAACATCGGGTCATCTTCAACAGTCTTCATCAACTTATAATAGCTGTCAATAGGTGTATAATATTTTAGCACATCCAGGATAAAGCCTTCCTGAATTGCCTGCTTCATAGTATATACATGGAAAGGCCTATGTTTAATTGTGTCTCCATCTTGATACGGAATGCCAAACGTCTCTAAGGTTTTATTCTTGGGCGTGGCAGTAAAGGCAAAATAGCTTGCATTTTGCAGCAGCTTTCTACCTTCCATCAATGCATTGATTTTATCTTCATTATCCATCTCATCGTCCGAAGCAAGCCCTGAGAGAGCGAGATTCATTTTTGCAGAGTTGCGTCCACTTTGTCCCGAGTGCGCTTCGTCGATAATTACAGCAAAGCGTCTATTCTTATGTTCAGCGCCGATATCAGAAACAATATATGGGAATTTCTCAATAGTTGTAACTATAATTCGCTTTCCATCCTGTATAGCTTTACGCAAATCTCCGGAATGTTCTGCCCATGCAACTGTGTTCTGCACTTGCATAAACTGTTTGATGGTGTCACGAATTTGCTTGTCAAGAATGCGGCGATCGGTAACAACAAGCACAGAGTCAATCATCGGATGGCCATCCTTCTCAAGGCCAATCAATTGATGAGCCAACCATGCGATAGAATTGGATTTACCACTGCCTGCACTGTGCTGAATAAGATAGCGTTTGCCGATGCCGTTTTGCTTTACATCAGCAAGAAGTTTCTCAACGACATCAAGCTGATGGTAACGCGGGAATATCTGCTTTACCGTTTTTTTCTTTGTTTCAGGATCTACCTCTTCAACAACCTGCGCATAGTTTTCGATAATTCGGCTAAGCTTCGTTTTTGAAAGAATATCCTTCCATAGATAGTCAGTCATTATGCCATCTGGATTGGGAGGATTGCCTGCCCCATCGTTATACCCTTTATCAAAGGGTAAAAACCAACTGTTTTTCCCATCAAGCTTTGTGCAAAACTTAACGCGAGCATCGTCAACCGCAAAGTGAACCATACAGCGCTTAAACTGAAAAAGCAATTCTCTTGGGTCACGGTCGTTCTTATACTGTTCCACAGCGTCATCCACTGTTTGCTTTGTCAGTTGATTTTTCAATTCAAAAGTGATAACCGGTAAGCCGTTGATAAATATGCATAAATCCAGCGCCAATCTTGTAGAATCCAAAGAATATTGCAATTGCCTGATAACGCTGAAAATATTCTTTTCGTGCATAATCTTAGCCTTGACGTTATTCTCCGAAGGCGTCAGATAATACATGATTAGTTCAACAGGATATACCTTGATACCGTTGCGCAGCACATCAACAATGCTGCGCTTTGCAATTTCACCTTGCAGACGATTAAGGAATTCCTTCTTTTTTATGTCAGATTTAAACACACCGAGCTTTTCCAAGGATTCCGGCTGCGTGTCTTGAAGAAAACGGAGAAGGCGGGTTTCATCAATGGCGTATTCACGGTTATAGTCGGCGTTTATGCCTTGTTCATAACCATTATGATTTACAAGCCAATCAACAATAAAACTCTCAAGACCGCTTTCCCTCGTATTGGTATAAACCATTACTTATTCCTCCTGTTCCACGCTTTCTTCTTCACCTTCTATTTCATCGGACTGCTCATCAAGTTCTTCCGGTTCTTCTTCCACATACTCATATTCCGGAATTACAATGTCACGAACATCAATTTGTCCTGTGACTACATCGGAGATAAGGCGGGTACGGTATTCAGATAAGTGTAATATTTTCTCATTTAGTTTGCCGATATGAGTATCGAAAGGGGCAATTAGAGTATGAATTTTCTGAACAATTAATTTTTGTTCCTCAATAGGTGGAACTACCACTGGCATCTTTCGTATGTCTTTGTATCCAATGCTTTGCCTGACACCGCCCCCCATACCATAAAAGACTTTGCAAATATCAGCGGAATGTAGTTGAAGGTAGAGATATTCAGGTAGAATGTTATCTCGAACTTTCAGACATGTATATGCGGATGTAATTATTCCAGTTTGAGTAGATAAACCAACCCTCAAACTTTTATGGTCGTTTTGCAAATCGGTAAGGCGAAGAATAATATTACCCGGATGAATAATTTGATATCCTTCAAAACTAGCAGGGAGCAGTCCTTCTGCAGTGTTAATATCTTTGTTAACAATACGACCATAGCTCAAGGAAAGAAGATTTTTTTCTATAAGTCCTGTGTTTTTTATAGCCTGTTCCGTTGCTACTTGTGACAAAAACAATACGTTCCAGTGTTCCGGGATATGGTCAATCCAGTTGATTTCTGTTTCTTTTCTCTTTATATTACCATCTACTCCGTTTATGACACAATGACAAGTAATAGATCTGCGCAACTCATCGAGCAAGACAATTTGCTTTTTTCGTGCAGAAATAAGCTTGTTAATTTTTGATACCTGCCAATCCAAATAGCGAACTATCTGGTCTTGCTCGGAACGAGGTGGAACTGGAATACATACGTTATTTAATTTATACATGGGTATACGCATTCTGATTTCTAGTATACCATTCCCTAAA
>Ga0116165_1002403_pt1 | contig 13300 bp, 10 predicted proteins | sample AD_JPNMR1_MetaG_FD_89885 | JGI IMG/M metagenome (GOLD analysis project Ga0116165, IMG submission 89885) | Active sludge microbial communities of municipal wastewater-treating anaerobic digesters from Japan - AD_JPNMR1_MetaG | ecosystem: Engineered > Bioreactor > Anaerobic > Digestate | place...
GGAAAAGGTTATTATTTTTGATACGACATTAAGGGATGGAGAGCAGTCACCCGGTGCGAGTTTAACAAGTGATGAAAAGATCAGAATTGCAGAGCAACTTGAACGGCTGGGTGTGGATGTGATAGAAGCAGGATTTCCCATCGCATCAGAAGATGACGCAAAGGCAGTCGCTGCCATAGGTGAAAGGGTAAAAAACCCCATCATCTGCGCCCTTGCACGGTGCAAAGATGCGGATATTGAGGTTGCATTAAGGTCTCTTGAAAGGGCAGAAAAACCCCGTCTTCACATATTTCTCGCCACTTCAGAGATACACAGAAAATATAAACTGCAGAAAGCGAAGGAAGAGATAATAAAAATTGCAGTTGAAAAAACATCCTTTGCAAAAAAATATATTGACGATATTGAATTTTCACCTGAAGACGCAACAAGAACAGAGCCGGATTTTTTGCTTGAGGTTTTGAAAGCAGTAATAGCAGAAGGCGCAAAGACAGTTAATATCCCTGATACTGTTGGATATGCAACTCCTCCAGAATATGGAGCACTTATAAAATTTTTAAGGGAAAACCTGCCTTCTGATGTTGTAATCAGCGTCCACTGTCACAACGACCTTGGGCTGGCAGTGGCAAACTCTCTTATTGCTGTACTAAACGGAGCAAGACAGGTGGAGTGCACAATAAATGGGATAGGAGAAAGGGCTGGAAGTGCATCTTTAGAAGAGATTGCTATGAACCTTCTTGTAAGAAGGGATTTTTATAAACTCAACACAAATATAGAAACAAAGGAACTGTTCAGAACAAGCAGGATGGTATCTACACTCACAGGAATTCCTGTACAACCAAACAAGGCAATAGTAGGAGAAAACGCATTTCGCCACGAATCGGGGATACATCAGGATGGCATACTTAAAAATCGCTCCACATACGAGATTATGAACCCTGAAATGATAGGTGTCCCTGCAAGTGAACTTGTGCTGGGAAAACACTCAGGAAGGCATGCGCTCAAAGCACGGCTTGAAACACTGGGCTTTCAATTGAATGATGAGCAACTGGAGAAGGTCTTTGAGAAATTCAAACAACTGGCTGATAGAAAAAAAGAAATAACAGATGTAGATATTATATTCCTGGCTGAGGAAGAACAATTCAAAACACATAATCCTGTCTATACACTTGAATACTTCCACATCATATCCGGTTCTTCTACAATACCAAGTGCCACTGTTAGAGTTAAAAAAGGGGAAGATGTATATGAAGATGCATCAAGGGGTGATGGACCTGTGGATGCAATATATAAAGCAATTGACAGAATAACAGGGCTGGTCCCTGTACTGAAGGAATACAAGATAACTGCTGTAACAAGCGGACAGGACGCACAGGGAGAAGTAAATGTATCTCTTGAAATAGAAGGGTTAAAAATTCCTGGTAAGGGTGTAAGCACAGACATTATTGAGGCAAGCGCAAAGGCATACCTTGATGCTGTCAACCGCTATCTTATAAGGAAGGATATTGTCAAAACAAAGTATAAAGGTGCATAGGGAAAGATTGTCAAAATGACCATTACAGAAAAAATCATAGCGAGACATTCAGGCAAAGAAAGTGTTATTCCTGGGGAGTTTGTTGAAGCAAGTGTTGACCTTGTTTTAGCCAATGACATAACAGCTCCTCTGGCTATAGAGGAATTTGAAAAGGCGGGGGCTAAAGAGGTCTTTGACCCTGAAAAAATTGTTTTTGTTCCTGACCACTTCACACCCTGTAAAGATATACAGAGTGCAGAACTTGTAAAGAGATTGAGAGAGTTTGCAAGAAAATATAAAGTAAGATTTTATGAGATAGGAAAAGTTGGCATTGAACACGCACTTTTACCTGAAGAAGGGCTTACCAGACCCGGTGATTTTATTGTAGGGGCTGACAGTCATACCTGCACATATGGAGCAGTTGGAGCATTCTCAACAGGTATGGGAAGCACGGACATTGCATCAGCAATGATAACAGGTAAGGTATGGATAAAAGTTCCTGCTTCCATTAAGTTTGTTTATAAAGGCAAACGGAATAAATATGTTGGTGGAAAAGACCTTATTCTCTATACAATCGGCAAAATAGGTGTTGATGGAGCAAATTACAGGTCAATGGAGTTTACAGGTGAGACAATAAGAAATCTCCCTATGGACGATAGATTCACAATATGTAATATGGCAATAGAAGCAGGCGCAAAAAACGGAATAATAGAACCAGATGACATAACTGCTATGTATCTTGAAGAGGTTGGAGTTTCCTTTGAATCTTTGATAAGGAGTGATGAAGATGCCTACTATGAAGAAGTGATAGAAATAGATGTTTCTGATATTATGCCACAGGTCTCTGCACCACATCTGCCTTCCAATTCAAAAAATGTTGATGAATATGCTGATGTAAAAATTGACCAGGTGGTAATAGGTTCCTGTACCAACGGAAGAATCTCTGATTTAAGAAGGGCTGCATCCATAATGAACGGACATACAATACATCCTGAAGTAAGATGCATTATAATACCCGCTACACAGAAGATATATCAGCAGGCACTTAAAGAGGGATTGATAGATGTATTCCTTACTGCGGGATGTGTTATAAGTCCGCCGACCTGTGGCCCCTGTCTTGGCGGACATATGGGTGTAATTGGAAAAGGAGAAGTAGCTATTGCCACAACAAACAGAAACTTTATTGGCAGAATGGGACACCCTGAAAGTTATGTATATCTTTCAAATCCTGAAGTGGCTGCTGCCAGTGCGATAAAAGGGAAAATCTGCCATCCCGATGAAGTATGAAAAGGAGCAGGTATGAAAGTAAAAGGGAATGTGTGGAAATTTGGAGATAATATAAACACTGATGACATTATTGCGGCAAGGTATCTTAATACAACCGATGAGAAACAACTCGCTTCACACTGTATGGAAACAATAATGCCTGATTTCTCAAAAAAGATAAAGAAGGGAGACATCATCGTTGCAGGAGGAAATTTTGGCTGCGGTTCAAGCAGAGAACACGCACCTGTTTCTATTAAGGGATGCGGTATATCAGCAGTCGTTGCAAAAAGTTTTGCGAGGATATTTCTCCGTAACTCCATCAATATAGGACTTCCTGTGATTGAACTACCGGAAGCAGATGAAATTGAAGAAGGTGATGAATTAGAGATTGATTTTGAAGAAGGTACCATAAAGAACAATTCAAAAGGGAAAACATATGAATTTAACAGATATCCTGAATTTTTACAGGAGATTATAAGAAACGGAGGGCTGATGAAATGGGTAAAGGCAAGGTATATAAAGTCGCAGTAATTCCAGGAGATGGAATAGGTCATGAGATAATCAGAGAAGGTCTTAAGGTTATTCAGGCGGTTTCTGAAAGATATAGCTTTTCTATTGAAACGGTTGTCTACGACTTTGGAGGAGAAAGATATCTTAAGACAGGAGAGACAGTTCCTGATTCAGCAATAGAAGAATTGAAAAAATTTGATGCCATATATTTGGGTGCCATTGGACATCCTGATGTCGCACCGGGAATACTTGAAAAAGGGATACTTTTACGAATAAGGTTTGAACTTGACCAGTACATAAATCTCAGACCTGTCAAACTATATCCTGGTGTGTGGCATCCCCTTAAAGACAAAGGACCTGAGCATATTGATTATGTTGTGGTAAGAGAAAACACGGAAGGCGCCTACAGTGGAACAGGTGGTGTATTTAAGAAAGGGACAAAAGATGAAATAGCAACACAGTTAGACATAAATACAAGAAAAGGCGTTGAAAGATGTATAAGATATGCGTTTCAGTATGCTGTAAAAAGGAATAAAAAGAAAACCCTTACTGTGGTTGACAAGGCAAATGTTTTAACCTACTCAGGTGACCTGTGGAGAAGAACTGCAAAAGAAGTAAGCACAGAATTTCCTGACATAAAACTTGACTTTGCCTTTGTGGATGCCACCTGTATGTGGATGGTAAAAAATCCCGAGTGGTTTGACGTGATAGTAACAAATAATATGTTCGGCGATATTATAACAGACCTTGCTGCAATGACGCAGGGAGGACTGGGAATAGCAGCAGGTGGAAACATCAATCCTGAAGGCGTAAGTATGTTTGAACCCATACATGGTTCTGCACCAAAATATACAGGAAAGAATGTTATCTGCCCTGTAGCAACCATATCCGCAGGTGGTATGATGCTTGAAACACTTGGTGAAGAAGAGGCAGCAAAGACAATAGAAAAGGCAATAATAAAAGCCACAGGTGAGGGCTATATTAAAAGTTTAGAAGCAGGAAAAATGGGTATGAGTACCAGCGAAGTTGGAGACCTCCTTTCAAAATTCGTCAAAGAAGTGTAGTGAATAAGCAAAAAGGGTTGAGGAAATAGAGAAAATTCTGTGCCCGTATCTTTTTTACTTTGATATCTACGTGTTTCAGTAAATATGCACTTTGCATTTCTCTGTAAATACACATCTATTTTTCATTGACTATTATTTCCAGAAGTATTAAAATAAATGTTAGAATTCTCTAACTTATTGTATATTGAGCAACAAGAAAGGGCATTATGCAGACACTTAATAAGATAAGTCCCGGAAAATATAAAATACTTAAAATAGAAACATCCTGTAAATCCGCTCAAAAACGCCTTATGATATTGGGGGTCTTTGAAGGTGACAAAATAGAAGTTATCAAACCAGCACCAGGACCTGTAATTCTTGAAAAGAATGGGACAAGAATAGGGATAGGACAGGGACTGGCTGCCAGCATAATGGTTGAGAAAATTGAAGATGCCAGATAAAAATTATGGAAGAAAAACTTATTATCCTTACAGGCAATCCGAATACTGGAAAGACAACCATATTTAATGCACTCACGGGACTTCACCAGAAAACAGGTAACTGGCCTGGTGTAACCGTAGAGATTAAAGAGGGTTACTTTACATATGAAGGGATAAACTTTAAAGTTATAGACCTGCCAGGCACATATTCCCTTACATCCTTTACAGAAGACGAAAGAATAGCAAGGGATATACTTGTCAGAGAAAAGGCAGATGCTGTTGTGGTCATAGTTGATGCATCCAACATAGAAAGGAATCTCTATCTTGTAACATTACTTCTTGAACTTGAACAGAAAGTAATTATTGACCTGAATATGTATGATATCGCAAGAGATAAAGGGGTGGCAATAGATGTCAACCATATGGAAAAACTTTTAGGGACAAAGTGTGTGATAACCATAGGAAATAAAAAAACGGGAATAGAAACCCTTAAAAAAACTATATATGAAGTATCCAAGCAGGAAAAACAGCCGACAATAAAAACCAACTATGGAAATGAAGTTGAAGAAGTGATATCAGAAGTTGAAGATATAATCAGGAATGTTGCTCCCCCCTACCCTTCAAGATTCTTCGCTTTGAGATTACTTGAAAACGACCAGACAATATGGGCACATATAAAAGATGCCAGTATATACAGAGAAGTGAAAAAACTCGTTGAGAGTATTTATAACCGCTTCCCTGATATAGAAACATACCTGATAGAAAAGAGATATGGGTTTATTCATGGATTGACAGAGGAATGTACAAAAAGAATAGAAGTTATGGAAAACAAGATAGAACTAACAAATAAACTGGACCGTCTATTTACTCATCCATTTTATGGTACTATCTTTTTTCTTTTTTTTATCTGGCTTACCTTCAACATTGTCTTTAACTGGGGAAGCCCTTTTACAAACCTCCTTGAAGGCCTTTTTTCTTTTACAGCAATAAATCTCTCAAGAGTCCTTTCCTCAATAAACTTTCCTGAATGGATAGTTTCTCTTCTGACAGATGGTATTATAGGAGGAGTCGGTTCGGTTCTTGTATTTTTTCCCAATATATTTCTGCTGTTTTTTATTTTTGCTGCATTAGAGGACTCTGGCTATATGGCACGTGCTGCGTTTATCACAGACCGTCTTATGCACAGGATAGGGTTACACGGGAAGAGTGCAATACCTATGATACTCGGGTTTGGATGTAATGTTCCCGCAATAATGGCCACAAGAACCCTTGAAACAAAGAAAGATAGAGTATTGACTACCCTTGCTATTCCTTTTATGAGTTGTTCAGCACGGCTACCTGTATATCTTCTATTTACAGGCATATTCTTTCAGAACCACCGCGGTTCAATACTTTTTTCTTTATACCTGATAGGGATTCTGTTCGGGCTTTTAACAGCAAAATTATTTAAAAAAACTTTTTTCAAAGAAGAGACTCCGCCAATTATTATGGAACTCCCGCTTTATCACACACCGGATATAAGAAATATGCTAATTTCTGCATGGGAACGTTCTTATCTTTTTATAAGAAAGGCAGGGACTATAATTTTTGGTGGAGTTATTGTTATATGGGCTTTAAGTTATTTCCCTGTGTCAGCAACCTATGCAGGTGAAAATAGTTTTATAGGGATTTTAGGGAACAAACTTGCTGTTCTGTTGCGACCGGCTGGCTTTGGATACTGGCAGGCAGCGGTTGCGCTTCTTTTTGGACTTGTCGCCAAAGAACTTGTGGTGGGGACATTAGGAACTGTGTTTGGAGGAGAAATGGAACTCACCAGGTCATTAACTACCATATTTACACCTTTATCTGCCTATGCATTTATGTTAATGACACTTCTTTATATCCCCTGCATAGCAACCATTGCAGTTATAAAACAGGAAGCAGGAATTAAATGGGCTATTTTGGCAACTATATGGTCTTTATTTGTGGGCTGGCTCGTGGCTGTCTTACTCTATCAGGGATTTAGATTATATTAGGAGTTATGATATGCTGACACCAACTCTTGAGGACTATCTTGAAACAATAACCATACTGGTAAAAGAAAAAGGTAAAGCAAGGATTAAGGATATAGGAGAGTATCTTAAAGTTAAAAATCCTTCTGTTGTCTCTGCAATAAATTCCCTTGTAGAAAACGGATATGTACGGCATGAAAGATACAGTTATGTAGAACTGACAAAAAAAGGAAGAGAAGCGGCAGAAACAGTCCATAAAAAACATAAAATCATAACGAAATTTTTAAGGGATATCCTTAAAGTAGATGAAATAACCGCAAAGGAAGATGCCTGCAAAATTGAGCATATTATCAGCCACAAGACATATAAAAAAATCGCCTCTGCTGTTGAAGAAAACCTTTAAAACAATCCAACCACCCTGCCTTCACTGTCTATATCAACCTTTGTTCCAGCAGGAACTGTTGGTAGTCCAGGCATTGTTCTCATCTCACCACACAGAGGATAGACGAAACCTGCACCTGCAGAAAGTCGCACATCCCTTACAGGAAGAGTAAAACCTGTTGGTCTACCCTTTAAAGCAGGGTCGTGTGAGAGTGAAAGGTGTGTTTTTGCCATACATACAGGCAGATGTCCAAATCCCCAGTCAGTATATGTGGCTATCTTTTCCTCTGCCAGCGGTGAATATTCAACTTTTGCAGCACCATAGACCTTTGTGGCAATCTCCTCTATCTTCTGCTTTATAGACCACTCATCAGGATAGAGGAATCTAAAATTATGTTTTTTCTCACATTGTTTTATAACTTTCTCTGCGAGAGAAATTCCACCTTCTCCTCCTTTTTCCCAGACCTCACTTACATCAACATCATCAGCCCCTGCCTTCAGCGCAATCTCTTTCAGTTTCTCTATCTCCTTGTCTGTATCAGTAGTAAATCTGTTTATTGCAACAACGGCTGATACACCAAAGAGTTTTACATTCTCTATCTGCTTCGCAAGATTGCTGCTTCCTTCTATAAGGGCTGGTATATTTTCTGCAACAAGCCCTTTATCAAGTGGCTTCCCGGGAATAACCTTAAATCTGCCGCTGTGCATCTTAAGTGCCCTTACAGTACATACAATCACAACACAGTCCGGCTTGAGTCCACTGTACCTGCACTTTATATTCATAAACTTTTCCATCCCGCAATCAGCACCAAATCCACTTTCAGTAACAACATAGTCAGCCAGTTTCAATGCAATTCTGTCTGCTATGATAGAACTGTTTCCATGGGCGATATTGGCAAAAGGGCCTGCATGAACAAAAACAGGCGTATGCTCCAGCGTCTGCATAAGAGTTGGATTAACAGCATCTTTCAAGAGGACTGTCATAGCACCTGCTGCCTTCAGGTCTTCCGCGGTAACCGGCTTCTTATTACGGGTATGGCCTATGACAATTCTTCCAAGCCGTTTCCTTAAATCAAAAAGGTTTTCTGTAAGTGCTAATATTGCCATTACCTCTGAAGCAACCGTTATATCAAAACCTGTCTCCCTCGGCACACCGTGTTCTTTCCCCCCCAGTCCTATCACTATATTTCTCAGTGCTCTATCAGATACATCCATAACCCTTCTCCATATTATTGAAAAAGGGTCTATATCAAGAGGATTTTTTTTCAAAAGAGAGTTATCTATAAAAGCAGCCAGCAGGTTATGGGCAATACCAACAGCGTGGACATCTCCTGTAAGGTGAAGGTTGAAGTCCTCCATAGGAATAACCTGCGAATATCCGCCACCAGCAGCACCACCTTTAATACCAAAGACAGGCCCGAGTGATGGCTGCCTTATACAGGTAAAAACCTTTTTCCTGAGTTTTCCTATTGCCTGTGAGAGTCCTATGGTGGTGACTGTCTTACCTTCTCCAAGAGGCGTTGGAGTTATTGCTGTAACATCAATATATTTCCCGCTTTTATTATTCTGGATTTCTTTAAGAATTTCAACTGAAACCTTTGCCTTGTAATTTCCGTAGAGTTCAAGAAACTTACTGTCAATACCCGCCTTCTCTGCTATCTCTGTGACTGGCAATATCCTTGCTTTTTGTGCAATTTCAAGGTCTGTTAACACTTTTCCCTCCTTGTAAAATTTCATTTATTATAGTATTATATCCCGAAAATATCAAGGAGGAATTATGATATCAGCAAAAGATAAGGAGATATTACGTACTCTGGCTAAAGAGGTGGCTGAGATTGCATCACTTCCTCAGCAACAGGAAACTATCAGGAAGTGGAAACTTCTTAATGATATGAAGCAAGTGAGACCTATGGTCTATATCTTTGAAATCCCCTGGTGGGAGATTAACAGAGTGGATGAAGAGATGTTTTTAAAAACTGAAGATGAAAGAGTCCGTAAAATGGAAGAAAAATTACGGATGACACTCTATCTCTGGAAACATGTTCCTATGGATATGGTTGTTGAGCCATATTATACTGTTCCAAAATGTATTGTACACAATCTTTTTGATTTTGGCCTTGAGGTTGAAAGAGACCTGATACCTTTTGATGGTGGTGTAGGTGTTCCCTCATCACATTATATCCCCCAGATTAAAGATGAAGCTGATATAGAGAAGATAAAAACACCGAGGATATGGTGTGATTATAAAGAAGCGGAGAAGGAGTATGAGTGGGCATCTGAAATTTTAGATGGTATAATGCCTGTTAAAAAACAGGGCCATACTGCTTTTGGCTTTGCACCATGGGACCTTCTTGTAATGTTCTGCGGACCGGAACAATTACTTCTGGACCTTGCGATGCGACCTGACTATATACACAAACTTATAGATAGATTGGTCACCGCTTACTGCGATATGCTGGACCAGATGGAAAAACTGAATCTTTTTTCACTGGGAGGAGGATATCATACTGTAGGTGGGGGATTGAGTTTTACCGACCAACTACCACAACCTGACTTCAACACTGATTCCATACGTCTCTGCGACCTGTGGGCAAGAGCGATGGCACAGATATTTTCTGAGGTATCCCCTGCTATGCATGAAGAATTTGCCATTCAATATGAAAAGCGATATCTCAACAGAGCAGGACTTGTTTATTATGGATGCTGTGAACCCCTCCACAATAAGGTGGAAATAGTAGCAAAACACATCCCGAAGTTAAGAAAGATATCTATGAGCCCGTGGGTTAATATAAAAAAGGGCTATGAAGCAACAGAAGGAAGATTTGTATTTTCATTTAAACCAAACCCGGCATTTCTCGCCACAAAGGATAAGTGGGACAGAGAGAGCGCAAAAAAACAAATCCAGGAACTACTTGATATCACAAAAGGAAAAAATGTTGAGATAATTCTTAAAGATATCAGCACTGTCTGCCATCAGCCACATCGTCTGTGGGAATGGGCTGAGATGGTAATGGATATGGTAAAAGAGTACGAATAAAAAGAGTGGCAATTAGAGAGAATTACTTTTGAATGTAGTATTTACATATACATTTTATCCTTCTTTATATGAGGTAAGGCATAGAGGAAGGGGAATATCCTTGTGCCAGCATTCATTTAGAAGGATACACTCCAGTCCCAGAGCGGTTCCTAAAACATCGCTTTCCTGAAGTTGTGGAGTTATATATATAGAATTATGCCTTTCAAGCGTGAGTTTGTCCTGAAAAGAAAAACCTCCATCCTCTTTTTTATAGTCGCTTATAAGACGCAGGGCAAGTTTCCGGGATGCATCCAGTATTTCACTCTTCCATTCTGTCGCAAGTGGTTTTTCTCCCGCTGCATAGTATATAATATAAAGAGCATCCCAGTTCATACACATACTGCTTACCCCTGTAAAATCACCTGTCGGACGCTGTAAAGCAAGAATCGATGGTATAAGTTTATCAGCATAAGGAAAAGGTCTTCCTGTTTCTGCATAGGTAATAATAAGTTTAAAAATTCCACCAATGCGTCCCCCTTCTTCTTCTGGTTTAAGATATTTATCGGGAAAACCTGTTTCAGGATTTATAATTTCTTTTTCCAGTGTTTCAAATGCCTTCTCTATAACCGGATATGCCTTCCTCTCATCCCCCCTTCTTCTGTATTTTCTCAGGTATGCTTTAACCGCCATATACCAGTGTTCTGCAACATAATAGGGACGTCTCCAGTCAAGAGAACGTGTCCACACCCCAGGATCTGTAGTGTCAAAATCCACATGAATAGATTCAGGCAAAGGATATAACGGCGATACTCCGCAGAAATAAAGGGCTGTTTTACATACAGTTGTATGGTGTGCCCATATATGTTGCCAGGAATGCGCTTCCGGCGACTGCCAGCGGTCTTTTTCTGTAATAAGAGGGTCTTTAAACAGACCTGTAGAAGGCTGCTGACAGGAAAGAAGGAATCTTATTATCCCTTCTCTGTAAGGATATTTATGCAATTCATTTATTTGTTGCAGAATAAAGACAATATGTGCTGTTGCTTCAGTTGCATATGGACGTACCATATGCCGGTTATACTTAAATCTGCCACTATCAGGTTCAGATTTATCCCTGACCGATTCTATCCACCGAAGGATATCATCTTTTAAATCCTTTATCCCGGGGATTTTTTCCATATTTATACCTTTACTTCATACTATATTTTTACAGGACTAAAACCTCTCTTTTCCTTATCCCCTCCCAGATAGTTTATCCAGAAGGTATCAGGGTAAGGTTCGGGATTGGCATAGGTTAAAACTATTGTCCCTTTATTACATATGGCTGATGGAGAACCACCTTTCCTGTCTTCTATGAAATCCATAACATCTTTTCCTGTACATTTACCATTGTATCTTCTCGCAAATTCCAGAAGGTTTCCTCGTCTCAACCTTGTCGTATCAGTTTCAAAAAATTTATCCACTCCTTTTTCCATCAACAGATACATTAAACCATCATCAACTATATGGTTTGTCAGGGCACAATATCCCTCTGTTACCGGTATTTCAAAAAGTCCTCCAAGTGTCTGGTGCGCACAGAATATATTACTATTCCTGTCAACACACAGTATATTCATAGCAAATGGGTGTTTTTTACAAAAATCCCTTACTTCCTTCACAGTGGAAAGGTTCTGCAGTATAACCCTTATAGCAATATCCTGATTTATTATCCCGGGGAGAGGTCGTAAATTTCTCAATAATTGAGATGAGATACCGACAGCAAGTCCTTCACTGTTCATTCCGCGGTTACCCCATACCGTTCCAGTAATAGGAAATGATATAAATCTATATCCGCTCTCCGGAACTATATGGACTGGACCACAATAAATCTCATAAGGGTCATCCAGCGCGCCTGTGCAGGCAACCGTTCTATCTTTAAGTGTTATGGCAAAACTTGAACATCCTGTGGTTTCTGGAAAATATACCCTGTATTGCCAGGCGCGTAAATTGAGCAATAATATGTATCTGTAATCAACCCCCGCCCCTTCTGCAATTCCTCCCATTTCATCGATAAGATAGGGTGCAATCTCTCGCAGTATCTTTTCCTGTTCTTTTTCCCATTTTATAAATTCCTTATCGTTCAGAGGCACATCGTTTACTCCTTCTATTATTTCTATCCCCTTCCGTTCTATCAATACTGCAACATTTTCTCTTATCTTTTCTTTCATTAACTGTCCATACTTTCTTCCTGCTTCTTCGGGCTTCCCTGATAAAACCATAACCTTTTCTTTTTCCATGTTTATTCTCCCTTTAACTTTAAAAATTTTGTACCTAATGATATTTACACGTCGCAATAAATAAGAGTAGTTTAAAAACCTGACGCTGCAAGAACATCAGGCACATACTTCGCCCAGCCAAGGGGCATTATGTGTATGCCGGAACAAAGCCCTTTCATCCCTTTTATCAATTCAGCAGCAATCTGTACGCTTACTTTTGGTCTGTCTTTTTTATCCGCGGTTGCCATCATATTTATATATTTCTCAGGAACATTCACCCCTGCCACATTTTCGTTCATAAACTTTGCCATTGCTGCTGACTTCAAAAGCACTATGCCGCCAAGTATATATACCCTGAACTTAGATGCCTGCTTCATAAAATTTTCAAAAGCAACAAGGTCATATACCGCCTGTGTCTGGAAGAATCTCGCTCCTGCTTCAATCTTCCTTTCCATCTTTAAAATCTGCAGTTCCTGTGGCTCATATCCCGGACTCACCACCGCACCAAGGAAGAAATCAGGTATTCCATCAAGGTCATTACCCACCATATCCTTACCTTTCATCAGACCAGAGGCCACCTTTAACAGAGAAACAGAATCAAGGTCAAAGACCGGCTTTGCCTGTGGATGGTCACCCAATACAGTATGGTCACCTGTAAGAATAAGTACATTTCTTACGCCCAGAACAGATGCACTTAAAAGGTCTGATTGAAGGGCAAGACGGTTTCTATCCCTGCAGGTCATCTGAAAAACGGGTTCCATCCCTTTTTCTATAAGAAGGCGTGATGTGGCAAGAGAGCCAAGTCGCATAACAGAACTTTGAAGGTCTGTAACATTAAAAGCATCCACCTTATCTTTGATATGTTCCGCTTCCTCTATATGAGGCATAATA
>Ga0116165_1002433_pt1 | contig 13192 bp, 8 predicted proteins | sample AD_JPNMR1_MetaG_FD_89885 | JGI IMG/M metagenome (GOLD analysis project Ga0116165, IMG submission 89885) | Active sludge microbial communities of municipal wastewater-treating anaerobic digesters from Japan - AD_JPNMR1_MetaG | ecosystem: Engineered > Bioreactor > Anaerobic > Digestate | place...
AGGTTAGTAGATCAACCATTTTTGCTTGCGGTGGAAGATGTATTTTCTATTACAGGTAGAGGTACAGTAGCGACAGGTAGAGTAGAGAGGGGAAAGATTAAGGGGGGAGAAGAGGTAGAGGTAATAGGGTTAAAGGAAGGAGTGAGCAAGACAGTGGTAACCAGTATAGAGATGTTCAGGAAGATACTTGACGAAGCGGTAGCAGGAGATAATGTAGGGTTACTATTGAGGGGGATAGAGAAGGAAGAGATAGAGAGAGGGATGGTAATAGCAGCGCCTGGAAGTATCACGCCGCATAAGAAGTTCAAGGCGCAGGTATATGTATTGAAGAAGGAAGAGGGAGGCAGGCACACGCCATTTTTCCCTGGGTATCGTCCACAATTTTTCTTCAGGACGACAGATGTGACCGGATCTATTAAGTTACCGGAAGGTGTGGAGATGGTGATGCCTGGAGATAACATAGAGATGGAAGCAGAGTTGATGGTGCCGGTTGCGATGGAGAAAGGGTTAAGATTTGCAATCAGAGAAGGTGGAAGGACTGTGGGTTCAGGCGCAATCACAGAAATCATCTCCTGAGGTATATATTATGGCTGAAAATGTTTTGCTTGCTTGTTCGGAATGTAAAAGACGCAATTACGCAACTGAAAAAAATAAGAAAAAGAGTAAGGACCGTCTTGAACTAAAAAAATTCTGTTCAGGCTGCCGTAAGCACACGGTCCATAGAGAAATCAGATAGGCCTGTAGCTCTAACGGCAGAGCGGCGGTCTCCAAAACCGAAGGTTGGAGGTTCAAATCCTCCCAGGCCTGTAACAATGGTGAAAATTTATGCAAAAGATAAAGATGTTTTTGAAAGAAAGTCAGGTTGAATTCAAAAAAGTGACCTGGCCAAATTTTCAGGTGCTTAAAAGGTCAACCTTCGCGGTGATTGTTCTGATGATTTTAATGGCAATTTATTTCGGTATCATTGATGTAATTTTTTCAAGAATGCTTCATGTGTTTGCGAGGTAATAATGAGTAAATGGTTTATTGTTCACGTTAGAACCGGACATGAGGAAAAGATTAAAAAACTGATTGAATCACGACTTGTGAATACTGGCAATGCCAATATAAAACAAATTATTATTCCGACAGAGGGCGTGATAGATAGTACAAAGGGTGAAAAAACCGTGAAACCAAGAAAGTTTTTTCCGGGTTATTTGCTCATAGAGGCAGAAGACGATGTTGATGAAATGACATGGCATCTTGTGAAAACAACCAATGGAGTATTTAATGTGCTCGGCGCAGGGACAAGACCCGCACCTCTACAGAATAAGGAAATTACCAATCTTCTACAGGAAATTGAAGAGAGAAAGACCAAACCGGTTCCAAAAGTGGAATTTGATAAAGGGGATAAGGTTGTGATAACCGATGGGCCATTTCTTGATTTTACAGGCGTGGTTGAAGAAGTTAATAACGAAAGAGAAAGATTGAAGGTTAGTGTTTCAATTTTTGGAAGGTCAACAATTTTAGAACTTAATTTCTGGCAGGTTGAAAAGGTGTGAATATGGCAGAAAAATCATCAAAACCGATCAAGGCAGTTGTGAAATTGCAGATTCCAGCAGGTCAGGCTACTCCTGCTCCACCTGTAGGACCAGCACTAGGGCAACATGGGGTCAACATCATGGATTTCTGTAAATCCTTTAATGCTGCAACAAAGGGGAAAGAAGGCGATATTATTCCTGTGGTTCTTACCATTTATGAAGACAGGTCTTTTAAATATCAATTAAAAACCCCGCCCACCGCAGCGCTGTTAAAAAAGGTAGCCAACATTGTGAAGGGTTCTGGAGTGCCCAACAAGGAAAAGGTGGGCAAGGTTACAAGAAAACAGGTTGAGGAGATAGCGAAAATAAAATTACCAGACCTTAATACAGAAGATCTTGCGCAGGCAGTGAAAATCGTTGAGGGTTGTGCAAGAAGTATGGGAATAGATATTATCGATTGAGGGGTAAAGATGAAAAGACGATCCAAGAAATACAAAGCAATTCAGGAAAGGTTGGAAAAGAAAGCTGTTTATACACCGGAAGAAGCCATTGCTTTCATAAAAGCCAATCCTTCATCTCGTTTTGATGAAACGGTTGACCTTGCTGTTCACCTTGGGCTTGACCTGAAGAAGCTTCAGCAACCTGTAAGGGGTTCTGTGAATCTTCCTCATGGGAGTGGAAAACAGGTAAAGGTTCTGGTTTTCGCTCAGGGTGAAAATATTGAAAAGGCGCGCAATGCGGGTGCAGATTATTTTGGCGGAAATGAACTTGTGGAAAAAATTAAGAGTGGATGGCTGGACTTTGAGGCAGTCGTTGCTACGCCTGATATGATGAGAAATATAGCTGCTTTAGGAAAAATCCTTGGTCCAAGAGGTCTGATGCCAAACCCGAAATCCGGTACTGTGACATTTGAGATAGAGAAGATTGTGGAGGAATTGAAAAAAGGAAGGATTGAGTTCAAAATGGACAAGGATGGAAACCTGCATATTCCTATTGGAAAGGTTTCATTTTCTCAGGAACAGCTTCTTGATAATTTGTACGCTGCCCTCAAAACGATTGTTGCGGCTAAGCCACAGGGCGCAAAGGGTATTTATTTAAAAAGTGCCCACCTTTCTTCCACAATGGGGCCATCTTTTCCAATAAATATCAGTAAAATTTCACAGGAAATCAAGTCGACTATTTCCTGAAATAACAAGGTGAACGTATGAACAAAAACGACAAGGCCAAACTTTTGAAATTTTTGTCAGACGAAATAGAGACAAGCAAGGTCTCAATCCTTGCAGAGTTTTCAAAACTTACTGTTAAAGAAATGGAAGAACTACGCAAAGAGATGAAGAAGTATTCAACAAAGGTGATGGTTGTGAAAAATACCTTGATGAGGAAAGCATTTCAGTCTTTTGCACTTGATGAAGCCATGAATTTTATGGAAGGGCCGAATGTCCTTGTCTGGAGTAAAACAGCAGATGAATCGGATGTTGTTCGAGAACTTTTAAAATATTCAAAAATTTCAGGAAAAATTAAGGTAAAATTCGGGATCTTAAATAAATCATTTATAGGGGTTGATACTATTGAAAGAATTGGCACGCTTCCTTCAAAGAAAACCCTGCAGGCAATGGTCATTGGAGGTATCCGTGCTCCTTTAAATGGTCTTGTATATAACATTAAATATCCAGTAACACGGTTAATTCTTGTGTTAAAAACGTTTTCTGAAAAAAAGGAGAAGGAAAAATGAGTGAGAAAAATCTTTCTGTGGATGCGTTGGTTGAAGCAATTGGAAGTCTGACTGCCATGGAACTTGCTGACCTGGCAAAAAAACTTGAAGACAAGTTTGGAGTTCAACCTGTTATGGCGACAGCAGCCGTTGCACCGGTTGCCAGTGCTGAACAGGCAGCTGGTCCGGTTGAAGAAAAGACATCTTTTGATGTCATTCTGACCGGTTTTGGAGCAAACAAGATACAGGTTATTAAAGAGGTCAGGGCTATCACAAATCTTGGTTTGAAAGAAGCCAAAGATCTTGTGGAATCTCTTCCTAAACCATTAAAGGAAAAGGTGAGTAAAGAAGAAGCAGATGAAATTAAGAAGAAGCTTGAAGCTGCCGGTGCGTCTGTTGAAATAAAATAAAAAAAGGTTGTTAATGTTAGAGAACCCTTAACAGGGGTAATGGAGAATATGGAAACGAAACATTTGCAAATTCCAAATTTGCTAAAAGTTCAAACAGAACCCTATAATAAGTTTCTTCAGAAAGATATTCCTCCAGAAAAGAGGGAAAGAATTGGGCTTGAAGAAATACTTAGAAAAGTTTTTGTTGAGACAGACCTGTTTCCTGGTGAAAAGCATCACGTGATAGCCAGTGACGATGGTACTCTGTTTCTCGAGTACATTAGCTACGCAATAGAAGACCCGATTGAATCTGAACTTGAATGCGTTGAAAAGGGGATTACCTACGGCGGTAAGTTCAAAGTAAAATTCAGATTATATAAGAAAGACAAGATTCATAACAGGATAGAAAGCGTTAGAGAAGCCCAGGATGTATATCTCGGGCTTATGCCCTTGATGACAGAACGCGGTACATTTATCATTAATGGAATTGAAAGGACTGTTGTTAATCAAATACAGAGGTCTCCGGGGGTTTATTTTAAGGAAGAAGAAGAAATTGGACAGCGACCCACATTTTCTGCGCGTATTTTTCCGGCTCGTGGTCTATGGATGGAATTTCATCCAGAGTTACATCATAATATAACATGTCTTTATGCATATTTTGGTAAGAGGAAGGTCTATGCAACAACGCTTCTTAAGGCTCTCGGATATTCCCCTTTTGAGATTCCATCTCTGTTCTATGAGGCACCTGACAGGGTTCCCAATGACAGTATTATAAAGACAACTCTTGAAAAGGATTCTGACATTAAAACCCCCGAAGACGCCATCAGGAAAATCTATCTTGAGTTAAGACCTGGTTTTCCGATGGAAGAAAGGGAAGCAAAAAGTTTTTTCAAAAGATTATTCTTTACATCTGAACAGTACGACCTTTCACCCGCAGGAAGGATGCAGATAAACAAGAAACTTGGTTTGAATATAAAAGAGCAGCATCTTACAGTAGATGATATTATAAAAACCATAAAATATTTACTCAATCTTATGGAAAAAAATCAGGGTGAAACCGATGATATAGACCACCTTGGTAATAAAAGGGTAAGAACATCGGCTGAACTTGTGAAAGAGCATGTATATGAAGGATTGGTGAGGCTTGCTCATTTTGTAAAGGAAAGAATGGCAATTATTGATAAAGCACAGGATATTTCACCTCAGGATATTTTGAATAGCAGGATTTTTTCTACAGTAGTTGAAGAATTTTTTGCCCGCAATCAGCTTTCTCAGTTTCTTGACCAGGTGAATCCGCTTTCTGAGCTTACAAACAAAAGAAGAGTAACTGCTGTTGGTGAGGGCGGTGTGAAGAAAAGAAAACGGGCAGGTTTTGAGGTAAGGGATGTTCACTATACACACTTTGGAAGGGTCTGTCCGATAGAAACGCCAGAAGGCGCAAATGTCGGTTTGATTAATTCCTTGACAGTATATGCTGAAGTTGATGGTATGGGTTTTATCAGAACACCTTACTACAGGGTCAAAAACGGTAGAATTCTGTTTAATGAAATCGTTCGCGTATCCGCGGACGAAGAAGATAATTATGTTGTCGCACCACCGGATGTTCCTTTTGATCCGAAGACAGGAGCAATTATTCCTGAAACAATACGAGTGAGGTCCAAGGGTGGAGAGTTTACTGAAGCCAGCAAAGATCAAATTGAACTTATAGGTGTTTCTCCAAAACAGGTTGTTAGTTTGAGTGCCTCTCTAGTTCCATTCCTTGAACACAACGACTCAAACCGCGCATTGATGGGTTCAAACATGCAGAGACAGGCAGTACCACTGTTGAGAACTGAGTCTCCGCTTGTACGGACAGGCATGGAAAAAAAAGTTGTCATGGATTCCGGTGTTGTGGTTAAGGCGATCAATTCAGGAGTTGTTTCCTATGTTGACGCAAGAAAAATAATTATTGAACGTGATGAAAAAGGCATATTTCCATGGCAGCATCACGATGTTTATTACCTTCAGACATTTCGCAGGACGAACCAGGATACATGTTTTCATCAAAAACCTGTTGTTTCTCCTGGTCAGAAAGTGAAGAAGGGCCAGATGATTTCTGATGGGCCTGCTGTGTCATTGGAAGGAGACCTGGCTCTTGGACGCAATCTACTTGTTGCCTTCATGCCCTGGCGTGGTTATAACTTTGAAGATGCTATCGTGTTGAGTGAAAGACTTGTGAAAGAAGACACGTTTACTTCAATTCACATCGAAAGATTTGAGGTGACCGCACAGGAAACAGAACGCGGGCCTGAAGAAATAACAGCGGATCTTCCGAATGTTTCAGAAGAAGAACTTAGAAACCTTGATAAAAATGGTATTGTCAGGATAGGCGCAGAGGTAAAGCAGGGAGACATACTTGTTGGTAAGATCACACCTAAAGGTGAAGCAGAACTGACGCCAGAAGAGAAACTGTTAAGGGTGATATTTGGTGAAAAGGCGAGAGATGTAGCAAACACTTCTCTTACTGTGCCACCAGGGATTCATGGTGTAGTTGTAAATGTCAAAACTTACTATCCTTCTGACAGGATACCAGAAGAAGATATAAAAAAACGTATTGATGAAGTGGAAAAGGAACTGAAAAGAAAGAAAAATATTGTTCGTAAAATTATTACCGATCAGATAAAAAATATTCTTTCCAGTCACAGGATTTCTTTGGCAAGATTGGGCACAAGTTCTGAAAGCTGGGATAAAATTGTTAATTCAATAGATAGGGATAACGTAAAGGATGAAGTCAGAAGAATTGTTGAGATAGGTAAAAAGGAAATTGAAAAACTTGAGCACGATGCAAAAAACGAAGAAATAAAAATCCGTAGAGGTTCTGAACTTGAGCCAAATGTGATATGCAAGGTTTCTGTTGAAATAGCAATAAAAAAGAAAGTGGCTGTTGGTGACAAGATGAGTGGTAGACATGGGAATAAGGGTGTTATTTCTGTAGTGCTTCCAGAAGAGGATATGCCATTTCTTGAAGACGGTACTCCGGTTGACATTGTTTTAAATCCTCTTGGTGTTCCTTCCCGTATGAATATCGGGCAAATTCTCGAGACACACCTTGGGTGGGCATTGAAAACACTGGGCTATTCAATGGAAACGCCTGTTTTTGAAAGTTTGAAAGAGATGGAAATAACACAGAAGCTCAGGGAAGCAGGATTGCCTGAAGATGGCAAAACCATGTTATATGACGGGCAAAATGGTGAACCATTTCTTCAGCCAGTGACTGTTGGTTACATATATATGATGAAACTTATTCACCTGGCTGACGAGAAATTTCATGCTCGCTCGGTGGGTTCATATTCATTGATAACCCAGCAACCGCTTGGCGGAAGAGCTCAGTTTGGTGGTCAGAGATTTGGTGAAATGGAAGTCTGGGCGCTGGAAGGATATGGTGCTGGCCATATGCTTCGCGAAATACTGACAATAAAAAGCGATGATATAAAAGGACGCAAGAAAGCGTATGAGAGTATTGTGAAAGGATTGGATTATCAGGAGGAAAATCTTCCTGAATCTTTCCATGTATTGACCAAGGAATTGAATGGGCTGGGTTTTGATTTGAGAATTGAAAGGAAAAGAAAATCTGATGAAGAAAAAGATGTCGTGACGATAAGAATCGCACCGCCAATGGTCATCAGGTCGTGGTCCTATGGAGAGATTAAGAAAGCGGAGACATTGAACTATAGAACCAATAAGCCAGAAAGAGATGGTCTTTTCTGTGAGAAAATCTTTGGTCCCGTAAAAGATTGGGAATGTGCCTGTGGCAAATTCAAGAAACAGAGGTATCGCGGTGTTATTTGCGACCGATGTGGTGTTGAAGTAACGACATCTGATGTGAGACGTGAAAGAATGGGGCACATTGAACTTGCCACACCTGTTTCATATGTATGGTTGTTTAAAAGTTCTGCAAACTGGTTAGGAGTGCTTCTTGATCTGACCCAGATGACGCTTGAAAAGGTTCTTTACTACGATCGTTATATTGTAGTGGATCCCGGTGATACTGGTTTGAAAGAAAAGGAACTTCTTACAGAGGATGAATACAGAGAAAATCTTGGTAAATACGGCAATAAATTTCGTGCTGAAATTGGTGCTTCAGCAATCTATGAACTTCTGAAACGAATTGATCTCGAAAAAGAGATGTCGAAGGTGAAAGAACAATTGAAGGCTAAGAAAACTAAAAAGGATCACACAGGTAGACGTAATCTTGTGAAGAAACTGCGTATGATAGAGGGTTTAATAAAAACAGAGGTGAAACCAGAATATCTTGTAACTTCTATTATTCCTGTAATACCACCTGATTTAAGACCACTTCTTCCACTTGATGGTGGTAAGTTTGTTGCTTCTGACCTTAACGACCTTTATCAGAGAGTGATTAACAGAAATAACCGTCTTAAGAAATTAATTAAACTTCAGGCCCCTGACATTATCATCAGAAACGAGAAAAGAATGCTTCAGGAGGCAGTGGATGCCCTTCTCGACAATGGTAGATACGGCACACCTGTGCTGGGTAAGGGCAAGAGACCTCTTAAGTCACTCAGTGAATCCTTGAGGGGGAAACAGGGAAGATTCAGACAGAATCTTCTTGGTAAAAGAGTAGATTATTCTGGAAGGGCAGTTATTGTTGTTGACCCAAAACTGAAATTACATGAGTGTGGTATTCCCAAGCAAATGGCTCTGGAACTTTTCAGTCCATTTGTTTTGAGGGAGCTCAGGAAGAAAGAGTATTTCCACACACTTGGGAGTGCCAAGAGAGCGCTTGAAGAAAACAGACCCGAAGTATGGGAGATTCTTGAAAAGGTTACCCGCAATCATCCCGTGTTGCTTAATCGTCAACCCACGCTTCACAGATTAAGTATTCAGGCCTTTGACCCGAGGTTGATGGAGGAGAATGTTGTCAGGATTCATCCCCTTGTATGTTCGGCTTTCAACGCAGATTTTGATGGAGACACAATGAGTGTGCATGTTCCAATCACTGTTGAAGCTCAGTTTGAAGCAGAACTTTTGATGAAATCCAGCCTCCATATTTTGTCTCCGTCTAACGGCAGACCGATTGTGACTCCTACGAGGGATATTGTACTTGGTTGTTATTTCCTTACCTACCAGAGCGATCAGGAAGTATACGGAGATAGAAAATTGACGGAAAAAGGTCACACCAGGATTCTTGAAGGGATATACGATTTCGAGGAAGCAAAGATTCTTTGTGAAGAAGGATTTCTTGAACTGCACAGACCTGTCAGGGTGAGAAATAGAAAAGGAAAGGGAGAAATTATTGTAACAACTGTGGGAAGAATTTTGTTTAATGAAATTCTTCCTGAAGAAATACCCTACCAGAATCGATTGATTAATATTGAGGCACTGGAAAACCTTGTCAAGAGAATATTTACCCAGTGCGGTTACACGAAAACAGTCAGATTTCTTGATGACGTGAAGGAGCTCGGTTTTGAATATGCAACAGCCGGTGGGTTAAGTATCGGCGTAGACGATTTGAAGGTTCCAGAGGCAAAGAAGAGAATGATAGATGAGACAAGAAACGAAGTGGCAAAGATAGAAAAAGAATATAGAAAAGGGCTTATTTCTGAAGGTGAAAGATACAATAGAATCATAGATTTATGGACATCTTTAACCAACGAAGTATCAAATCAGGTGTTTGCAACACTGAGAAAGGATGTTTCTGTTGAGCCATTCCGTGTGAATTCACTAATTATGATGGTTGAATCAGGTGCAAGGGGAAATCGTTCCCAGGTTAATCAGCTTGCAGGAATGCGTGGTTTGATGATCAGGCCGACAAAAAAGGCGACAGGTGGCATGGGTGAAATTATTACAACGCCTGTCACAGCGAATTTTAGAGAAGGTCTTCCTCTTCTGGAATATTTTATTTCCATTCATGGCGGAAGAAAAGGGGTTGTTGATACCGCGTTGAAAACATCAGACGCTGGTTATTTGAGTAGAAGACTTGTTGATGTTGCTCACAGCGTGATAGTGACCACAGAAGATTGTGGAACGGCTGATGGAATTTATATCAGCGCACTTACTGACGGAGAAAAGGTTATCATTCCTTTGAAGGATAGGATTGTTGGTAGGGTGGCTTTTGATCCAATAGTTGATATTATTTCTGATGAAGTGGTTGTGAGAGCAGGTGAACTGATTGATGAAGAGAAGGCAGAAAGGATTGCAGAACTTGGTGTTGAAAAAATTAAGATTCGTTCAGTACTCGCGTGTAAGGCAGAAAGAGGCGTCTGTGCCAAATGCTATGGTGCTGATCTTTCACGGCAAAAGCTTGTTAATCTCGGAGAATCCGTCGGTGTTGTTGCCGCACAGTCGATCGGGGAACCCGGAACCCAGCTTACGTTAAGAACGTTTCATGTTGGAGGTACTGTTACAAGAGCAATTGGTCCTTCAAGAATTATCAGTCACACTGATGGAACTGTGAAATTTTCTGAAAATCTAAAGGTTGTACGAAATCGAGATAATAAAATGATTGTTCTGAGTCGTGAAGGAACAATTGACATATACGATGATAAGGAGCGTCAGCTGGAGAGCAACCCAGTGCTTATTGGTACGATACTTCATGTGGAAGAAGGGAAAAAGGTTAAAAAGGATGCGCTGCTTGCCACCTGGGACCCGTATGCTGTGCCAATTATAGCGGAAAGAGAAGGGACAATAAGATACAGGGATATTTCAGCGGGTAAGACAATAAAAGAAGAGTATGATCCTGTTGCGAAAATCACAAAAAGAACAGTAATAGAACATCAGGATACTTTTGAACCAGGATTGGAAATACTCGAAGATGTTGTCGCTGAGAAAAAAGGTATCGTTAAACTACATAATATAGAAATAGGGAAAAATGCAATAGAAAAAAATAATTTAACAATCATTACAATGTTCATTCAGGATAAAAGGCCAGAAATTATTCTGCATGATGTTAAAAATAATGAAATTGGTAGATATCCAGTTTCAATACATACTGAAATTGTTGTGAAAAATGGTGAACATGTAGATAAAGGAGATCTGATTGCAAGAAGGGTGGTTAGTTCTCATTATCTTGCAGTAAATACAGGAATTCTTGTTGAAGACGGGCAAAAAGTCCTTCTGGGTGACATAATAGCAAAAACGCCAAGGGTTGTTGGTCGAGTTCAGGATATCACAGGGGGGCTTCCAAGAGTATCAGAACTTTTCGAAGCAAGACCACCGAAGAATCCAGCAATTTTAAGTGAAATAGAGGGAACGGTCTCGTTGCATCCCGGCGAAAGGGGTACAAGAATTATAAGGGTCACAGATGAAATGGGTAAACAGATCAAGGAATATAAGGTTCCATTTGGCAAGCACCTTCTTGTTGCCGAAGGAGACCACGTCGTGAGCGGTTCAAAACTTACAGATGGCCCCGCAGTGTTAACGGATATTTTGAGGACTCAGGGTGAAAAGAAGGTTCAGGAATATCTACTTAATGAGATCCAGAAAGTGTACAGGGTGGAAGGCGTGAGTATTAATGATAAGCATATGGAAATTATCATCAGGCAGATGCTGTCCAGGGTACGAGTTACAGACCCCGGTGATACATATCTTCTTGAGGGCGAAGAACTTGACAGGGTTAAAATACAACAGATTAATGACGCATTGCCCAAAGGGAAGAAACGCGCAGTATATGAGCCCCTGATTCTTGGAATTACCCGTGTTGCTCTCAGCAGTGAAAGTTTTATATCCGCGGCGTCATTCCAGGAAACATTGAAGGTTCTTACCAATGCAGCCCTTACGGGCGCAGAGGATTATCTTGAAGGTCTTAAAGAAAATGTCATTCTGGGTAAACTGATTCCTGCTGGAACAGGATTTTTTGGCGGTATTTCAAAAAAAGAAGAACAGGAGATTGAACAGCTTACAGGCAGTGAATAATTTTTGTTAAGAGAATGTTAGAAAAGGAGAACGAATGCCAACAATTAATCAGTTGATTAAATTCGGAAGGCGTCCGAAAGTAAAAAAGTCAAAGTCAACGGCTCTTGAATCAAATCCTCTGAAAAGGGGTGTATGTCTTTATGTGAAGACAATGACGCCAAAGAAACCAAACTCAGCCCTGCGAAAAATTGCCAAGGTCAGGTTGAGTAATGGAAAAGAGGTTATTGCCTACATCCCTGGAATTGGACACAATCTTCAGGAACACTCAATAGTTCTTGTGAGAGGCGGTCGTGTAAAAGATTTACCCGGTGTTAAATATCATATCGTTCGTGGTGCGTTTGATTCTGCTCAGGTTGAAGGAAGAAAAAAATCCCGGTCTCGTTATGGTACGAAGAAATCAAAGCAACAGGATGTAGCGCAACCACAAAAACAGGAGTGATGATTATGCCAAGAAGAAAATACAAACCAAAAGAAGCTATATCACCTGATCCAAAATATCATGATTTTGAAGTGGCGCGATTTATTAACTCTTTAATGGTTGATGGGAAAAAGACGCTGGCTGAAAAAATTATGTATAAATGTTTTGATCTACTTAGCGAAAAAACGAAGGAAGATCCTCTGACAGTTTTTAAGAAAGCGCTTAATAATGTGAAGCCACGCCTTGAAGTTAGACCAAGAAGAGTTGGGGGTGCAACATATCAGGTGCCTGTGGAGGTTCCTCCGAAAAGAAGTCTTTCTCTTGCAATACGCTGGATACTTCAGTCATCAAGGGCTCGCAAAGGGAAACCCATGTGTGAAAGACTTACTGAAGAAATTATAGATGCCAGTAAAAATGAAGGGGCAAGTGTCAAAAAGAGGGAAGAAATGCACAAGATGGCAGAGTCAAACCGTGCGTTTGCTCACTATCGCTGGTAAATCCCCTTCTGCACAATTTATTCATATATTCAAGAATATGTTAAGTAGTATTTGTGAAATGAAAGAATGGTCAAAAGGACACAAAGAATATGGCTACAAAAGTTGTTTTGAAGCGAAAAAACAGTTATTTACCGATGACTAATATTGAAAACATAAGAAACATCGGGATTATTGCGCATATTGATGCTGGAAAAACAACGACTACTGAACGTTTGCTGTACTATTCAGGAAGAATCAGTCGTATTGGAGATGTCGATGATGGGACCACAACAATGGATTGGATGGATCAGGAAAGAGAACGGGGAATAACGATTACATCTGCGGCTACCACCTGTTACTGGCGAGGCCACAAAATTAATATTATTGATACACCAGGCCATGTTGATTTTACGGCAGAAGTTGAACGTTCATTGAGGGTTCTTGATGGAGCTATTGGCATTTTCTGTGCGGTAGGTGGGGTTCAGCCCCAATCTGAAACAGTGTGGCGTCAGAGCGAGAAGTATGGTATACCAAAAATCATCTACATCAACAAACTTGATAGACTTGGTGCAGATTTTGCCAGGGTCGTTACACAAATTGAAAAAAAATTGGGCGCAAAATGTCTGGTGCTTCAGATACCTGTTGGAAAAGAATCAAATTTTTCTGGGATTATTGATCTTGTTGAAAATCGTTTAATTTATTATCCGACAGAGTCAGAAAATGACGCAGTTTTTCAAAGGATTCCAGAAGAGATGGAACAACAG
>Ga0116165_1002440_pt1 | contig 13179 bp, 8 predicted proteins | sample AD_JPNMR1_MetaG_FD_89885 | JGI IMG/M metagenome (GOLD analysis project Ga0116165, IMG submission 89885) | Active sludge microbial communities of municipal wastewater-treating anaerobic digesters from Japan - AD_JPNMR1_MetaG | ecosystem: Engineered > Bioreactor > Anaerobic > Digestate | place...
CCGGTGCCAAGGTTGTATATGTGCACCCCCGGAGTAAGTTTTTCCAGCGCCCGCAGGTGGCCTTCGGCGAGGTCGCAGACATGGATGTAGTCGCGCACGCCGGTGCCGTCGGGAGTGGGATAGTCGTTCCCAAAAATGCGCAGCTTCTCCAGCCTGCCGCTGGCCACCTGGGTAATGTAGGGCATGAGGTTGTTGGGAATGCCCGTGGGCGCCTCTCCGATGAGGCCGCTTTCATGGGCCCCTACGGGGTTGAAATAGCGCAGCAAAGCCACCGCCCAGCCCGTCTCGGTCCAGGCGACATCGCTGAGAATCTGCTCGCTGATAACCTTTGTCCGGCCATAGGGGTTGGCCGGCGGCCTCAATTCCATCGTCTCTATAAAGGGGACCCTGTTTTCCCCGTAGACCGTCGCCGAAGAGCTGAAGACAAAGCGTTTTACCCCGTGTTTCCGGCAAGCGCTTACGAGAACCATGGTGCTGACGGTATTGTTGTAATAATAATCCAGCGGCTTCTCTACAGATTCGCCTACCGCTTTATATCCGGCGAAGTGGATCACCCCGTCGAAAGAGTGGGCATCAAAAACTGCCCCCACCGCCGTGGCATCGGTCACATCAATCCGGTAAAAGAGAAGCTCCTTCCCGGTGATCTGTTTTACCCTATCCAGAACCTCCACGCTGCTGTTGTACAGATTGTCCGCCACGATCACGCTGTAGCCCGCCTCCAGCAGGGCTACACAGGTGTGTGAACCGATAAAGCCGGCGCCGCCTGTAACCAAAATATTCACGAGAGACCCTCCCCCAACAGTTTGCCTTAGGCTTAAGCTATCCGCTCACTTATCCTTTTCCTTACTGCTTTAACTATGACATCAAAATCTTCTATTTTCATAAAAAAGATTAGTACAAAGTAAGTTGCAGCACCTACGGCTATTGCTAACAGCAACGATAAATCTTGGCTTAAAGTTACATTTAATAAATGGTCAAAGATAACTCTGGCGATAACGCCCATATATGTTCAGTATAATATTTATATCCACGCCTATGGTTGTATTAATCATGGAAGTTTCAGTATCCTGCAAAGCATAAAAAGTTAAAAGGTATTAAAAACTTAAATTGTGCCAGGGCAGCAAATAAAAGGCCAAAAGCTAATATCACTATATTCTCCCTGGCACTTAAATTATCAATATGATGATGCAAAAATTAGAGGGTAGGCCAATTGATGCGGGAACAGAAAAGTTACCCTTTATTTGCAGCAGGGCATTAAAGACAGTAACCAAGGCAGTAAATATACCCAATAATCTTAAGCGGTTTTAGCTTTTCATTTTATATAGAGAATGCGGTGTCAACAAGTTATGTCGACCGGAAAAGAGGCATATTTATAAAAAAAGCGGCATATATATTATAGGTTGCGGGGAATTCCATTAATAGTAATCCACACAATGCACAGGGTTATCCACAGGTTTAATCTCTAATTTTGATGTTTTTCTATGCTCTTTACACAATATCCACACCGGGTAGACATAAACTGTTCTCCAGTTATGGGAATTTAGAGGGTTATTATGGACCAAATGGCAGTATTAAAAAAGAGAGAGAAAATACGGCTCATCCGCGAATTTAAGGATGAAAAGTGGCGAGGTTTCCTGCTGGAAGTCGGAAGTCTGAGGTCAGAAGTCGGAAAAACATTGTGGGACAATAGGGACGTACCTGTATGTCCCACATCGGAAATAAGCCAGTTTAAAGGAAACAATTGGCTATAACCCGGGCGGGCGTGGATGCCCGCCCCTACACCTCAGGATGGCAACAAAGATCCGCCCTTTGGCGACAACCCGTGATCAGGTTTAGCTGCCGGGCGGCAGGCCGGCGGAGGCGTTCAGGTTGAGGGGGGCGAAGATGCCGCGCCGGTAGTGATGGTCCGCTACGGCGGCGATCATGGCGGCGTTGTCGGTGCAGAGCCCGGGAGGCGGAAAATACAGCGGCACCCCCGGAAGGGCGTGCAGTAGCTCTTCGCGCATTAGGGAGCGGAGCCGGCTGTTGGCAGCGACGCCTCCGGCCAGGAGGACGCAGGCGGCGCCGTGCTCGCGGGCGGCGGCCACAGTTTTGTCTACCAGCACTCCGACGACTGCCTCCTGGAATGAGGCGGCCAGATCGGCCGGATCCGGCGTTTCATCTTTCTGTCGCATGTGGTGCAGGTGGTTGATCACTGCCGATTTCAGGCCGCTGAAGCTGAAGTCAAAACGTCCTTCCATATCATCGAGGTAGGCGCGGGGAAAATCAATAGCGGCAGGGTTCCCCTGCGCGGCCAGCCGGTCAATAAGCGGCCCGCCCGGATAGCCCAGGCCCATCGCCCGGGCAACTTTGTCAAAGACTTCGCCGGCGGCGTCATCGCGAGTCTGCCCCAGGGAAACGATTTCATCCGGTTCCGGCATGAGCAGCAAGCTGGTATGGCCGCCGGAGGCGATCAGCGCCACCAGCGGATAACGTATCCCGGCGCCTGTAAGAAAGTTGGCATAAAGGTGCGCCTCGACGTGGTTGACGGCGATGAGCGGCAGGCGGGCGGCGTAGGCCAGCGCTTTCGCCGTGGAGACGCCCACCAGCAACGCTCCCACCAGGCCGGGTCCGCTGGAGACGGCCACGGCGCTGAGAGCTCTCAAGTTGAGACCGGCCTCGTCCAGGGCCTGCTCGATGATAAGGTTAATCTGCTCGAGGTGGCGCCGCGAGGCGATCTCGGGGACCACGCCTCCGTAAGCGGCATGCAGCTTCACCTGCGATGAGATCACATTGCTGCAGATGCGGCGGCCGTCTTCCACCACCGCCGCCGCGGTTTCGTCGCAGGAGCTCTCGATGCCGAGAATATGGACGGTTTCGCCCTTTGATATTTCAGGAAGCCGGATCATCGCCGACCTCCCCGCCGCAATCCAGCTTGTTGTTGAACATCACCAGGCCGTCCTCGTCAAAGTAGTAATGCTTCCGCACTCCTTTAATGGTAAAACCGAATTTTTCATAAAGGCTGCGGGCGGCGTGATTGCTCGGGCGCACTTCCAGGGAGATGCGGCGCGCTCCCAGGGAAGCCGACTTCTTCATCAAGGCCTTCAGCAGCGCGGCTCCGATACCGCAGCGCCGGTAAGGCTTTGCCACCGCCAGGGTGGTCAGGTGGCCCTCATCAAATATAACCCAAATGCCGCCGTAACCGGCCACCCTCTCCCCCACCCGTGCCACCAGGTAGTGAGCCATGTCGTTTCTAATCAGCTCGGTGCGAAATGATTGAGGCGACCAGGGCTGATCAAAAGAGTCCTGCTCGATCTTGGCCACGGCCTCAAGATCTTGCAGGGTCATGGGCTCAATAGTGAAGCTCAGGGTCACTTCGCACCTCTCTTTCGTTCCTTGAGCCGGCGCTCGGCTTCGGGACGGCGCAGGTACTGCGGCAGGAGCTCATGAAAGGATGCGGGGTGGCCCTGTTCGAGAAGGCGGCGCCCGCAAAGCGCCACCCAGGCTGCCCGGCAGGCGCGCTGCGGGGCCTCGGGCAGGACCGCCAGGCCGCCCAGCGCCTCGCTGAGGTAAGAGGCGTAAGAGTTCAATCCTTCTCCGGCGAAGACAATCGGTTCGCCGTATGTTTTCAACCTTTCGGTAAAGGGGCCCAGCTCAACCGCTGCCGGCGGAATGAGCATTTCCAGGCCGCGGGACGGAAGGGCCTCGCGCCTGTAGAGTGCGCTGTAGACCTCGTTGCGTCGGGCGTCGAGCAGGGGGCAGATGAGGGCGCCCGGCGAGGGCTCCGCCTCGGCCAAGGCCTGGAGAGTGGAGACTCCCACCGCCGGTATGTCCAGCCCCTGGGCCAGGGCGCGGGCTGTGGAGACGCCGATGCGGATGCCGGTAAAAGAACCGGGTCCGGCGGCAACGGCGACGGCTTGCAGCTGTTCGCGCTCAATGGCGCTCTCTTTCAATAAAGCGTCGATTAGCGGCATCAGCCGCTCTGAATGGGTCTTGCGGATGTTTAGGGTAAACTCGGCCAGCAGCGCCTCACCGTCCAGCAAAGCCACACTGCAGGCCAGCGTTGCAGTATCGATTCCCAGTATCAGCAGTTCCAGCCCAGCCTTCCCCCATTTTCTTTGGAAAAGCGCTCCAGAGGCAGCATGTTCAGCCTGCCGTCGACCCGCCAGGTAACCCCCTCGATAAGCCTGGATACAAGCCAGGAACTCTCCAATCCATGGGGCATCAGCCAGAGGCGGCGCCCCTCCCCGCCGTGATCATAAAAGCGCTCAATGGTGATCTCGAGCCGTTCAGCGGGGATGATCCCAGGCAGGTTATCGGCCCACTCTACGAAGGCGACCCCATCGCCGGGCAGGTACTCTTCGAAGCCGAGGTCGTTCAACGCAGCCGCTTCGTCCAGCCGGTAGAAATCAAAGTGATATACTGGAATTCTGCCGCGGTATATTTTCAAGAGTACAAAGGAAGGGCTGGTCACCATTTCAGTTACGCCCAACCCGGCGGCGGCTCCGCGGACGAAAACTGTTTTTCCGCTGCCCAGTTCGCCGTTCAAGGCAACCACCAGCGGTTCCCTGATTGTGTTTCCCAGAACCATGCCGGTATAGGTTGTCTCCTCTTCACTGCGCGTCGTCAAAAATGCTTCACCTTGCCGCATAGTCCCCCGCTTTTCCATATTTTCCTGGTGTTATTATAACTTTGCCCGGATTAAAAAGCAAATTGAGATCCTTCGCCCAAACAGAGTAAATAATTGAATGGGGAAAGAGGATTTAAAATTCTGTTTGAATGATCCCGGTTTCTATTATAAAATAAGCATAAATTGCATGATGGCACATAATTATTTTCAATGTGTCTATAAGCAACAACTTAAAATACATAGTAAGTACCTGTGAGGCGAAAATAAAGATGAATTTATCCAAAATTTCTGTAATGCGTCCCGTGGCTACGGTAACCATCCTTTTAATCGTCCTTGTTATCGGCACGGTGTCCCTGCTGCAGACCCCTCTTGACCTGCTGCCCGATATCAAGCCCCCGTACCTGGCTGTAATCACCGTTTTCCCGGGCAGTTCTCCCCAGGAAAATTTAAAACTGGTCACCGAGCCCATTGAAAGTGCAGTCTCACCGGTGAGCGGGGTTAAAAATATCATCTCTCTCTCCCAGGAGCATGTCTCCCTGGTGGCGCTGGAATTCAACTGGGGAGCCAATCTAAAGCAGAAGCGCGATGAGGTGGGAACACGCCTTGCCCTGGTAACCCTGCCGGAAGGGGTCGAGCACCCAACCATTCTCGAATTTGATCCCACCCTGCTGCCGATAATGCAGGTTGATGTGAGCAGCAGCCTCGATCCCGCTGAACTGACCGAATGGTTGGAGAAAAGCGCCAGGCCGCGCCTTGAGGCGATTCCCGGCGTGGCCAGCATGATGGTTGAAGGCGGAGTGAAGAGAGATCTCTTTATCCGGCTTTTTCCCAATAGTGTTCAGGAATATGAACTTTCTTATGAGCAGGTCGCTAACATCCTGCGGGCCAGCTTGCTTAATCTCCCGGGTGGGAAAGTGGTGCTAGATGATCGCCAGATGCGCATCCGGCTGGTCGGGCGCTCACCGGACCTGGAGGAGATCCGCAGCCTGGTTGTCGGCTTTCAACTCGACGAAGAGGAATTAAAAAAGCTCATCGGGCGATCGGTGGATATAGATCTGAACCGCATGCTCTCGCAGACGCTGCCGTCCGGCGATAGCATGGAGATACCAATGCGCGAAATATACCTCAAGGATCTCACGCCGCGCATGGAAATAGATGAAGAAGGCAGGCTGACCATTGAGCCGGATCCGGAGCTGCTGAAAAAATACGGCATCAACCTGGAGCAGGTTGCCCGGGAGCTGCCCGAGAACTGGCCTGTAGCCATTGAGAAGGGCAAGATCATCGTAGACCTGCCGCCGGATGTAAGCGCGGAGCTGGAGGAGATCGGCAATACTCACCTGGTCAATATCCCTGATTTTGAGGCCTGGAAGGAACAGCTCAAGGGGCTGGAAAGCAAGATCAAGGGAGAACTGAACAGGGCTTCGCAGCAGCTGGAGAAGGCTATTGTCGACATGTCCATGGCCATGATTCTCTCATCAATGGGTGCAGGCAGCGGCCTGGCTATACCGGAAGATGAATTTCCTCTTATACCCATCCGGCTGGGGGATGTTGCCGAAGTGAAGCTGGATATGCACGAGCTATCCTCAATAAGCCGGATCAACCGGCAGCCGAGCATCGGCTTCTACCTGCAAAAGGAAGGGGAATCCAACACGGTGGCGGTTTCTCGCCAGGTGCACCGGGTGCTTGACGAGCTTGCCGCCGAGTTCAATGAACTGGGCTACGATTTGGGCTTCAAGTATACCTTTGACCAGGCCAAGGAGATTGAAATTGCCCTCATGGACCTGGCCGTCTCGCTCTTGCTGGGCTCGCTGCTTGCCGTGGCTGTGCTGCTGCTCTTTTTAAGAGACTGGCGGATGATCCTGGTGATCGGGCTGACCATACCGGTAGCCGTGCTTTCGGCGTTTGCCCTGCTTTATTTCTCAGGTCTCTCCATAAACCTGATGACCCTGGGCGCCCTGGCCCTGGCCGCGGGGATGCTGGTGGATAACTCCATCGTGGTCAGCGAAAACATTTACCGGCACCTGCAGCTGGGCTCCACCTCCTTCGAAGCGGCAATAAAGGGGAGCAACGAGGTGGCCGGAGCGATATGGGCCTCGACCCTGACCACGGTCTGTGTCTTCTTTCCCGTGGTCTTTCTGAGCGGGTTGGCCGGTGAACTATTCCGCGATTTCTCCCTTACTGTAACCTGCGCTCTTTTCGCTTCGCTGATCGTGGCGATGACAGTGATACCCATGCTGACCTCTCGCATTCTGCAGCGGCGGGGAAAAAATAAGCTGCAGGCGGAAAAGGGACCGTCCCGCTACCGCACCCTGCTGGAGTGGGTTCTAAGGCATCCCTGGGCGACATTGGGCATTGGGGTGGCAGCCGTGCTCCTCGGAGCGATTATTATTCCCTTTCTTGATTCCGACCTCTTCCCCATACCTGAAGAATCGGCTTTTTCGGTTGAGCTGACCCTGCCCCCGGGAACGCCCCTGGAGACCACTGACGGCTACACGGTTGAACTGGAGAAGATTGTCGGCGAGCTGGAAGGGGTCGATTACTATACTGCCCAGGTCGGGGAGCAGCAGCTTTTTGGCATTGCCATTGAATCGGGAGTGCCCAACCGCGCCAAGATCAGGGCGCAGGTGCTTCCCGATCATACCTCGGAAATTGACCAGATGATTGAAAGGATAAAAGGGAAGGCGGAGGCCTTCCTGCCCGCAGAGGCGGCGCTCAGCTTCAGGCGGGAAACGATCATGGATACAACCGGGCTCAGCATGGGGCTGGAGTTGATTATCCAGGGACCGGAGCAGGAGAAGGTGGCGCAGCTTTCAGAGGAGATCATGGAGAGGATAAAAGGTTTGCCGGGCCTAACCGGTGTGCAGAGCGCCACTGAAGAAGCGATCCCGGAAGTGCATGTGAAGGTGGATCAGTTCAAGGCCCTGCGCAAGGGGACCACGGCCTATCAAGTGGGGATGATGCTCTACGAAGCGCTAGACGGTGTCTCCGTGGCCCGGCTGGAGACAGGTGAAGGAATTTTTGAGCTCATTCTCAGCTACCGGAAAGGAGATTTGAAGAGCCTGGAGGACCTGGAGAACCTGGGTTTCTATACATCTACCGGTTCATACTTGCGCCTGGGGGATATTGCCAATATTGAAGTCTCTTACGGTCCGCTAAATATCGCCCGGGAGAATCAGCAGGTTATCGGCAGAATCCAGGCACAGCTGTCCGGGATTAGCCTGAGCGAAGCCAACAGGGCAATCCAGGAGGCGATTAAAGATATGGAGCTGCCGCCTGGTTATCGGGTCAGTGAGGCCACCTCAGACCAGATGAGCGAGGTTTACGACGAGCTCTACCTGGTGCTGGTTGTCTCCATATTCCTGGTCTACCTGGTGATGGCGGCCCAGTTTGAATCATTCTTGCATCCCTTTATCATCATCTGCAGCCTGCCTCTGGCCCTATCGGGGTCGGTGATTGCCCTGATGATCACCGGCCATGGCCTGAGCATACCGGCTCTGATCGGGGGAGTAGTCATGGTGGGAATTCTGGTCAACAGCGGGATTATCATGGTTGACTTTATTAACCAGCTGCGCCGCATTCACGGCAAGCCCCTGGAGGAGGCAATTATCACCGGCGCATCCACCAGGCTGCGGCCCATCCTGATGACCACGCTCACTACCATCCTGGGCCTGGTCCCGCTTTCGCTGGGCCTGGGGCAGGGCAGCCAGGTGCAGGCGCCGATGGCCATCGCCCTTATCGGCGGCATGACCAGCGGCACTGTATTACTGCTCGGCTTCATCCCGGCGCTCTACTACCTGATCAACCGGAAAAAGGGTATTAAAGTTGACGCAGGCCAATTCGAAGATATGACGGTGTAAGCCGTATGCCGGGGGCAAGTCAAAGTCCCCCTTTAAGAAAGGGAGACTTAGGAGGATTTGGCCGTTGGCATTGCGGGCGGGGATGGAAGCCCGCCAATTGAGATGTAAGAGGTGAGAATTTAGAAATGAGAAAAGTGGGACACTAGGGACGTACCTTTTTGTCCCATTTTGATCTGGTTCTGAGGTTGGCGGGCGGGCGTGGAAGCCCGCCCTTACAGATGACCGAACGCTACCGCTGGCATTGCGGGCGGGGATGGAACCCCGCCCCTACACGTCATCCTGAACACCATTTATGTCATCCTGAGCGAAGCGAAGGATCTCCAAAACCGGGCTCTTTCCATAAGCCACTTCCCTAAATAGGCTAATCCTCAGTCCTTGATCCCGCAGTGCATTTTGACCAGGCGCTTGCAGGAATCGATATCGTATTGATTGCGGATGGCGATCTTCTCCATGATGGGCGAACCGCCGCCATGCAGGCCTCCCACCTGAGCCACCCCGGCAAAAGCGGAGCAGAGCATATCGGAGAGGGTGCGGAAAAGCCGGTGCTGATTCTCCGCCGAGACGCCGTCCTTGCGCATGATGTATTTTTCCAGCAGGGGCTGGATCTCCGGATTGTAGAAATCATCTTCCAGGGGCAGGGTCGCCGGCAGCCCCCCGGCCAGGTCGGCCAGGGTCTCATACTCGTGATAGAGGCTGACCCCGGCGTGGTAACGGCCTACGTTGGTATAGATGATGTTTGGGATATGGGTCCCCGAAGCGGCTTCGGTTGATTTAACCGAGGCGGCAATGCCGGCAGCGTAGACCAGTTCGCCCACGGCGATGAGATCTGAAAGCTTATCCTTGACATGTGAAGCATCGGCCACCCCGTTATACTCGGCTACCAGGGCGGAGGCGCCCAGGATTAGATCGGTCATCGCCGGCTTGCAGCCGGTGTAGCTGTGGCGGTGGTAGGTGGCAAAGAGCATCGCCAGGAAGCTGGCAAAGTAGGTTTCGCCGCAAAGAAAGACCCGCTCCCAGGGAACAAACACATCGTCAAAAATAGTTGTCGAATCGGCTACTCCGTAGAAGTGCTTTGTGTGAATATGCTTGCGCGGCCGAGGCGTGGTAATCCGCACCACCTGCTTAATCCCCGGGGTATCGGCGGGAATGGCGAAAGCCACCGCCCAATCGGCATCCTGCTCGGTCATCAGGCGGGTGGGGACAACGACGATCTCGTCGGAGAAGGGGGCGTTGGAGTTGTGCGCCTTGCAGCCCCGCACCACAATGCCGTCTTTCTTTTTCTCTATGACCCGCAGGTAGAGATCGGGGTCGCTCTGCTCAAAGGGGCGCTTGGAGCGATCCCCCTTGACATCCGACTGGGCGCAGTTGCCCACCAGGTCGTTTTTCTGAAAGTATTTCATAAATTCGACGAAGCGGGGATAATACTCGGTGCCGTAGGCGTCATCGCAGTCCTTGGTTATTACCGAAATGGCGTTCAGGGCGTCGATGCCCATGCAGCGCTGAATGCAGCCCCCGGCCTGGCGGCAGAGCAGGCGGGTGCACTCCTGCTTCTTTAACAAGTCCTCGGAACTCCGGTGGATATGGTTGAGCCGGTGAATCTCTTCCCCGGTAAGATGAGACTTCGCCGTGATCAGCCCTTTCAGATCGGGATCGTTGACCCTCTCGAAGCTGTTGGCAATGAGGTCAACTCCCGGCTTGAGGCGGGGATCATCCCTGCCGATGAGCTCTCCCCCCATGTAGATATTTTTTCGCATCCGGTAGAGCCGCTCCCTGTATTCTTCCGCCGTGGCGATACCCATATCTTCACTCATCCTTTCTTATTAAATTTAGAATCGTCTCAATTGTATAACATTAGGTGAAGCGATTCAAGAAAAGCGGACCCGTCCTGATGTTCTTCATCGTTATTGACGAGCCAGGTCGAGTGTTGCTATATTGTTTGCAGAAGCTGCGTTGTAAGAAGGCGGAAAGCCTTTGGGCCCGCATGGAGAATATTCAGTTAAATTAACGAGAGGAGTATATGAGATGCACGCAGTCTCCGCACTGGTCTTCGGGCTGATCTTTCTACTTAGCGGGTTAATTCTCAAATACTTGAGCGCCAATGAGAAATCGCGCAACCCGGTGGCGGGCTACCGCACCCCCCGATCAATGAAAAGCCCGGAGACCTGGGTTGCGGCAAACCGCTACGCGGCCAAAGCTTTTTTTGCTGCCGGGGCCGGGATCTTGCTAATTGGAGCAGCTCTCTGGTGGAAACCGCTGCCGAAATATAACGAGTTTGTCATCCTGGCCATGATGTTCTTGTCTTTAGTGATTATCGTCCTGGCAACAGAATCTTACCTGAAACGCCGCTTTGATGAACAGGGCGCTCCCAGAACGCCTTCGCTGGGGAACACTGCCCGGTCTCAATCCGGCCGGGCAGACTCTGAAGGGAAAGCTGAAAAGATCCCCTATACCCGTCTCGAGTGGCTGCTTGAGGCCCTCTCCATTTTGTTGTTCATCCTGGTGGCGATCCTGCTAATTGCACGCTGGCCCCAGCTGCCCGACCAGTGCCCCGGCACTACAATTTCCGGGGCGTGGTCGATGCCTGGGGGGGGGAAGCGGTCACTGGCGGCCCTTCCCGTCATCAGCGCCCTCCTCTATCTCGTTTTGACCCTGGTGAGAGTACTTGTCCCTTTGCATTCCCCCAAGGGCATGCCGCGCCGCTCCTTGATCCTGAGCATGGAGATGATCGCCTGGTTGAAAGCCTCCACTGTGGGAATCTTTACCTATCTGACCTGGAGCACTGTTCAGATTGCTCTGGACCAGGCTGAGGCGCTCTCTCCCCTCTTCCTGCCCCTGGCGGCGGGGTTTTACCTGGTGATCCTGTTAGTCTATGTTGTTTTGATCTTGCGGAGAAGCTCCCGTTAGGGAAAATCCCCCCCGGTCCCCCTTTTTCAAAGGGGGGAGCTTTGAAATCCCCCCCCGGCCCCAGGGGAGTATTTGAGCTGCATTGCGGGCGGGGATGGAACCCGCCCCTACGCATATTAGAGGTCAGAAGTCGGAGGTCGGACGGTAAAATAACGGACCAAGCTGGCCCGGACCGGGCATGCCTGGTTTTCACAGCCCTGGGTGAAACTACAAGCTTTTCCCTGCAACGGGCGGGGATGGGAATAGGCGGGCGGGGTCGCCTCCTCCCGTGAAAGAAAGTGGGACAAACAGGTACGTCCCTAGTGTCCCACTGGCAAAACGGGGGTAATTTTCCATTAACAATGGGACTGGGAGTCGGCTTCCAGCTGCTCCAGCTGGGAGCTGACTTCTTCCCAGCGCTGCAGCAGTTCAGCCAGCCTCTCTTTGGCGGCAGCCAGATTATCGCCCAGCTCGCGGAGGCGGTTGAAATCTCCATATTCTTCAGGATTAGAAAGCAGCTTTTCATGGCGGGCAACCAGGGCCTCGGCGGCATGGATCTCCTCTTCCAGGCGCTGCTGCTCTTCGCGGAGCTGCCGCAAGCGGCGCTCATGTTCGCGGCGGCGGCGCTGCTCCGCCTGAGCCTGGCGCTTCCGATCCAGCTCCCCTTCGCTGCCGCTGCGCCCAACAGGTACAGTCTCGCTCTCCTTGCTCTCGAGATATTCCTGGAAGCTTCCGTTGAAAATCTCTAGGCGGCCCCGGCGGAGTTCGCAGACCCGGTTGACCAGGTTTTTTAGAAAGTAGCGGTCGTGTGAGACAATGATCAAGGTGCCCGGGTAGCCGTGCAGTACCGCTTCCAGCTCTTCGAGAGCGGGCAGATCGAGGTGGCTGGTCGGTTCGTCCATCAAAAGGCAGTTGCCGCTGCTCAGGGCCAGGCGGGCCAGGGCCAGGCGGCTCTTCTCGCCGCCGCTCAAGGAGGCCACTTTCTTGAAGACATCATCGCCGCGAAAGAGATAGCGGCCGAGATGATTGCGCGCCTGCTTCAGGTCGAGATGGGAGTTGGCGGTAATCTCCTCAAGCACCGTGCGCCCGGGATCGAGCTGCTCCTGCTCCTGGGCAAAGTAGACCACGCTGACAGCCGGCCCGAGCCGTATCCTCCCTCTGGAAGGCTGTTCTTCACCGGCAACCATCTTCAGCAGAGTGCTCTTTCCGGAACCGTTTGGGCCGACCAGGGCGACGCGGTCCCCCCAGCGGATCTCAAGATTAAGGCCGCTAAAGAGAATATTGTTGCCGAAGGATTTGCTTAACTCTTCAAAAACAACCACCTGCCGCCCGCTTCGCCCGGCATAATCAAAATTAAGATGAAATTTTTCCTCTTCCGGGGGTTTCTCCAGCAGATCCATCTTCTCCAGCATCTTCTGGCGGCTGCGGGCCTGGCGCTTGGAGCGGCGGTCCGCTTTTGATTCCCGGATCAGCTTCCCTGTTTGCTCGATCAGTTTCTGCTGCTCCCTGTAGGCGCGCTCGAGGCTCTCTCTTGCGGCGGCGTGTTTATCCCGGTAAGCGCTGTAATTGCCGCGGTAGCTGTAGAGCCGCCGCCCCTCCAGGGCGAAGATCTGCGAGACTACCCGATCGAGGAAATAGCGATCATGCGAAACAATCAACATGGTGGAGCGTGAAACGGCCAGGTATTTCTCCAGCCAGGCCAGCCCCTCGAAGTCAAGATAGTTGGTGGGCTCGTCCAGAAGGAGCAGATCGGGATCGCGGAGCAGCAGCTCCGCCAGGTTGGCCCTGGTCTTCTCGCCGCCGCTGAAATGCGCTGTGTCGCGATTTAGC
>Ga0116165_1002442_pt1 | contig 13177 bp, 17 predicted proteins | sample AD_JPNMR1_MetaG_FD_89885 | JGI IMG/M metagenome (GOLD analysis project Ga0116165, IMG submission 89885) | Active sludge microbial communities of municipal wastewater-treating anaerobic digesters from Japan - AD_JPNMR1_MetaG | ecosystem: Engineered > Bioreactor > Anaerobic > Digestate | place...
GATTAGAAACAGAAGAGGATATTATAACAAAAGATGAGATAGAAGTTTACAGAACAATATTCCCAGAACTTACACTTGATGATATTGAGAGAATTTTAAGTTTAACAATTAAGCGGGACAAAGTAATAAAACTTATCACATTTTTAGGGATGTTAACAGCATATACAGATAAAAGCCAACTTAACATTTCTTTTATTGCACCAGCCAGCACAGGTAAAAGCCATATTGCTTTAGAAGTAGCAAAATTATTTCCCCAAGAGGATATTAAAAAATATGCATATGCAAGTCCTACAGCATTTTTTCATACTGGAGAATATGATAAAGAAACTAATTCAATTAAACACGATTTAGAAAGGAAAATCTTAATCTTTTTAGACCAGCCACATTCAGAACTTTTGGCAAAATTAAGACCATTATTAAGCCACGATGAAAAAGAACTAATCTTTAAAATCACTGATAAAAACAAAAAGGGGCAAAATAAAACCAAAACCATCATTTTAAAAGGTTTTCCAGTTGTTATATTTTGTTCAAGTAATTCCTTTATAGATGAACAGGAAACTTCAAGAGTTATTTTATTAAGTCCAGAAATGAATGAAGAAAAATACGAAGAAGTAATAATGCAACAAATAGAAATGCACTCTAATAAAAACCTTGAACAAGAAATTGAAAACAATACTGAAAGGGAATTATTAAAAAAAAGAATAAAAGTTATAAAAAATTTAAAATTTGAAGGCATTGAAATTAAGGATTTTGATTTAATTTACCAATATTATTCAGATAAAAAAAACAATCAAGGTTTACTATCAACAGATATGAGAAACTCTTACAAAATATTTTCTATCATAACTGGCTTAACACTTTTAAATTTTCCACATAGGGAAATAAAAGGGAAATATTTAATAGCAAATCCAAAGGATATAGAAATTGGGCTCAATTTATGGAAGGAAGTTGAGAAATACCAAAATTTTGGTATTCCTCCTTTCATTTACTAGTATTACGAACAAGTAGTTATTCCAGTATATAAAAAGAAAATGAAAGAAAATCCAGAATTAAAAGGGATTAAAAAGAAGGATTTAATAAGTTATCAAGTTAAGGGGGGAGCACAAAAACTTATAAGTGAAAAAAGATTAAGAATTGAAATTTTACCAACACTTATAAACTCTGGGCTTATTAGAGAAGAAAAAGACCCTGAAGACAAAAGAGAAAAAATTTATTTCCCAGTAGAAGGGGTGAAAAATGAATAAAAAATATATAGTCCTTCGGGTGGGGGTAGTCCCCAAAATAATAGAAATATCAATGGATTTAATTACTTTCTGGGTGGATAACATTTTTAAACAAGGAGGTGTTAAATGAAAAACTTAACTCCATTAAAAGCAATAAGGAAAAGATGTAAAGAATGTCTTGGATATGAGGAAAAGCCGGAGAATTGTGATGGGAAAGAAGGGGAAGCATTAATAGGTGTATGGAAGAATGTTATAGGTAGAGAATGTGAATGTCCTTTATGGCCTTATAGGAGAGGAAAAAGACCCAAAGGAGAAGAAAAAGAAAAACTTAAAAAATTAGGAATTAAATTATTGTCTCCTTTAAAAGCCATAAAGGAGTATTGTTTAAGGTGTTGTTATGGGGATAGAAAGTATTTAAAAGAATGTCTAAGTGTAAATTGTTCTGTATGGGAATATAGGTTAGGAAAAAATCCCTGTTTAAAAGGAAAAAGAAAAAATAATTTAAGACCTAACCATCAAAAATATGGGCAAAAAATACAAGTTGATGAGGCATTTTTTAAAAATAAAGACGAGATTTTTGTTTAGTATGGGGTTATCCCTAAAAAAATAGGGGGTATTTTTTAAAAAAATGGCAGAAAAAATACAAAAAAGATTACTAACAATTAAAGAAGCAAGTGAATATCTTGGAATAAGTGAGAAAGGATTGTATAATATGGTTTGGAGAAAAGAAATACCCTTTGTTAAAATTAGGAAAAGAGTTAGATTTGATATAGAAGACATTAAGGAGTGGATTGAAAGAAATAAAATTAAAGATATAGAAAGTGAATTTCAAAAAGTTCTGGACAAAATTTGATGAAAAATATTATAATAAATAAAAATGGGCAGAATATATTTAAGAGGAAAAACTTGGTATATTTATACCTGTTATAGAGGGAAAATAATAAGAAAAGCAATAGGAAAAGATAAAAAACTTGCAAACGCTGTATTAAAGAAAAAAGAGATAGAACTAATTGAAAATAAACATCTTGATATAAAAAAAGAGAACAAAATTAAATTTTCACAATTAAGTAAAGAATTCCTTGAAAAATACTCAAAAGTTAATAAAAGAAGTTGGAAAAGAGACCAATTAAGTATATCCCATATAGAAAAATTTTTAGGGAATAAATATATCTATGAAATAAAAGAAAAAGATATTGAGGAATATAAAAAAACCAGATTAGAAACAGGAATTAAACATTCTACCCTAAATAGAGAACTTGCTTGTTTAAAAACAATTTTAAATAAAGCAAAAGAATGGGGATATATTGACAAGATACCAAAAATAAAGTTATTCAAGGAAAACAATCAGAGAGTAAGATATTTAACTGATGATGAAGAAGAAAAATTATTAAAAATAGCACCAGAACCATTAAAAAGCATAATAATTGTAGGATTAAATACTGGAATGAGGCAGGGAGAGATTTTAAATTTAAGATGGAAAGATATTGATTTAAAAGAAGGCATAATTATAATAGGTGATAGTAAAAGTAAGGAAAAGAGAATAATACCAATGAATGAAACTTTAAAAAATATCTTTATAAATCTTTTAACCATTGGAGGTAAAGAATATATATTTGAAAATCGGAATGGAGAAAGATATTCTGGAAGTTATATAACCCATTGGTTTGAGAGAATAGTAAAACAGGCAAGTATAAAAGATTTTAGATTTCACGATTTAAGACATACTTTTGCAAGTAGATTAGTAATGAAAGGAGTAAGTGTGAAAGTAGTTCAGGAATTATTAGGACACAAAGATTATAGAATGAGTTTAAGATATAGCCATTTATCTCCAGAAGTAAAAAAACAAGCAGTAGAAATTCTGGATAAAGATAAAAATCTTGCACAAATCTTGCACAATGAAGAAATTGACAAAAACGAAAAACTGGGTAAAATCATTGGAAATCAAAGAATAGGAGGGGTAGCATAGTGGTCTAATGCGGCGGATTGCTAATCCGTTGTGTCGTCGAAAGGCGGCACCGTGGGTTCAAATCCCACCCCCTCCGCCACTTATCTCTTTTCTCAGGAGGGGGTGCTTCCCCCTTCCTGAAATAGTTCTCCCCCCACGACGAAAACCATAGGGGACAGTCCTTTCCGAAAAGATAAATAATCTCCACCAGAATTTTTAAGAAAAATGAGGAAGATGCCAGTTATATTTGATAGCCATTATTCTTGTTAAGAAAACAATAATTACGCAAATAAAGGTAGAAAAAGAAATTGGGAATCCAAATATTAAGCATAACCAGAAGATAAAGCCCCCTAAAATTGAACAACTTGCATAAAATTCCTTTTGTAAAACAAGAGGTATATCTCCTGAAAGAATATCCCTAATAATCCCTCCCCCAATTGCAGTTGAAAGTCCAAGCAAAATTATACCAACTAATCCAAGCGAACTTTCTTTTCCTATGATACAGCCAGTCGCAGTAAAAGAAGCAAGCCCAATAGCATCTGATATCAAAAAAATCTTCTCAACAATAGGTGTAATTTTCTTTCTTAATAAAATTGCCAGTAAAACACCTAAAAGAGAAAAGCCAATATAAGATGGATCTATTAACATTTTTGGGAGTTGATTTACAAGAATATCTCTTATAACTCCACCACCTAATGCAGTAATACATCCAAGGACAATTATTCCAAATAAATCAAATTTTTTTGAAATCCCTTTAATTGCTCCTGAAAAAGAAAAAGTAATAAGACCTATAATGTTGAAAATTTGAAACATTTTTAAAATGAGGGATTATTTTTAAGTCGAACAAGAGTTTCCATTTTTATAGGATTCATATTTTTCATTACAGGAAGATTTGATTTTCCATGAAGAATTATTTTGACAACTGTTACTGTTTCTGTTGCAGTACTGTCAGGGTCTTTTTTTGTGCCATCAGGATAATAATATTCAAATCCAGAACCACTTACAAGAACAATTTTATTATTAGGGTCAAGGGGCTTATCTTCAAAGTATAAACTTGTATCAGTAGAAGTTCCTGTGTTTATTTTAATTTCAAAGGTATATAAATTTTCAGAAGTATCTTTGTAAATAAGAGTGTGCTGGTTAGAATTGCTATCTATTCCTTTTGCAAATTTTAATCCTGGTATATCTCTTCCTATAAAATTCTGTCTTCCATTTACAAGAACATCTGTCATATGGGTTAAAACTTCTCCAACTTCATTATATGCAACAACTACATTCCTTATTCTTGAACCCCTGACATACATAACAGTAACAAGGGTAAAAATTATAACGAGGATTGTAATTGCTATTAAAATTTCCATAATTGTGAACCCTTTTTTAATCATTTTTCCACCTTTTTTAATATAAACCATCTCTTGACCTATAAACTACTTCTTTTAATAATACCTGATTTCCCCTTTTCCTCAAAATATAAATTGTAATTTTTAAAAGCATGGCATTATCATACATTGTCTCATTAAAATTTGAAATAATATTCCCAGAACTATCTAAACCTTGAACAAATCTTATAATCCTATAATCATTTTTGTAAAAAACAGGTGTATAATCAGTATATAAATTTACATCTACAATTGATTCTGTTTCAACTTCATCTCCAAAATTACCTTGCCTATCATAATAAACTGGTGGAAAATCAATATTTTTAATATCTTCAATTGTATATTGTAATAAAGCAGTTGCTATAGTTAATTCATTTGCCTTTTTTATAACATTTAAATTTCCTGAAATTAAAAGAAGTCCACCAGCAATAACAATAGCCATAAGAAAAACTGCAATCAAAACTTCAAGTAGAGTTAATCCATTTTTATTTACCATTCAATTCTCCAACTTCTCTTATGCATCTTCCCATTCCTTTTCATCAATTCCAGCACATTTTAAAATCTCTTTAAGCAAACTTATATGAATATCTTTACTTTTATGAGGATTGGGTATGTGAACCTTCTTACTTCCTTTTTTCATAAATAAATGTTTCCCACCTGAAAAGGGCCCTTCATAACCTAATTTCCTAAATTTTCTCACAAGTTCATCAAATTTTATTACTTTTTTCATATCTTACTTGGAACTCTTTTTATTTCAATTTTTTCACCGTCTATTTCCGGAATTTCATCTCCATCTTTTATTTTCAGTAAAAGCCATTCTTCTAATACTTCTATAAGTTGTCTTCTTGTTTCTTCAATAGTTTTTCCATTAGCCCAAACACCTTCAAAATTCTTTATTGTACCAAACCAGGTTCCATCTTCAATTTTTTTATATTCTGCTTTTTTTAACGCTTTTTCAATATACTCCATTAACATTTTTTCCTCCTTCTTCACCATTCAATTCTCCAACTTCCTATAACTGGTAAATATTTTCTTCTGCCACCTGTAAAGCCCTTATAAACTTCTGTATTATTCTTAAAAGGAGCGCTATCATAAATTATTTCTCCACCATTTAAAGTAAGAGTCCCGTCTGTTATTATTGCTCCTTTTACTTTTCCGTTTGTTCCCACTGTTATATTTGTTCTTGAATACACAGGTCCAACCACTTCTGCATTAATGTTTATATTATTAGAACTTGATTTGTTTATTATGGCCATCTGATTTGAAACTGATTGAGAAGTGGGTAGATAATAGTTTGGATTTATACGGGCATTTATATTTACATCACCTGTTCCAGAATCAACAAAAATTGCTGAATATTGATGCTCGCCGAGATAAATTGCTGGAGAGGAAGATATTGTTATTGTTCCATTTCCATCCCAGCATATAGCACCAGCATAATTTGTATTTCTTGCGTCAACTGTTAATTTTGAATTTGAAATTGTAATAACACCCACTCCTGCTATAACTCCATTTATGTTGATATTTCCAGTTCCTCCAATATTTATAGGTATATTTGCGGTATTAGAAAATACACTGCCGTTTACAGTTAAATTTACTGAACCACCTGTTTGAAGTCCACCTTTTAAATCTTTATTAATTGTTACATTTCCACTTCCCTGAATTATTACTTCACCAGGGCAGTTAACTTCATCGCTTATTGTTAAATTTAAACCTGTTCCATCTATTGTTATTTTAGTTTTAGCATAGATTTTTCCATTTATATTTATTGTTCCTGTTCCTCTTATTTCTATTTCACTATTTTCACTTTGATTATCTGCACAGATATTTCCATTTATTGTGATTGTATTGTTATTTGCCTGAATATAAACTTTTTTTCCACCATAAATATTTCCATTTATTGTAAGATTTCCTGATGGACTGATTTTAACTGTATCTCTTGCAGCAATTGTATATTGATTTGAAGAACCGATGGAAACAGGGATACTTCCAGTTATCTCAATATTTCTTTCAGCCATAAGTTGACCGAGTATTGAGGTAGATGAATCAAGATTAACATCAATTATTATATCTGCTGCTTCACCTGAATCAATTGCTCCTGCTTTTAGGATTATTCCTGAAGGAATGTTGGGATTGCTGTTTGGTGTAAATTTTATCTGTAATTGTGTTTTACTATCTGTTTTTTCAAAAAAATAAGTACCTGATGAAAGATTACTTAAATTTGAAAAGGTATAATATTCACTTGTTCCTGAAACATTATAAGGGTCATTTCCACCATTAATATTTGTTAAGTCAGTATAAGAATTATAACCTGTTGCAGGGTCATAAGGAGTACTGCCATTGCTATCCTTAAATCTCATTGTAGGAGTTGGTGTAAAATTTGGCTGTTGTAAAGTTGTTGCTACTGGAATACTTATACTTGCTGAATTTCTCGGAATTGAAAAAGAACTGGTATGTGTAAAAGTTTTTTTACTTTCATCTTTATAATTTAAATTTGCCTGCCAGTTATTATAAGTTATATTTCCATTAACAAGAATTTGATTTGACCCTGTATTTCCTGACACAGTATTTGAATATACAAGATGTTTATTAAATGCTTCTGGTGTTGCCCAGTTTACACCTGAATTTGGTCTTATTTGAATATGACATATTCTCGGACCATTATTAGATGTATCTACTGGTTCAATTGTTAATCTCCCATCATTTACTGTGACATCTACAATGTGCCTTTTATACCAGTAAACATCGTATACTGGAGGTGGTCCAGGGTTTCTTAAAACACTAACAGAAAAATTAGGTGAAGAAATGTGACTTAATTGCCCTTCTATAATTAAATCATGGTTATAATCATCACACTCAGGGTCCATAGGGTCTCCACAATCAACGGTAACACTATAATACCAGTTAGGAACTTCTATCTCCCATTTTGCTCCATTCATTATCGCAAGGGTATCAAGATACTGATTATCAAGATACTGATAAGAGTTGGGTAATATATCCCTGTCATATACATAACCAGTTCTATCCTCACTCCAGCCATATTTATAACCATTCCCTCTATCTCCAAAAACTTCTCCTTTATCAGGATATTGAATGGATGGATTAGCACCTATTGGCTCAAAATTTATATCAACTTGAAATGTCTCTATATTCCCCAATCTTAAAGCAAAGTTTTTATGTGTATTATTATCATATCCATTTTCCCCCCTTACCTTCACACTTAATTTTGCTGTTCTCCCCCTGTATTTACCTATAGCTGTTATTGTATCTTTATTCTCCCCATTATCATCAAAAAATTCAACTATACATTCTCCTTTTTCTGGAATATAAGGGGCATTTACTTTTACAGGACTTGGGGAAAAAGTTGTTCCTGTAAAGTAAACTTTTGTTGGAGAATCAGGTGGTTGATTGTTTGCATACCAGGAAGGATAGTATTCTGTATCATAGGCACGGTAATTCATCCAGTTAAATACATCCTGTATTGCGTTTTCTGCTATTTCAAGTGCTTTTGTTCTATCATGATAAAAATAAGCCCTTTTTATTGACATTGTAGATGAAAGGACAACGACCATTATAAGGGAAGAAAAAAGAACTATCATTACAATTACAGCAATTAATGCTACACCTTTATTTCTTTTTTTTTCCACAGTTTGATTTTACCTTGTTTTTTGTAGGTGTGTCAAGTTAAATTAATTTTTTGATTTGACTTTTTAAATTTATGATATAATTTAAAGCATGGGAAAAATTTTAGTTACAGGTGCATGTGGTTTTATTGGATGGAAGGTTTCGGAAAAGTTATTGGAAAAAGGAGAAGAAGTTCTTGGTATTGATGATTTGAATGATTATTATGATGTAAAATTGAAAAAGTGGCGACTGGATAAATTACAGAAAAATAAAAATTTCTCATTTGTAAAACTTGATATTTCAAGGGAAAATATTAAATATATTGTAAAGGAAGCAAAGCCGGATGCAATAATAAATCTTGCTGCTCGTGCTGGAGTGAGAGCAAGTATTGAAAATCCTGAAATTTATTACCAGACAAATGTAATAGGGAATTTAAATCTTCTTGAATGTGCGAAGGACTTTAAAATAAAAAAATTTATTCTTGCCTCAACATCTTCTCTTTATGCTGGTTGTAATACACCTTTTAAAGAGGACTTGCCTGTAAATAATCCAATTTCTCCTTATGCTACAAGTAAGAAAGCAGCAGAACTTACCTGTTATACTTACCATTATCTTTTCGGGATTGATGTTGTTATTTTCAGATATTTTACTGTTTATGGACCATGTGGAAGACCTGATATGAGTATTTTTAAGTTTATAAAATTGATTGATGAGGAAAAAGAGATAACTGTTTATGGAGATGGGACACAGAGCAGGGATTTTACCTATATTGATGATATTGCAGAAGGGACTATTTCAGGGCTCAATCTTTCTGGTTTCCATGTAATAAATCTTGGGAACAGCAATCCACATCAATTGAATGAAATTATAAAATTAATTGAGGAAAAATTGAATAAAAAAGCAAAGATTATTTATGCTCCATTTCATAAAGCGGATATAAAGGCAACTTATGCTGATATAACAAAGGCAAAAAATTTATTGAACTGGACTCCTAAAATTGATATAAATGAAGGTATTGAAAGAACAGTAAACTGGTATATTGAAAACAGGGATTGGCTCAAGGATGTCATTTTGAAGGATTAAAAATGTCAAAAATTCTTGTTACAGGTGGAGCAGGTTTTATAGGAAGTCATACAGTTGATAGATTGGTTAAAGAAAGGAATGAAGTTATAGTAATTGATAATCTTTCAACAGGTTCACTGGAAAATCTGAATGAAGAAGTTATTTTTTATAATTTTGATATAAGGGAAAAAGAAAAGTTAAAAGAGATTTTTGATAATTATTATTTTGATTATATTTTTCATTTTGCTGCACAGATAAATGTTAGAAAGGGAGAGGAAGACCCTATCTTTGATGTTGATGTAAATATAGGAGGGATTATAAATATTCTTGAATGTGCAAAGGAAAAACCACCCAAAAAAATTATTTTTTCTTCAACAGGTGGAGTTATGTATGGATTGACTGATATTTTTCCAAGTCCTGAAACTATTGAGCCATTTCCTATATGTGTTTATGGTATTTCAAAATTAACAGGTGAAAAACTATTATATGCTTACTGGAAAAAGTATGGAATAAATTATGTTGCTTTAAGGTATGGAAATGTTTATGGTCCGAGGCAGAATTATCTGTCAGAAGCAGGTGTTATTGCAATTTTTATATCAAGAATACTTGATGGGAAAGAATGTATAATTTTTGGAGATGGAAACCAGACGAGGGATTTTATTTTTATTGATGATGTTGTTGAGGCAAATGTTTTATTTATGAAGAATGAAACAACAGGAGTTTTTAATGTGGGAACAGGGATTGAAACAAGTGTAAACAGAATATTTGAGATTATAAAAGAGAATATTGGAAAAAATTGTAAAAAAGTTTATGGAGAAGAAAGAAAGGGAGAATTAAAAAGGAGTTGCCTATCAATTGAAAAGATTAAAAGTCAGACCAACTGGGCTCCTAAATATAAAATAGAAGAGGGAATTAAAAAAACAATTGAATGGTTTCTCTCAAAAAGATAAATTTTTCAGTAAGATGAGGATTCCCATTCGGGTTGGCTTATAAAAACATTATAGTCCCTGAAAGCAAGATTTAATATTTTCTGTTTATGATTGTAGTAATGCCAGAAACATCTTACAATTGGTACTTGTCCACCATAACCATGATTTGATTGCCAGACCTTTGCTTCTTTCCATGAAACTACACCATCGTTGTTTACATCTGCCTGGGCAATATCTGTTTGGTTATGAGTACTTTCAAACCATTTGCAATGCGTTGGAGCAAATTCGTATGAATATGAACAGGCCTCAACAGATGGATTTCTATGGGCATAAGCATTCTGGTCAAAGGTATCAGGCGTATATGAAGGATAACTATTCTGAACTTTTGATAATGGGATATCACATATTTCAGGAAAGGATGGATTTCCATGTCCTTTATTTCCTTTATTCATATCGGTTAAACAGAGAAAAATTTTACCTGTTCCGAGATAATTTGAACCAATTCCAGGGGTATCGCTTTTACAGAGTAAAGAAAGCCATGTTGGATATTCATCATAATCCTGATAATACATTTCAATTGCAAGTCCAATCTGATGGAGATTATTAATACAGTTTGCCTGTCTTCCTTTTTCTCTTGCAGTTGAAAGTGATGGTAAAATCTGGCCCGCAAGCATTGAGATTATTGAAATTACAACAAGAAGTTCAATTAATGTGAAACCTCCTTTTTTTATTCTTTTTGTTTTCATTTTTTGCCTCTCTTTTGAATTTCTTTAATTATCTGATAAACATAATTTTTCATTTCATCATTCTGCTCATTATAATAAAGAGCCCATAAAGGTGTTTCTATTTCTTCTGGTTTCCCTTTTTCTTTTAATATTTCAAGTGCTTTCTTTCTGACAGGTATTTCTTCTTTTTCATTTTCAACAATTTTTAATAATTTTTCCTGATATTCCGGAGAATTCATATAATCAAGTATTTTAAATTTTGTATCCGTATCTTCCTTATCAAATCTCTCTATAAGATAATCAATATTTTTCTTATCAATTTTCAATATCGTTTCAAATGTTATTTCCTTTATTTTTTTATCTGAACTATCAAGATATGTAAGAAGTTTATTAAAATCAATCTGTCCTATACTCCATGCACAAACTCTTTTAATTTCCTCATCGTTTTCTTTTTGAAATACATCCTCAACATCAGGTAATGCCTCTTTTATCTTCAGATTTCCAGCATTATAAATTGCATATATTTTTTCATTTTTGTTCGGACTTTTTATCTGTTTTATAAATATTTTTGCGGTAGGAGTTTTGTCTTTTTTTGCACTCCAGATAGACACTCTTAAAATTGTAAGAAAAATAACACCTACACAAACCCAAAATATTATTCTATTCTGTTTATTCAATCCTTTATAAAACTCAATAACTTTTTTCATTTTAGTAAATAATACCCCCCTTTTTTATTTTTGTCAATATTTTCTTTCAGGAAATTCTTATTATGCATTCCTTTCTGAATTTTGAAAAATTAATTTTTTCTATAAATTTTTTTGTTTTCCTATCCCTGTATCCTGAAATATCCTCATCCATATTCAAACTTTTTATTATACTCTTCATAATTATTTCTCTCATATATTTACCTATTATTGAAGAAAAGGAAGCAACTGGTGATATGTTTTCAACATTCTTATAAAATCCAAGTTCAAAAGAAAGATTTTTTTTTGAAATTTTATATTCAGAAAAGTCGTCAGTTTCCTTTAAAGCATAAATTTCATAATCAGGTAAAAAATATTTTAGAAAATTTCTGTAATAGATGGTACCCCCAATTTTTCCACAGAAGAATTTTATATTTTTGTAGTTTTCCATCTCTTTTATTATTTCACAGAAATTGAATAAATTTAAAAGAAATTTTGATTTTTTTTTCTTTACAAAATCGTTAAAAAAATACGGGCATACAGTTTTTACCTCTATTCTTTTAATTTTATCTTTTTCTTTCAGAAGATCACTGTATCTTTTTATAATTTCTTTTATGTTTTCACTTTCAAAAAAAAGGGGGATATTTTTTTCACACAGGTTTTCTTCAAAGGCACATTTTTTATAACTGAATCTTTTAAATATTTCGTATGGAGAGGAAGGTGTCCTATTTTCAACCATATAAAAAGAAATAACCGCAATTTCTTCAATTTTTTTTAAGTCCTTTTTATTCTTATAAAAAATTTTGCTATCCTTTATATAATCAGGAATTTTTATATCTTCAGAAGTTAAGATACCGGTAATTACAAGCGGACCTAAAACAGGACCAAAACCATTTTCATCTATTCCACATATATATTTTTCCATTATTTTCATTTTATCATTTTAAAAAACAATTCAAAACTTGATGGTAAAGATAATAAAAAGTAAAATTAAATTATGAGGTTCAAAAGGCACTGTGAGATAGTAAAAGGGGAGATAAATCTTACTCCTATGGTAGATGTTGTTTTCCAGTTGATTATATTTTTTATGTTAAGTTCAAGTTTTATTATGCAGCCCGGAATAAAAATAAAGTTACCAAAAGCAGAAACTACAGACATAATAAAACAGAGAGAGATTTTTGTTAATATTACAGAAGAAGGGAAAATTTATTTTAAAGGGAAGGTTGTTAATCTTTCAGAATTTGAAAAAGAATTAAAAGAGGAATTAAAGAATAGAAAAGAAAATATAATACTTATTGTTAAAGCAGATAAGGATACAAAACACGGAATAGTTGTTAGTGTTATGGATAAGGCAAGAAGTTGTGGCATTGAAAAAATCGCAGTTGCAACAATGCCAGAATTTTAAAATGAGAACAAATTCCATTTTTCTTAAAGCAATTTTTATAAGTTTTTCTATTCATATTCTTGGGCTATCTCTTTTTTCTATTGTACTGCCAGGCCCTCTAAAAAAAATAAAACCAATAGAAGTTGTTATTTATCCTTCTCTGGAAACAAGACAAATCAGGGAAAATATTAATTTTGTTTCAAAAAAGATAGAGGAGAACATA